>Ga0181556_1002041_pt1 | contig 19099 bp, 12 predicted proteins | sample 011ome_14_FD_148651 | JGI IMG/M metagenome (GOLD analysis project Ga0181556, IMG submission 148651) | Coastal salt marsh microbial communities from the Groves Creek Marsh, Skidaway Island, Georgia - 011505AT metaG (spades assembly) | ecosystem: Environmental > Aquatic > Marine > Intertidal zone... | reverse complement strand
GAGAGAAAATTGTGCTGTCGAAAAATTTTTGATTTTGAAAATACACCAAAAACAAGAAGCTTTTCTTCGGGTGCTCATGCATGTGCGTCACTTCTCCATCGCGATGAAACGAGAACTGAAAATGAACACACGGAACACTCGTAGTAGTATGTATCTTTGTGCGTGCATTTTCAGCGATATTTATGTGCACACGTAGAAGATAGAGACACAAAACGAGAGCGTTTTTTTGCACCTGAGAGCAGAGAGGAGAGAAACTTGTGTGGTCGAATTTTTGAAGAAAAGAGGAGAAAAAAAATTCAAAAAAAGTTCAAAAACACACAACACAAGGAGTCTCTCGTCTTTAGACTTCCTCTCGACGACGAAGCAAAGAAATTGTACTGTTTTGCTACGAGCAGACGATCGAGTGAAGATACACTCTCAAACGTCGAACGACATTAGAAATCAATTTTCTAAAGATCAGATCCAACGAGCAGTTGATAAAGAATTACTATATGGGCATTCGAGATCAAAAATGTGATGGATTTTTCTCCCGCCAATTTTTTGCTCTTTTTTTTTTGTTTTCGCTTGTTGTCCTCAAAAAAACACACACGAGAGAGAAGAAACACACTACGACGCACAGAAAGACAAATTCCTCTTTGCGCAATAATATAAACACACTACGCACAAAAACACACAGAAGAGAGAAAGCTGGAAATAACAACCTGCGCATTCTTTTTCTCTTCTCTCTCGTCGTTTCAGAGGGAGTCTTTTATACATATACCTCTAAGCCTTAAAAAGAAGAGAGAGAGATCGCGTTGAAAATTCATCTCTCCGAGAAGAGAGAATTTGAAATTTTAAACATTCGCTTGTTTGCGCGAGAGAGAGAACTTTTGCTCTCATATCATCGCCATAAAAAAGAAGCGAACAAATGTCGAACGCGAAAGAAGCGTCCGAGGCGGAAGCGTTAGGGACGAAGGTGTTGAACTTGTGCCGAAAGAAAGCGAGCGAGAAAGATCTGTTGACGGTTTTAGAGGTACGCGCGTGTGATGAGATTTTGAATTCTTTCTCTCTCTCTCGAGAGAGAGAATTCAAAATGTTTGTTTCTTTCTCTCTTCTGTGTAATGTTGTCTTGACGAGGATCAAACAACTCGTTTTAGTATCGTTCGTTTTATTCGTTTTAGTATTCGAGAGTGCGATACATCGATCGCGCGGCACGAAACGTATCTCGTCATAATCTCAGTCCTTTAGGAGTGAGAGCAAAACTGACCTTTTAAAAATGTCCCTCTGTTTTACTCGTATTATGAACACACAGCCGTTGGCGATGAAACTACGAGAAATCAACCAATCGGAAGACGGAGGCCGAATGCCTAAACTCGCATCCGCGGTCACGCACCAATACGTTTTGAAACACCAATCGTCACTCGTCGTCGCGTACGCGTCGGCGTGCGCTTCGGAAGTGTTTCGGATCTTCGCGCCGGAACAACCGTACGAGAAAGAGGAGACTTTAAGAGCGGTGTACGAGAACTTTAATCAAACTTTGGGGTGGTTGAAGTACGCGTCGTCGTCGTCGTCGAGGAGGAAGAAAGACCAACACGATGATGAGGACGAGGACGACGAGAACGAGGACGACGAGGACGAAGACGACGAGGGAGAGAAAGAAGAAAAAGAGGAGGAAGAAGAAGACGGAAAGAAGTTAAAGAAGAAGAATTCAAAGAAGAGCACGAAGAAGAAGACGAAAGCCGACCCGGCGAATCCTCCTCCGAATTTAGAAAGGAAGCGAATCTTGTTCGAACAATCCGAGCGGTTGTTACGAAACATCGCGCAGTACGGCTTGTGCGTGCCGGTACTCGATTTGGAGGATAAATCGACGTCGGTGGAATTGGCCAAAGATTTGTTTGAGACGTTATTCGACGCGACGACGGCGAAAACAGAACCGATTATCGGCGAAAACGTCGCGAGAGTTCTGAACACGATGATTGAAGAGGCGGCGGAGGATACGACGGTGACGGATGGAAACAACACGGGCAACGCGAATTATAATAAAAGTTTGTTCCACGACGAAGTGTTAGAACACTCGCCGTTACTTCCGGAGATTTTAGAGCAAACGCTTTCCAGGTTGGTGGAACCGAAAAAGTCGCAAAATCCATCCGCGCACGCGTTGAGCTCGGCGTTGGTCGTTTCCTGCTCCACCTCTTTACACGTCCCGACGCAAAAGTTTCTCGTCAAATCGATCAGAAATTTAGTGCCGAAAAACCACGCGTTGTTTAATCTCTCGAAAAAGCACGCGGCTATTTTAGAAGCGTTAGCGTCGGTCGATGCGGCGGTTTTGAGCACCTTGTGGCCAGAACTGCACGAAGAAGCCCGATCGGAAGAAGTCGCGCAAAGGTTAAAGGCGTGCGCGTTGCTCGGCCGAGTCTTGCGCGCGAGGAGCAGCACGATACGCATCGCGAACAACGGCAACTCGTTCGGATGCATCGCGGACGAATACCCGCACGTGTTGAAGATGTTCTGCGAACGCTTTTCGGACAAGGAAAGAGCCGTTCGCGTGTTTTGCTGCAACTGGGCGTTGAACTTTTTGAACAACGGCAGCGTCGGAGAAGACGCCGAAAAAACCACCGTCACCAACGAAACGCTCCCGTCGTCGCAATCATCTTCCGATGGGACGAAAAAGACGTCGGACAACAGCAACACCATTTCGCGCTTGTCGCCAAAACCTTCCGGTGAAACCAACGCCGCCGCGGTTCAAGTCTTTGAGCACTTGCGCCAACGCTGCAAAGATCCCGACGAACACGTGCGATTGAAAGCGACGGAAGTTTTGTTTGAAATTTACTCGCGCGAAACCGATCGAAGAGCGGTACAATTAAAAGCCGTCAAAGAAAGCGGCGAGCGCGCTTTGCGAGACAGGAGACCAACCGTTCGTAAAGCTGTGGTTGACGGTATGGTCAAATGTTACAGGAACTACGCTTTGCGATGCATGAAGAAAGCGGAGACTTTGCGAACCGGAGGCGAGGAAGATAGCGAACGATTCGATTGGATTCCGGGGACGATTTTAAAAGGCATCGTCGTGCCGGACATTGCCATGCACGTCGTCGAACCGGCTTTGGCGAACTTGTTCCCGGCGAGCTTCCCGGCTGACGCTCGAACGACGTTTTGGTTGCGCGCGTTGATGACGAGCGGAAGCGCTTTGGCTAAAAGTGCCGAGGACGTCGTCGACGTCGAAGATGGTGGTAAAGAAACGACCATCATCAATTACGTTGAACCGCGCGTCAGAGATTGTTTGAAGATGTTCTTGTACCGTCGCGAGATCGCGAGAAAAGACTTCAAGGAATACATGGACGCTCGCGAGCTCGCCAAGGGAAAGACCTCCCCGAAGAACTCAGAGAAGCAATTATCGGAAGCGCGCGTATTCTTCTCCAAAAACTTCCGAAACGAAGAGAAATCCCTCAAGCTGTTAGAAACAGGCATCGAACAAGTGAAGGACCAAAAGTTTTTCAAGTCGTTGATCACGCTCGCGAATTTGAACACCTCGCAAAAGGACGCTCGGCTCGCCGCGGAGGACGCCAAGAAACGCTTAGGCGAGAAGCACGGCGCGTTTCAGCTCTTGGAAGCTATGATTGCAAAAATTGACCCGAGCCCGTTTGACGGCGATCACGCGAGATGCACCTTAAAAATGGCGCTGAAGAACGGGAAGAAACCGACGAAGAGGAACGAAATCGACGAGAACAACAGGCGCGTGGCGATGTTCGCGATGGACCACGCCATGATGCTCGCGGAAGCCAATCCGTCAATCTTTAACTCGTGCGGTGATTTGTTCTTGAAAGCGTTATCTGAAAACGCAGAAGTCCCGCCTTTGGTTGACGACGTGGTGACTGAATTCACGCGCTTGTTTTCTGTTTGTGGAGGCCACAGTTTAGCCTCGGTCAAAGAGACTTCACATTTGAGGGACTTGCTGGTAAATACGGTGGAGCAAGGCGCGAGCGGATGGACGCGATCGAAATTAGCCGCGAGATCACTCGTTCAGTTAGCGTCATCATCCGGATCGGGACAAAAGAAAGCCAACGATGCAAACGTGGACGCGCTCGAGTCGTGCTTCTCCAATTTACTCGACGCCTTAGCGGACGGTCGAGACGCCGAGATGCCAAACTTGCTCGCCGCGGCGTCCGCGATGCCGCCCGCGTTGGTGTTCAAAAACCTGGACGCGGTTGAGAACGCGTTGTTTTCTTTGGTCGAAAACGAGTCGAACGACGATTTCTGTCGCGTCGAAGCGATCAAGTGCTTGCGAAACTTCGCCACGTTTGAGATGATGAAATCCGTCTCTTTGTCGTCGAAATCTTCCACGACCGGCGCCGCTCTTCTCGCGAAGGTGAAACAATTCAAGAAACGCGCCGTAGACGCGTTCGTTCAAATTCTTGAATCTTCGGAGAACGACGAAGTTTTACGCGCCACCGCTTTAGCTATCCCGAAAATTGCCTCGGGAGGATCTGTGAGCGAAAAAGTGATCGATCAGACCGCTTTTTACGCCGTCGCGAAATTTCTCTGCGACAACGACGACGACGACGAAACGAAACTGGCGTTTGTGAGTAAAATTTCAAAATACTCGAAACGGAAAATGTCTTCATTAGGCGTTCGATGGCACGCTATCGTCGCGTGCTTGACTGGCAACGCGTATTCGCGATCCGTGAGAGATGTCGCCTCGACCGCCTGGGAAGTGTTCGCCACGAAAACGCAAAGAAACAAATTTGAACTGTTCAACAGAGAGGCGGTGGAGTCCTCGAAAGACCCGGAAACGACCAAATCGAAAAAGTCGTTCGCCTTTACGAGGTCGCCGGAGTACACTTTGGTGTATTTGATTCATTTGCTCTCTCGAGTTCAATTTGGTGTCACGAGCGCGAAAGACGAAGACGGAGAATTCGACGCGTTGACCGCGAAGGACCTTCGATTTTCCGAAGGCGTTTTCGAGCACGCCGTCCACGCGTTGTGGCCGCCGGTGGATCGCAAAGCCGAAAAGATGATTGCGTTGAACTCGTTAGTCGCATCGACGTTGAAACTCATCCGAGGTGTCAAAACCTGCGAGGATGCCGAAGATGCGGACGGGAAGACGGACGCTTTATACCTCCTCACCGACCTCTGTTTGCTCGCGTGCAAAAGCGTATGCGCGAAAAGAGGTTTCGATTGGATGGACGATCGATCGAGCGAAAGTGCACTGTTGCAAATTACCGCGGTGTATCCATCTACTTTGTACACGGTGGTTGGTAGACGCGCGAGCGGTAAACCGTTAGAGGTTGGTGGGCCGCCTAGAATTGGCGATTGCTCGCACTTGCCCAGAGCGTATTTAAAAGCGCAAGCGAACGGTGGTAAAGCATCAAAATCCGAGTATCATCATCACGATCGCTCGAGAAACAACGCGACGACAACGGGTGCGAACAAACGTCCCGCGGCTACAGCAACTACGACGACGACGACTGCCTCGAACGCGAAAGTCACCGATGCCTTTGGTGGTGGTAATTTGAAGAAGCAAAAGACGTTGAAACAAACGACGCTGAAGATGGAAAATCCGTCGAGAGCGATGCCGAAGAGGAAAGCGACGGGTCAAGCGATCATCGTGGACGAACTCTACGACTCGGACGAGTTCGAACCCGACTCGGCGGTGAAAAAACAGAAAAAGTTGGCATTACCGGCGCCCGAGTCGAGATTCGTTGTACCTCCGTCGCCGGCGGTTGGATTAAAATCGAGAAGTACGAACACCACCGGTACGACGACGACGACGACGGCGACGACGTCATCGAAGAGTAACAGTTTGAAGCAAAAGAACGTGACGTCCTTCTTCGGCGTCGCGAGAGAAGATTCGGACGTTGAGAACTTGCCAACTGCGAGGGGTGGTGTTCGAGAAGGTACAACCGCTTTGGCGCTCGTCGATCCGATCAAAAGAGGAAGGAGACGACGTTAATAATAGAAAGATAATAGACTAATAGAAGAATATATATATACGATATACACACAGACACATTCAATACAAAAGATTTTACGGGCGTCTATATCCGATAACATCACCTCTCATCTCAGTCTTTATTCTCTCTCTCTCCTCAAAGCCTCTTCTCGGGCAATTTCTTCTCGCGAAATACTACCCCCAAAATACCTAGTAAGACGCTCGAGATTAACAGCAAAAACCCAACGACAATGTTATACAACGCAAACGCGTGATTCCTACCTCCTAACCACGTCGTCGTGCTAAAATACACTCTCTTCTCACCACCAAACGCGTACGAGTTGTACAAATTCGTCACGTCCACGGTAATTTCCTGCCCTTTCTCGATATCCGTCTCGATGACTCCCCATAATTTTCGAAACGTCTTCGTCGACGCCGTTCGCATCCAGACGATGAAATGTTCGTCCTCTTGCACGGTGCCTTCAATCTCTTTTCCACCTCGTGTCGCGGGATCGTCGTTCACTCTCGTCGGCAAATAATTTGCAAACTTAAACTCCCGATCGCCTTTCCAACTGATATCTTTATCGGAAACCGCTCTCGGTTGACCGTCTACGTTTACCGCGAACGTATCGTTAAAAGTAGACCACGCCGCTAAACCGCACGGATTCATCTTCTCCCCATCGACGGTATTCTTCGGATCGCACATATCACTTCCACTTTCCGTTTGTCCCATCAACTGCTCGTTCGATCGCGATCGCACGAACCTTCGATGGTTTTGGTACATCGACGATATCCCGTAATAGATATAAATCGGAGCTTTAATGTATTCCGGCGCGACGCCCAGCGATACCGTGCACGTGGTTCCAGTCCCCGTCGAGTGCATCAACTCCTCCTCGCTTAAACTCTCCACGGATGACGATAAAGACGAGGTAAAAAATCCATCCTTTTTGCACGCTTCGTCGTACCTCGCCTCCAGTTGTACGATTTCCTTTGCATTTTCGTACGCGATGAAGCCAAAACTGATGCAAAAAAGCGACGCGAGTAAGAGCAACACGCTCGAGTACGATGGGGTGAGCGTTGGACGCATCGCGTACATTTCTTGCTGCGAACATTTCGTGTCTGTGTTTATCGAAAAGAAGGAGAGAAGGAATATTAATATAAAAAACGGGCAAAAATGGACCGGAAAAGCGTTGACATCTTTTCCAAATTGAACGGACGAAAGAGAGACGATTTAAAAGCGTCGAGGAGGGAAAGACCTCACAAAACGACGGTTCGACTTACGCTTGGGTTTGTTATTCGTCGACGCGCCCATCTTTTAATGAAACGTGTTTATACTGCGTGCGTTTGCTTGTATATATTATGCTTTACAATGGAGACTTTTGAAAGCCAGAAGGAGGGAAAAAGGAGAGAAAAATGGAAAGCGAAAGAGCGAGAGTCTTCTATCGATCAATCGAGAGCATATATTTTCTCAGCCGCCGCGGTTCTGTTGTTCGGACTTGAATTCAACAAGCCAAGCGTATTCTTCGTCCGTTGGTTCCGGACACCCTTTTTCGAGCAAGTAGTTTACGCACTCGGAGTGCTCGTGGTAACGAGCCTGCCCGACGGATAGCCAGTGGTTGAGGGGCACTTTCGCCTCTTCGACTAAGTATTTGAGGCAATCGAGTCGGCCATACCTTGCAGCGGTTCCGACGCAGATGATCTTTCCCTCATTAGATATGTTTCTTTCTTCGACGAAATATTTCAAGATGTCTGTGTTCCCCCATCCTGCCGCTTCTACTGCCGCTTCTTTTTCCGTCTTTCGCGAAGGTTCCACTTTGTCGAAAAGAAACCGAAGACAGTCGAGGTGTCCTCCAATAGCAGCTCGACAACACGACTCTTTTTCATCACACGGGCAATCATTAGAGAAGCAGTACTTTAACATCTCGAGATTACCTTTACGTGCTGCCGTATTAATCGTCTTTTCATCCCACTCGCAATGTTTCGCTTCTCTGGCCCACTTGAGAAACTCGAGTTTATTCGTTCCAGCAACTTCCGCGCAAAACCAGGCTTGATCCATCACGTCTCCACCGTTATCTATGTTTCCCCAGGGCCAGTGATTCCACGCGAATTCCAGCGTCGAAATGGATGTAAATTCGTAAAGAACCCAACGTAATTCCGATACATTTACCCCGGCGTACGCAAGCACACCCAGACTCTCTGTATTCACCAGTGAAAAGAAACACCGATCTGTATCGTTCAATTTCGGAAGCACATGCGAGACAAACACATCCTTGTGATGCAACACCAATCCCGTCCATATCTTGGTCGGTCCAAGCTTTATCCTCTCCATTTCTGCAACAGCCTCCTTCACGGCCTCCATCACGGCCGCTTCTTTCTCCTTCTTCGTCTTCCTCTTCTGCGCCCCGGAGCGTTGCGTGTTCTTCTTTGAACGATTTTTTTCCATTGACTTTGAAAAAAAGACGTTTTCTCTGTCCTCGGACGCGAGCGCACGTTGGTCCGATCGTGCCTCAGAACCACAAACTTTGCGGTCGTAAAACAACAACAACGACGACATGTCCGAGTACCGAAAACTCGCCCGCCTGGCGGCGCGCGCGATATACAAACAAACCTACGCCTTGGAACGGAAAAAAGCGTCGCAACGCGACTTTGACAGCGCCAAGCAACAACACGCGAAAGCCGGTGTATTAGGAAGACCATCGTCGCACTTTGGACGAACGCAACAAGAGTTCCCGGGTTTGGTCGAGATCGTCGTCGACGCGCTCACCCGACGCCAGTGGATCCGCGAGGACGATTTAGCCGCCGCGTTAAAGCTCAATCCGAAACAACTGCGACGAGTACTCAGACACTTGGAAACTCTGCGCGTTTTAAAACGATCGCACGTGAAAGAAAGACAAGCTTTGAAAGAGCAAAGATTGGTGGAACGAGCAGGTATGAGCGAACGAGAAGCGAGCGAAGCGGTGGAGAAGAAAACCGCGAGTTGGTGCTGCTTGGAGTACAGTCGGATCGTGGATACTTTGAGGTTTGGCTTGAAAGGGGTGAAAGCAGAGCTCGAGCGGTTACTCGCCGGTGGGACGTTTGAAGAGTCGTACGCGTGTAAGAACAAAGAGGAGTGCGGGAAGCGGTTTAGCGCTTTAGATACCGCGAGGTTGTTCGATGTGAAACGAGGCGGGTTTGTGTGCGATACTTGCGGGACAGACGTCGTGAGAGAAGGGGAAGAGAACGATGATGAGGAGGATGGGAACGACGACCAAGCAAACGCATCGAGTGGAGGCATCGCGAAAGAATCGAAACAAGCGTTAAAATTGAGAATGAAGAAATTTTCCGATCAAATCGCCGGCATTGAACGCCAAATCGCCAAGTGTCTGCGGTATCCTGCGCCGTCGTTCGGGACGTTGCAAGAGTACGTGGTCGCGAAAAAACGGTCGAAAGAAGCGAGAGAAGCCGCCGCGATGGGACAAGCTGGTGGTCAAGGGTATTGGGGGTCCATCGGCGTCGCTCGAGGGACGCAAGCGTTTGAGCAGAGATTGGAAGAGACGACGTTTGAGATTCAAATCGGCGGCGAGAACGGCGACAAAACGACGAATCGTGGTGGAGACGACGGTCAAGAGAAAAAAGAAATGCCGGAATGGATCACGAGAGAGTTGCAAGTGGACGAACAAGGTAAAGATGCAAAGAAACGGAAAATTGAAGGCGCGGATGCCGCCGAAAAGGAAGAGACGACGGATGCGGTGCAAGAGCAATACGCGAAGGCGTTATTGGCGGCGTTGCAAGCGCAGCAAAGAGATACGACCGAACAAGCAAAGGCGAAAGTAGAAGACGAGCGCGAGAAAGAGGAAGAGTTAGTGGCGGCGGCGCGACAAGAAGGTGGAGACGTGGAGATGAAACCGGCAGCCGGGGAGAAGGAGGAGGAAGAAGAAGAGGAAGAGTGGGAGGAAGCGTAAATTTTAGTTAGAGCACACTTTTCTACGACTACATTTAGAAATGTAACTAACTACTACGACGACAACACTTTCGCGTTCGCATGATAAATACTAAATATCATCAATCATCACATTACTCTACTTGACTGGAGGTAATAAGGTACCACTTTGATGATGATGACGGTTGCTCTTTCTTAAGATTAATACACGCATCGCGTTGTACGTCGCAACGCCAACGCTTTGCGCGAATACGCTGATTCCACCGTACAGACCTAAAAGAACCGTTATAAACATTCCGAGACTTGGTTTTTGGTCTTCCGAATACGTGCACGACAACACGTTCGCGTACTCAAAGTATTTCTCGTACGACGTGAAGGGATACACCGCCCATCCGTGCGTCTCGTTCTTTTTCAATCCAAGATCCAGGCCCATCATGTACAACGAGCCCGAGTTCTCAATCGCCGACTCGGCGAAATACGAAACCTCGAAGAAGTAATACATGATGAAGGTATTTATGCTCAAAGAGGAAGAAAATTTCCAAAAGGACAAATCCTCGCACAGTTCTGTAAGCTTTTCGGTTTTGCGCCAGTGTTCGTTGACGTCGCCGCACGCGCGTTCGAGCGCTGTGCCGACTTGTTCGATCCATTGCGACCAGATTTTCGTCTCCGTTGAGTTTAACGAAGTGAACATTTTAAGACTCATGGTCCGAATTTCCAAGTCACACGCGGCTAAATAGTTCAACAAGAGCGGCAATTTCCACTCCCCGCTTCTCTCCGGTTTAGTCACGCTCGCGTTGGCGACAACGTGCGGAAAGTTGAAATACTGTTCGACGGCGGCAAACGCGACCGCAAATTGCGCTTGGCTCATTTGGCGCGAAGGGTCTCGTTCGACAACTTTCACGTTCGACCACTCCGCCGGGTTACCGCAATAATTGAATCGGCGCGATTCGGATCCTAGAACCGAAAACACCGAAGCGGTATCGAAGCTTGCGTGTAAATTCGCAGGAGCGGAAATTACCGGCACGTAACGAACGTCCCACCCGTCCGCGTTCGAAGGATTAAACGCCGCGTTGACGGTTGACTCGTCGTACTTTTCGTTTAAACTGCTCACTTTCGCCGCAAACGCGCTGTAGGACATGTATGACTCTTTCTCCTCAATCGGATCGGTATTCGCGTCCGTCGTGAACGTTTGTTTCGTCGGCCAAATGCTTTCGTCCGCGATGAAACAATCGCCACCATCGAATAAACATTCCGCCATGTTGCACTTCTTATCGCACACGCCGTTGCCTAAATCCGCAGCCACGCAAGGATCGCTCGTCGACGTCACTCTTGCGCACTCTTTCTCAAACACGCTCGTCAGCGGCGCGTCTTGCCCTGACTTCACTCGCATCGCTTGAATCGCGTTTTTATGCATCTGCATAAACGCGCCTAATCTCGGGATGTTATTGTTCGCCCACAAATTCAACATCTGCGTCGGGGCTCGAATGCTCGCCAAATTTGCCGTCACGCTCGCGTTCAGCTGCGCTTTGATTACGGAATTCAAAAACTCCTCCTCCGCCAGGCGATTGAGCGGGAACAAACTGGCGTGGAAATCCGTCATCGTATTCGTCAGCAATCGCTTCCCGACCGCACACATTTCAACCGCGGCTTCGCACGCCTCTCCCTGTCCAATCATCGCGCACGCGTTCACGTCCCGCCACTTCCCTTTCCGGACCAAAAAACCATCGCGAGCGTTCACCGTTAAGAATCCAACGTCTCTCGCAGATTGGTACGTCTTCGCCGCGTTGGCGTATAGCCACTCGCACGCGTCGCTCTGTTCAAAAATCCCCTCCGTGAAACTCCCCAACGTCAAAGTGTCGTTTTGTGTCGCGCACGTAAGTTGTAAATACCGTTCAGAATTTGATCTCAAGTACTCGTATCTTTCAAACGAAGGTTCCGTTTCCGTCACGATCACGATGTTCGTCCGCGTCACCGCCAGCGTCGCCAGAACGACCACCGCTAAGAGCAAACTCACATTCTTGACGAAAGTAATCGTCCGACCAAGGATTTTGAGCGCGTGGAAATGTTCCGAAACGGACGGGTCGTACGTTAACACGTGATCGTTCTTTGAACCCACTCGCGAGTGCTCCTCTGGTTGCTCCTCGAAGTCGTTGATGCTCTTTATAAATCGAACGCACTTATGCCACCAATTTGAATTTGTTGATTTTCCCCTATTCAATTCATCTTTCCCGGGGTCGTAAGGGATCATAAAACCGACGCTTTCGCCGCAAAAAGTGGGTTTGGATGATGGGAGTAACACGTGCTCCTCGCTTTTTGTCTCTTTTGTTCAGCGCGTTTTGTGGGGGTCGAAGCTTGAGACTTTTACGTGACTGAGTAGTGTGAGCAATTAATGACCAATTGGTAGGTGAAAAGCAATTTTTAGGTGACCTTTTGAAGAGTACTGTTACAGTATTATTCTACGAGCATGTGCTACAATTTACTTTTACTCTTACTCTTGCTGCTACTTTTACTACTTATAAAACCGACGCAACGCGTCCGGCGCGTCGTCCGGTTTCCTCGGCGCGTCCGAAGCCGCTCCGGCTCGAACGCCCGGTTTCGCCCGACCTTGTTCGTTGGCGCGTTTCTTGTACCCTTCCTCCCTCGCTTTCTTTGCTTCTAATTTGGCCATCATTTTGTCGTCGATGACGTTGATTTGCTTCTTTCGGTAGCGTTTGCTCGCTCTGTTTTTACCTTTCATTTTCGTCTTGGATTCGTTCTTTTCTCGTTGTTTCATTTTGGCTTCCATTTCCGCGCGCAAAGCGGCTTCGCGGCGTTCTTTTTGTACCTCTTTCGGGACGTCTCTCAATTGGCCGATAGCGTTTGGATCGAGCTGAATCATTTCTGAGGGGAGCTTATCCAATAACTTCGCGACTTCCATCTCTCTTCGTTGGTTTTTGGTTTCAAACGGGTTGGCGACGAACGTGTCGTAGTTCGGTTCGCCGGACCCCGGGACGAGAATGTTCGTGACGCCTTTGGAGTGTCCAACGGCTAACACGTCCTCGTACGGGCAGAACTTCACGTCGAACACTTTACTCCCGTTCACAAATTGATGGTTTAAATACGGCGATTTCGCCTTCGTCGTCAAAGCTTCGTTCCATATTTGCACTCTCGAGCCGTACGAAATCGCCAACATGCCTCGTTGGGAGATATCCATCGCTTTCACCTCAGTCGGCGCGTAATACGCGTGCAACTCTTGGTATTTACGTAAATCCCAAACTTTAATTTGACAATCTAACCCAGTCGTAGCCATGTACCGACCGCTTTGGTCGAGCGCTAACGCGTTCACTCGTCCTCGATGACACAACATTTTCACCAAAGCTTGACCTTGATTCGGCGACCACAACGTCACGGTGCCGTTGGAATGCCCTAAATGCGTCACCGCGTTATACTCCGATCGTCTCAGAACCGAGCACTTCCCTAACTTTGTTCTGTGTTCGGCGACAATCTCCCCGTGCGTGGTATCTTGCCACCGAACGATGCCTTCCCTCCCAACCGTCGTCAACAAAAAATGTTTCGGCAGAAAATCCATCGCGAACACGTCTCTGTGTTTATCCAACCGGTGAATCTCCAACCCTCTCTTATCGTAAATGTACGTGTATTTCGTCTGCGCCACCGCGAAAAACTCCGTGTTGTGTAAATACTTCACGCATTTCACCGCAGGTATTACCCCTACCTCTCTCATATTCTCATCGTCCTTGTTCTCGTCCAAATAAATCTCGCTCAACAGTTTATGCTTGTTCCACTCCACGTTCGCCACGTGCCCGCCGTCGCCGCTCCCGCCGATGACCAAATGTTGCCCGTTCGGCGAAAAATCAACAGACCTATACGGGCCAGACCCTTCCAAACGTAAATCAAACGCTTTCTTCTTCGCGTTCACATCCACGTGCGCGATAATCTCGCTCTGTTGAAACCGCCACGTCCGTTCGCCTTTCTCCGTTTCCGCCTCTAAAACACCCGACGGTTCCATCGAGAGGTATCGTTCTCGTCTCGCGTTCTCCAAAGCTGCGCTTTCGTCCAACTCCATCGCGCGTTCGAATTTTCCTCTCGTTTTCTTGTCGCTGATGGTATCTTTTTTCGAAGATATCGTCTCTTTTAAGGAGCGTCCGGAGGCGGACGCGTAGTACTTCTTCTTGAGGTTGTGGAGCTCCTCGTCGATGATTTTGGCGGCGATTTTGGTTTTCATCTTTCTTTTGTTGTTCTTTTTGTTGTTCTTCTTCTTAGTATTCTCATCATCGTTTTCAACGGGAACAATCCCAGGAAGCGTCGCGCGAGTCATATCTTCTTTGTTGTCTTTACTCGGTCGAGCGTCGAGAGCGCGAGTACGGGTGAAACGTTGCAGCGCGCGCTTTAAAAAGGCAGTTCTGGGGAAGAAATTTCAGGCGAAAATGGAACGACTTTTAGTTTAGGGTGTCCAACCCTAACTCTTGAAGCGTGGAGAAAGAAGGGCAGAGAAACATCACTTTACACGACGACTGTTGCGTTGGAGACGAATACCACACGAAGAATAAGAATAAAAACAAGAATGTCGCAACCTCAACCGGAGGAAGTCATGCACCAAGTCCAAGCGGAACTGGCGAACGCGTACGCGCAAGAGTTCTTCACGACAGTTCGGGAAAAATGCTTCAAATTGTGCGTCTCGAAACCGTCGTCGTCGTTGAGTTCGTACGAGAGGAAATGCTTGGAACAGTGCACGGAACGGTACGTGGACGCGACGAGGATGATCAGCCAAGTGGTTTTGAAACAGTATAGCAACGGGGGTGGGTCTGGTGGGATGTAGCGGAAAGAGAGCGGATTGATGTGTGATTTTTAGCGAGAGAGAGGGAGAAACAGAGAGAGAAATGTCGAGATAGCGAACGCGTATAATACTACGTATATTTAGCAGATTTAATGATAATAATAATGATATAACAAGAAGGAATAAGCGGTGATGATATAATTGTTAGTGTAAAATTGTTGTTGTACAAACGGCGATTGTTCATCGCGCGTCGCTGAACTCGCTTTTCCCTCATACGCTTTCTAAACGTATTCACGATGTTGTTGGTACATTTTTTTTAGGAGCCGCCGAGATATAACTTCTGCCGTCGTTCAATCACGACTCTGCATATCGGGCACCGGCGTAAGCGTCTGCAGCACTTTCTGCACGTGCACGCGTGGCCGCACGGGATGAGTACCGCTTGGACGGGAGCGTCTAAGCACAAGGCGCACTCGGAGAATTTTTTACCCTTGGCTTTGCGAATGAGAGAAGCGTGGGGGTCTTCGAGATCGGCGGCGGCTGTTCCTGCTGATGCTGTTGCGATTGGCGTTGTTGTCGTCGTGACGTTGTTGTCGTCGTTCGCTTCGAGAAAAACTTCTTCTTCTTCTTCTTCTTCTTCTTCTTCTTCTTCATCTTCGCCGTCATCGGAGGCTGATATCAATCCTTGATCTACCGGGCGTTTCTTTTTCTTTTGGTTACGTTTTTTCCGTCGAGCGGTTCGCGGGCCATCTTCCGGGCGAACGGTATTTTCTCCGTTTTCTTCGTCACCTTCTTCGTTATTATTACTATTATTATTGTCGTCGGATTCCGTGTCGTTGTCGCTTCCGTCTTCGTCTTCGTCTTCGTCGTCATCGTCCGACGTGCTCAAATCGCTCGCTTCGAAATCCCAATCGTTCGGTCTTCGTTGTTGTTGGTGTTCGCCGTTCAACATCAACGGGTGGAGTAACGCATCGTTCAACCGTCGAAACCGTTGGTGACGAGCGAGTATCCCATTTCTCGCGAAACATCCGAAAATGACTCCGATTAATATCAAACTCACCGCCAAGCTCGGGTCTCTAAAGAGATCTTCCATGGCCAAACCGCCGTCCTCGTCCGAGATTAATTCGCACGATTCGCCAAAGTACCCTTCCTCGCAGGCGCATCCGTACGCGCCGTAATCTTTCAAGACGCTCGTGCCGTGTTTCCCGCAATCCGGTTGCTCGCTGTCGCCATTCGTTGGGTTGATGCACATGGAGCAGCATTCAAACGGCGACGTGACAACCATTTCTGGTTTGGCAAAGTTCGATTTACCCGACCCCGAGGCCTCGATGGCGTGGTCAAACATTCTCAAGAATTTGTTCTTCGGACACGTGACGACAGAACTGGTGGTCGAATCGCCTTTATTTTTGTTTTCGTCGTCGTTCGTGTCGTTGTCGGACGCATCGCTGCTATCCGTGTTCTTTCCGCACGCGCACGATTGCAACAAAAACTTCGTATCGTCCGTCTTCAAAATCGTCGGTTTGCAGCACGTTTGTGCGCCAGTCGGGAAGAATAAATCGTCGCCAATGTCCGCGGTGGACGCTGGATTGGCCTCTGCGGCGTGCTCGAACGCCGTTGCGAAATATCCAGAAGGACACTTGGCTTCGTTGTTCGACAAAGCCGAGATGGGATTCGAAGAAGACGCTAAACCACTACTCTCGTCGGCGATATCACTGCCGCTGCTGCTGCTGCTACCACCTCCAGCAGTACTGCTCTCTAGACTCCCTCTCTCGCAATTCTCGCTCAAAACTCTCACGTCCGTCCCGTCTTCGTTCAAAAGTTTCCGTAAATCCGCATCCTCTTTCATCCTCTCGAGCGCCGTCTCTCCGTCCTCGTCCTCGTCGTCAGACGCTTTACTCGACGCGCACGGTCGACAGCACCTCGCTCTCGACAGCGGCACGTACCTGTTCTCTTTCGCGCCACCAGCGTATTGCCCGGCATTTTCAAACCCGACGATAAAATACCCTTCCTTATCGCATCGCAACCCGACGCCGACGGCGTTCTCCGCGTTCCTCTTCGCCGCGTCGCGCTTCTCGTACGCCGCAAAGTAACACTCGCACGCGGATAACTCAATCAAAGACGAAGACGACAAAGTCAGAGACGACGAATATATCATCGGACGATGATCATCATCATCAACGTTTTCATCCCGCGCTACTACTGTGACTCCTGAAAGCTCTTCTTCACCTTCTTCGCTTTTAAGAGGAGTTGGAAGAACTCTTCCTTGCGCGAGACCAACGATAAAAACGGAGAACATCACAAACGCCAAAAACATCATCGATGAAATCCTCCTTTTAATCGTCGTCATCGCGTTGTTTACTCTTCTTGTGTTCTTCTTCTTTTAATCAGAACGAGAGAGAGATTGGAAGTTGCCGTTACCCCGAGGGAAAGGTGGACCTTTTCCCTAAACTCTTCTGCGTTTACTAGGCGCTCAAAAACACGCTCTAATACAACAACAACACCGAGGGGCAGTTGACCAAACACTCGCGCGTTTGTTTGCTCGTTTGTTTGAGTGTAAATGTGTTCTTTGTGTGTGATATATATCGCGCGAAAAATGAGGCAATTTTAGAAGATCGCTTCGAGGAGAAAAGACAGATATTGAGCGCGAGAGAGCGAGAGAGTTAGCGAGATGTTCTTCTGCGCCTTTCTGCGCGATTACGGTGACTTTTGTAGTATTACGTGTATTAGCAAATCATGTGTGCGTGTTCTCTTTCTTTCTCTCTCTTTCTATCAGTGTTAGTATTATTATTATTTCTCGTCGTACGCGTCTCTCAAACTGGCGAAATCCTCGTTCTGGTGTCCTTTCCGGGACGCTTTTACGTATCGCTGGTGGACAGCGCTCGCGACGGGGACTTCGCAGTGGACTTTTTCCGCGGTTTCGATGGCTAACTTTAGATCTTTTTGCTGCAAGTAGAGTTGGAACAACGTTTGCGGCCACGTGCGGTTGTTTTCGACGCCTTTGAACATTCGATTGCCGACCGATCGCAACAGCGGGTTCATCATCACGCCTTTATCGAGGACGTCGAACCAGACTTTCTCGTCCACTCCAGTATATTCGCAAAACGCGAGGCATTCGGCTAACAAGGCGGCTTGTCCGCCCATCATAATCTGTAAGGCCATTTTCGCGTCCGTGGCGTTTTTACACTCCGGACCCATCAACCAGGACTGTTTCCCCATCTCGTCAAAGTCGATTAAACACTTTTCGTACGCTTCCTTCGCGCCCGCCGCTAAGATCAACAACTCGCCTTCTTTCGCATCTTTCTGACCGCCCGAGACTGGTGCCGCTAAATATTCCGCCATTTGGTCTCTCTCGATGACCAGCTTTATGTTCTCGGACGTTTGCGCGTCGATCGTGGACATTTCCACGTACGTTATCACGTCGTCGCTTTCCTCCGTATCTCTGGTGACAGACATCTCCCTTTGCTTCCTCTGCATCTTCTTTTCCCTCAACCCTTCCGCGAACTGCTCGGCGACCATCACGCTCGCTTTCGGATCCGCTAACATCGCGTACACGACTGAACACTGGCCGTTTTTCGCGAGTTCTTTCGGTGATTCGCAGACGTGAGCGCCGTTCGCTTTCAACGCATCCGCTTTGGATATCGTTCGGTTCCAGACGGTTAAATTGGATTGTTGTGTATTCGTATTCGTATTCGTGGTATTAAACGCGTTTAAAAGCACCGAAGCCATGCCTTGACCCATCATCCCGAGACCGAGGAAGCCTACTTTGCGAGGTAGGGTTGTTGTGGTTGTCGTCGTTGCTGCCATTATTCGTGTTAAAGTCGCAAGTGTAAGTTAGAGAAATTTGTGATGACGCATGTGGGGAAAAAAAACTCGCATGTGTGTTCTTCACTTTTCTTTTCCTCTCTGCGTAAAGGCGTGTTTTACGTGCCTCCTCGCGATAGGGTTCGATATATAACACACGCGAGGGGCAAGATGCGAGAAGCGCGGTATCAGAATTTGTGGGATTTGATCGTGAATAACGACGATATAAGTTTTAAACATATCATTTCGAGATTGGATTCGAATGATCTCAAATTCTTGTACGGAGTGAATACGGAGACGAGAAAGTTGATTAAGAGATCATCTCGCGCGATTGAGTTGAAAAAGAGGTTTGATGTGAAAAAGATGTCGTCGATATCGACGTTGGAGTTTGCATGGGAGCATTTTCCGTGGGGCGGCACGTATAACCACGGTATGACAGAAGAGTTGATGGACGAAAAATATTTCTCCTCTCGAGTTGCTCAAACGAATAAACTCGAGTTGCTCAAGTGGGCGCGAGAGAAGAAAAAGTGTGAGTGGGATAAATATACGATTACTGCGGCCGCACTTAGAGGTAATCTGGAAATGGTAAAGTATTGCGTTGCAAATGAGTGTCCTATTGATGAGTGGGCGTGTGCATACGCTGCCTATAAAGGTCATCTCGAGTGCCTCAAATACTTACGCAAAGAAGCGAAAGCGCCTTGGG
>Ga0181556_1002024_pt1 | contig 19217 bp, 19 predicted proteins | sample 011ome_14_FD_148651 | JGI IMG/M metagenome (GOLD analysis project Ga0181556, IMG submission 148651) | Coastal salt marsh microbial communities from the Groves Creek Marsh, Skidaway Island, Georgia - 011505AT metaG (spades assembly) | ecosystem: Environmental > Aquatic > Marine > Intertidal zone... | reverse complement strand
CACCTGGCCGAACTTCCAAGCAATCACCAGAGACAACAGGGCCTGATTGCTTGCCCGATCAAAGTCTTGTTCATCGACAGCGCCGCCCATGGCCAAGCGCAAACCAGTCTTTGCGGCAGTGATTTTGCTGCGCCGTTGGCGACTAGTGCGCGCCTCACGCTCTGTTTTCGGTTTGCTAACCAAACCACCATCGGCAAATGCCACACCAATTGCCGCGCCTATGCCTTTGCCAATGAGCGTTGCCAATGCACCGCCAGCGATTGCTTCAAGCGGATCAACAGCGCTTTCCGACAAATCGGCTACCTTGACGGGGTTTTCCTGCTGGTAGTCCGTCCACTCGTTTGATTCGCCATCTGTCTTACCGGCTTTCCATTCTGACCACGGATCAGGGTTAATCATGGTGCGCTCCAAGATTGTTCATGCGCCAAGGTTGGGGCACCCGGCACTATTCGACTGCGCCGAAGAGTGCCGAAGTGCGATATTTATTTAACGGGTTACATCAGCCCAATCTGTACCAGGCTCGTCGGGGATGCGGACAAACACCTCAAGGCCAGAGCTGATAAGACGTTCATACAATCGCTTTGCAGCAAGTTGGCCACCACCGTGCGTGTCGTTATCGCCAAATACCCAAACCGTTTTGACGCCAGCGGGCGGTATCCATGCTTCCAGTCGATTGAGACAGGTGGCCGACCAGACGGGCACGCCGAATCGTTTTGACGCGGCTAGAGCGGTTTCTATGCCTTCGGCAATACCCAAGGTGCCAGCGTGTTCCATAAGTCGCACAGCAGCCCCGTCTGGCATTGAGCCAAGCCCCTTCTTCTGACTTGGCACATCGGCTTTTGCGCCATCTGCCGTTAAAAAGGTTCTCCATAACGCCGTGCCCGTACCATCAAACGTCTGCACCCGAGCCAGCATGGCCGGATGGATCGTCACGCGCTTGTCTGGGTGGCGGTATCCAAGGTTTGGGTGAAAACGAATCACCTGGGGATTGATAACCACGCCATCACCGATCCGGCTAGTGAGATAGCGGTGCACTGGATCATCCGGCGTCACGGGGCGTGCCTCTCGCCATAGGCGCTGACAAAGTGCAAGGGTGGCGGCCTTGTCTTTTGTCCTGAGCGGTCTTGGTGCTTCAGGAACGGTGCCGACAATGCCATCAACTGCATCGGCAGCTTCCTTGAAGCTCATACCGGTAATGCGCATCAGCAAGTCCATGCCGTTACCGGCACCACAGTGGCTGCAGTAGAACGTGCCGCGCCCTTCCTTGTCATCAAAACGAAAGCGGTCTTTGCCGCCACACACAGGGCATGGGCAGTGGTCACCGCTCAACGTCCGATCACCAAGGCCGAAGTGTTTGAGGATCCCTGGCCAACGGCCTGTTGCTCGCTCAACGGTGCGCATGTTGTTTCTCCTTGGCTTTAGCCGCGGCAATCTGGCGCGACTTGATCCATCCCAAAATTTCCGGCGTCGGTGGAGCGCATTCCTGACGCAGCCCATTGGCATTACGCCCTGTGAATTCTCGGTACTTGTGATAAGCCCATCCGGTTTGATAGCCCTTGTTACGGGCATAGCCCAGTAGCTGGCTGTAGACGTGTTGGCCGGCTTCCTTCTTGATCGGCTTGCGCCGCTCCTGCTTCACCAGCTCACCGCTTGCCGTCTGCACTTCGTGTTGTCGCTCTGGGGCGAATCCGCACTTTGGGCATGCGTGCACCCCAGCCCCTCGCATGTAGTGGCACTTGGCGCACGGCTTCGGCAATGGTGCATCCCGCTCACAGCTTCGACTGCGCGACAGCTTCGGCTTACCGTCATCCAGATATAACGGCAGTTCGTCGCTAGGGTGCCCAAGGCGGGCGGTTGACCCGCTGTGATCGAGTAATAGCGCGCGCTCTTTGCCGGGAGCAGGGCGTAGCACCCGACCGACCATCTGCAGAAAGCGGATCAGGCTTTTCGTCGGACGGGCGAGCACCATCACCTCCGTGCTCGGGCAGTCCCAACCCTCGGCCAACAGAGAGGAATTGCTCAATACCGTCGTTTCACCCCGCGCGAACCGGTCAAGGATGGCAGCCCGCTCGTCATCGTCATGGTGATAATCGATGTGTTCCGCCTTGACGCCTGCCGCCTGGAAGGTCTCAACGATATGGCGGCTATGGGCAATGTTGCAGGCGAAAATGACTGTCTGCTTCCCGCTGGCCAGTTTCTGCCAGTGCGACAGAATGTCGCCCAGCAGCTCCGGCTTGTCGGCCGCTGCGGCCAGTTCACCTGGTGCGTAGTCGAGCAGCCCATCCATTCCGCGCGACAGCTTGACCTTGTGCAGATCAGGCTCGCTGGGGGCAAATACATCCACATCAACCAGATAACCCAGATCAACCAGTTCGGTAATGGTGGATCCAATAACCAGCGCCTCAAACATAGCGCCGCCCAGCTCCGGCATGACCTTGCCCATGCCAACAGCAAACGGCGTTGCTGTGAGCCCGACCACCGGCAGATTGTTGTACTTCGCCAGCAGGTCGCGGTACTTCTTGTTGCCGGGTACACCATGGCACTCATCGATGATGAGCAGCCCAATGTCATCGGGCAGACCGCGCGCCGCCAGCGTATCGATGGAGGCCACCACCACCGCCTCGTGCAGACGGCAAGTGTTCTCGGCCTGCATGATGCCGTGGGCGATGCTGTAACGGTGCAGCACCTCACTGGTCTGGCGCACCAGTTGCTTTCGGTTGGCGACGAACACCACTCGCCGGCCTTTGGCGACTGCCTTCTGAATGATGCTGGTGGCGGTGAGAGTCTTGCCACCTCCTGTGGGCAAATACAGACATACCCGCTTCATTCCCTGAGCCAGACAAGAGCGTGCTTCACCTTCGGCGCGGTGCTGGTAGGTTCGTAGTTCAAAACTCATCGCCGCCTCCGTTGCTCAAATTTTCAGCGGCGGAGTCACCTAGGGTTTTAATAACCTCTTCTGGTTGGCTAGGGGATTTACCTTCCTCCCGTTTTCCTTTCCTTTCCTTGTGGCATCCGTGCTTTTCGTCAGCACGCGACGTTATCGCGTCAGCATCGCGTTGTGACGTGACGTTATCGCGTAACTCACCCGTTACCGATTCGTCGACAACCCGTGCAGGCAAGATGCTTTGTCGTTCCTTGGCGTTAATGTGCTGATGTGTCTTGAATGTCGGTATCTCGGCATAGGATTTGCCGTCTATCTGGTAAGGCACCACCAGCCCAGCCTCTACAAGCTCATTGCACAGGCCGATGATGTCGCAGTTGTCGCCCGGCAATATCCGCAACTTGAAGTTACCTGGCCGCCACGTTAGCCGACCCTCACGGTCAGATTCCGTCCACAACCCAACGTATAACAACCTGGCCAGTGGCGACAGTGAAACAATGTCATCGGAAGTGAAGAAGCTGGCCTTTATCGTTCTGATGTACGCCATCACGCACCGCCCTTCAGCGCGGCACGCACTGCCTTTTTGCTTGCTGGTGGCAGTGAATAAAGGCCAGGACGGCACTTGTTGCCATCGCGGTCGACCATCTCGACATGCTCGCAGTCGATTACCAAGCCACGATTACGAAGCCGGAAAACAATGTCCGGGCTGTTGCTGGCTCCGGCGCGGCGGTCTAGGTGCTCTCTGAAATGCGGTTTTTCCAGCAACGCAAGAAGAAGGCGCTCTTCACGCTGGCTCCCAGAAAGTCGAAATACGCTGGCTTGCTGTACGCTCTGCGTGCTGTTTGGAGCCGTGTTGACGCCCGCCGTCGATGCGGCTTTTTTTTGCTTTGTCATGGCGCACCTCTCAGGCTTTCACTTGAGTAGCTGGCCACAGTAGTCGACCGTTGGCCAACTTGATCGGCTTGATGCCGAAGTAGTCGCCGCGTAGCGACAGGCGCGTCAGAACCGTGCCTTGATTGACGCCATTAAGCTCGGCAAATTTCCGAGTTGTGAGTTTGTGCTCGTGCTGAATTTCTGACATGAGAAATGCTCCAAATTGATTTGGTGGATTTCCCTGATTCAGTCCCAGCCAGGTGATGCCGGATGCGCTTATCGACTTGCAGGCAACGATGCCAACTGCAGCCAGTATCGTGGCGTCCGAGCTATTCGACTATGTATCCGTAAACAGATAGATACATTTTTGGCTTGCGCATGGCAGTCACGCATGGCCAAACCGAATAAGTTTGTGGATCACGATGCAGGAAAGCTGCTCAGCTCATGCGACTCATAGTCAGATACAAAGTCATCAGGTATAGATTCATTTCCTAAAGACTGGTTTTGCCTTTTCTGTTCTGTACTACTCTTATCTATACTAAGAGCCCGACCCGACCCCGACGGGGTAGCCGTCGAGCTACCTGACGGGTTAGCTGTCGAGTTACCCGACCGCTGCTTTGCCTTGCTTGCGTTGGTTTTTTCAGCGCCACTCTTGCCGCCAGCCGACTGCTTAGAACGTCTTTCGTTGAGCTCATTCCGATAGTTTTCAAGCTCTGGGCATGTCAGGTATTCACCATCATCCTCAAAGAATGAAGCAATCTCTGCCAGCAAAGGCGCTAGATCATCGGTTACGCCTAAAACTCGTGCCAATCGCTTTGGATCGGAAGGCACTTTCCCGTTTGCCCAGCACTCAAGCCGTAGTGTCCACCAAAGCCCACGCGCTGCCATGTTGGCGCTTCTGAATTCAATCGACGCGATTATTGAGGACGCATACTCTTGGTATGCAGGAGCCGGCCGCTTGCTGTATGCCATGGTTACGCCTTTGGGCTTTGGCACATAACAATCCGCGCACGCGCTTCGATTGAGAACCACCCGACAGGGCGAAAGTCACGGGCTGTCATGCTGCTTTGCTCAGTCGATTGCTTTCCAGCGTCTTAACCAGCGCCTTGATTTCCTCGTCAGACTTGCCGGAAATTCGTGCGTCATTGATCGCCTGAACTTCGCTGGCTGGCCATGCCACCATGCGAGGGCCAAGTCGTACAGGCTTCGGCCACAGCCCCTGTAGCTGGCGCAGATAAATTGTCGAACGGGAATTGCCCGACAGCTTGGTGATGGCCTTGATCCGAAGCAGTTTGTCATCCATGTTGCGCACCTCGTTGTGCGTTGTTGAACATGGCTGGCAGATTAGCTATCAGCGCCCTATATGTCAGGGACACTATTTTTCGATTGTGTCCCTATTCCTTTTTGAAACTACGGATAAAGGCTTCAATCCAGTCTTTCGGGCGCTCGCTCACGTTGTACTCATGGATTCGGTTGAGCTTGATCTGCACTAGACGCTCAGGTTTCTGATCCGTCAGCACTTCCAATCGTTCTTTAAGCGACAGCCTGGTGATACCTCTCGGCCAGTTGAAACGCATCCGCATGGGGCGACCTTGTGACTGTGCCCGCTTGAATACTTCCATCAGGTCATAGCCGTTGCGGCGCTTGTCTGCCCGCGCAATGCTTTTCTTTACCGTTTCTTCGTCGCTGTAACCGTGTAGCTCAGCCAGCTTTCGGTAAATCTCTGCCTTGCTTACACGTTTTTTATTCCCGAACATGATGTTGCGCAATTCACCGCCAATCTTGATCTCTATGTAATCAAGATAGAGATTCCGTGTCCAATCTTTTTCAGACCGCCTGTCCTTAATCTCGACCTCGCCGGCCAACACAAGGGCAACGAATTCACATTGTTCCGGGGTCAGGGTGTTGGTACGTACAAACTCGGCCAGCTTGCGCGGGTCGCCAGACAGATACGCCTCTTTTGCGGCGCCAAAAGCCTTTGCCATCAGGCAACCTTGCCCAATGCAATGACGTTGCTCGTTGTGCCTTGGCCGCACCACACGCCCCAGTCGGCCATCATGGACCTCCGCTTCTCGAACATATCACCGCGCCTATAAGCCGCTTCCACCGGGTTAGATACGGCGTGCGCTAACTGAATCTCTGCCATTTCGCCAGGGTAGTTAGTAACTTCTGCCGCCCAGTCGCGGAACGTCGAGCGAAAGCCGTGGGTCGTGATGATGCTGCCATCCTTGTCAGTCCAGCCTTTCGCCTCTTTGCCGGCCTCGGTCTCGCTCTTGCTTAGTGCATCGTGCATCCGGCGGATGATGTTGGTCATCGCCATATTGGATAGGGGCCTGTTTTCTTTCTGGCCTGGGAAAACGTAGTCATTGATCCTGGTCGCTTTGCGGCGATCAAGGATCCGCACCAGCTCATCGGTCAGCGGCACGCGATGCTCACGCTTCATCTTCATGCGTTCCGGCGGCACAATCCAGACCTTACCTTCAAGATCAATCTCGCTCCAGCGACACTCCAATGACTCGATACTGCGGCAGGCGGTAAGGATGGTGAATTGCAGGCAAGACCCTGCCACCGTATCAGTGGCGCTTAACGCCGTCATAAACTCTGCTGCACGCGAGAACGGCAGGGCGGGGTGATGCTTGTGCGGCGCAACCTTGCTCGGCTGCGGTAGCACATGGTCAAGGTGGTTTTTCCATGTCGCCGGGTTGTCGCCTGTTCGGTAGCCTTTGATTTTCGCGTAGGACAGCACAACTTCAAGCCGGCCGCGTAGGCGCGTAGCTGTCTCAGTCTTGGTCAGCCATATATCTTTGAGGATGGTCAGGATGTGCTCGGTGGTAATGTCGGCCGGGGGGAGGTGCCCGATAACGCCATAGGCGTAAGTGTCGAGGGTGTTTTCCCATTGCTGGACGTGCTTCTTGTTCTTCCATCCAGCTCGGTTCAGTTCGATGTAGTCCTGAGCCAGTTCTTTGAATGTCTTGGCCTTGGCCGCCGATTGTTCGGCCTTGGCAATTGCTTCTCGCTTGTCTTCCTGCTTCTTTTCAATGGGGTCGATTCCGTTGACCACCATCATGCGCATTTCTGCAGCTCTGATCCGGGCGTCTTTTAGGCCAATCTCCGGATAAGAGCCAACCCCAGCCCATCTGCGCTTACCGTTCAGCTGGAAGCGGTACAGCCATGACTTTGATTCTGTTTTGCTGACCTGCAGATACAAACCGTTGGCGCACGGATGAAGCCCTGCAGGGGCATTTTTCACCTGTATGTCCGTGGTTATCCCAGCGGCTTTGCTCTTTGCGTTCCCAGTCATGACATTTCTCCGCCATAAATTCCTACCTACCACTCAACCTACCACTTCATTGTAGGATAGTAATTGCAGAATAGTACATCGTTGAACAACGTTTTTTTGAAAGCCGCCACCAGAGAGGGCTACAGAGGGTCGCTTATTTACGCCCAATGTCACTGATAACGCTGTTAGAGGTCTTCTCGTCTCCGCCAAGAATCCTTTGTTTTAGCGGTTTCTAGGCTGGTAGTTAAGCGCTACATACCACGCTACCTACCACCGACCTATCTGCTAGAGCACAAAAAGCCTGCCTTTCCGGCGGGCTTTTTCGTTTGGGCGGGCGGTTGTTGGTACGCACCCGATGAGGGCGTTTTCGTGGAAACCTGACTGGAAACCATCGCTTTGGATACTTGGCTGGTTCGCACTTTATACCCGTCTTGTCGTGCGTACCACTTTGCGTACCAGACCGTTAAATCTGGCCGCTTTTCTTGTCTGGCAAGGGATACAGCGATTTTCCTGCATTTCGCCAGGTACGCAGTTTCCGTGCGAACCGGTTTGCGAACCGCGAACCTGTGCTTTGCGAACCGCGAACCTGTGCCAGCAGATTCCGGCGTCAGTTCTCAATAGAGGCGCTTCCGTGGAAAACTGTTTTGAAACCGGGAGCAGGGCATTTCCGTGGTGGGCTGTTTTTACCTTGACGAGCCATCTATCTAAGCAATGACGTCATAGCCTGCCAGCCCTTGAACTATCGCGGTTTTGATGTTTTCAGTCAGTGCGGCCATATTCTTGATCTCGTCTATGCTCTGTCTAGGTTAAGCAACCAGTTTCAAACACGTGCCACAGGCATGGGATGGCCTCTTGGATTTCAAGTTTTTTCAAGTTTTGTTCGCCAATCTGCCCAGCAGTTTTGGCGCTGTAACCTTCACGGATAGCGGCTTTCGTGGCCGATTTAATCCATGCCGGTGACACCTACCCCTTGGGGCGCTGAATTAAATTCGCCCTACAAGCGGGGGAGTTGGTGCAATCAGCCGTTATGCAGCCTTTGCAACATCTTTGCGCTCACGTTTTGCCGGTGCGCGGGGAGTTGCCCGCTTAGCAGCCAAGTGAATCGTTAACTTGGGGCGAAGTCCAGCAGCCGTTGCCATGTCAAGCAGGGCATCCGTCGAGAACAGGCTGATCCGGCCGCGCGTCAGGTCGGATACTCGGGGCTGGGTCACACCGAAGAGATTTGCCGCTTCGGACTGCGTGCAGCCCTTGGCCTCAATCCATCCCTGCAGCGCCGTCATCAGGTCGGCACGGATTCTCATGCTGGCGGCTTCCTGCGGGGTGTCCGCGATAGCGTCCCAAACGGAGGCAAATCTTTCAACGGTCATTTTGTGCTCCTTACTAATTCCTTGTATCGAGACTTCGCCAGGTCAATATCCTTGGGGCTAGTCTTCTGTGTCGTCTTCTTGAAGCAGTGCAGGACATAGACGGCATCAGCCAGCTTTGCCACATACACCACCCTGAATTTCCCTTCCTGATCCGTCACCCTGATTTCCTTGACGCCGGGGCCGATGGTTTTCATGGGCTTCCAGTCGTCGGGCTCATGGCCACGCTGCACCTTGTCTAGCTGATAGCCTGAATCCTGCCGAGCGCCATCGGGAAAACTCCGCAGCGCATCGAGCGAATCGCCGAGAAACTCAATATCTTTCATGGCTTGATTATATAAGTTTTTGTATGGAATACAAGAAAGAAAAACCCGCCACGCGGGCGGGTTGACCCTGTTACTGCTTGGCAGGTTAGTGCTTTGTTGCGTACTCGATAGCCTCTTGCTGGGCAATAACGCTTAGCAACAAGTCCTCTGCAACATTAAGCGCCATGGTTGCAAAACAAAGGGGGCGAAGTTCGGGCTTGTCGGTCGTTTCCCCGTTCAACGATTTGTTGATAAGCCACACGGTGCTGTGCGCTTCAAAAGCGGCATCTACTAATTCACCGGTTTCCGCAGACTCGGTTGCGCGCAACAGCTCGGCCAGTTTCCTTTCCACGCCAGCCATGGCCGTAACGCTGTGGATAAGGGTGTTGTTATCCGAGTACAGATCATCGTCAATCTGCCCAACATAAACGCGTGCCGTCTCCACCTGTGCAATGGAGCGTTCGATGGTCTTCTTAATGTCAGCGGTGTCAGCATGGGGCGTGTGTGTTTCGCCAAGGTCAGGGCTACGGGTCAGTGTCGTGTTCATGTCGATTCCTTTGTCAGTTTGTGTCGTTTGAGTTTGGACCGGCGTCACCGCCGATCCCATGGGATGAATGTCGGATCATTGTCCTAGTGCGAAGCACAGGATCAGATATAGGCCAGCACCCAGGGCGAGCCCCTTTGCAGCGGTGTATACATGACGGGCGGCTTGCTTGATAGCCACAATCTGTGAGCGGCGGCGAATGATTCGCAGCATGGGAGCAGGGTAGGTCATCATGGTCACACCCCACGCGCAGTGATGATCGCCAGAACCAGACCGAGGATTTTCAGGGCGCTAAATTCCGTGCTCTCGGCTTGATAGGCTTTGTTATCGCAGATCAGCTTTAGACCGCCACCCTGGCCAAACATGTACTGCACACGGCGCACTTCCGGTCCGTTGCCACGGTCGATCACGTATACATTGTCACCGTCGAAACAGTTGGTTTCCGGATCGATGTAGAGAATATCCCCGTGCTTGATAGTGGGCGCCATCGAGTCGCCGGCCATCTCCATCTGCGCTAGGTGTTGCATATGTTCGGTGTAGTGGCGCAGGGTGCCTGGATAGGGTGGGCGCTGGCTGGGTGCGCCTTCGGCGCTTTGGTGCAGCTTCGGGCTTCCGGCTACGTTGCCGCGCATCAGCCCGGTATCTTGGTCACGGAAGGCTACGGGTACGACATTGGTTGCTTGCATGGTCTTGCTCCTTGGTTAGGTTATCAACCTACCTCCCCACGCCAATGAGGAGGCAGACTGTGCGGGTTGGCGTAACGGAACCAAGGGACCGTCCTCCCCGAAGGGAGCCCGCACAGCCCGCCATAAGCGGAACCACGCGCACGCAGCGGACCAACAAAAAAGCCGCATCACAAAAGGTGGCGCGGCTCGCTGCGCCTTGGTTATTCCCGGACGCCAATCCGGTGTCGGTTTGTTTACCGACAGGTACAAGATAGCAAGACTTCTGCTGTCTGTAAAGATTATTTGCGTCCTCGTGCATTACAGCAGCGAGGGCGCTGGTATGTCAGGGACAGTATTTTCTGGTCGTGTCCCGGTGCCGTCACTTGATCGGGGTGAACCCCGGCTTGGGTGGCGTGAGCGGCGTGAAGCCAGAGCGTATCGGCTCAGTTTCTTCTAACGGCGTGAACCCTGGTTTCATCTTGATCGGTGCTATTGGGGTAAATCCCGGCTTTGGTTTCTCAAGAGGGGTAAACCCAGACCGAACAGCCACGCGTCTTACTGGTATGTAATCGTCATCATCGTCAATGTCGTAGCGGCGCACACGGCGCTCGGGCTCGGCCAGCGCATCGATGGTGCTTCGTCTACTACGCACCAAACCCACTTCACGTTCTGGATAATCAAGCTCAAGTCTCGGGCGATATTCCGGCGCTGGCATATAACCAACGCGGTGGCCGTTATTCAGATATACGTTAGAGCCACCCGATGGTGTGTTCGTGACATAACCAACCCGTTGACCCATCCCGTCATACACCCCATTGTTCTTGCTGCTGACAATCGAGTTATCCCAATTCAGTGGGGAGTTTTCCCAGGCGAGCGGGGAATTGGCCGGGCTGAGTGGTGATGACTCCCAAATCGGCATAATGGATTGGGCGAATGCCGTGCCACTTACAGCCAACAACAGTGCAGCAAAAAATAGTCTCATTTGATTTTGACCCTTAAGTCAATTCCTCTGCTTCGCCGGAAAGTAAAGAGGCTTTGAGTATTGGCGTCTTGTACGGTGTCTTTCATACAGCTGAACCATTTCTCTGAGTATGCGTTTTCTACGACTGGGCGAGCGCCGCACTTGGCTATCATTCGTTCTTCCATATAAGGAGGCCAATATCCGATATTTTCAATGTCAGTTGGGGTTAGCCAATAGATGCTATCACTGGCTGTCCGCATCATTATTTCAAACAAATACTGCGGAAGACCATATTTCAACATGCGTTCCTTGAACGCTTCCTCATTCTTTTCATACAGTTGCCTTGCTTTCGGCATCGGCATGTTCCGGTAATAGCTCGGATTAAAATAGATTCTGTGCAATCCAATTCTTCCATTAGCGACCCTCGTAGCGCCTGCCATAAAAAGCAGTGAGCAGGCACTTGCGCAAATCGCGCTTTCTTCTACAACAACCGTCATTGAGAGCCTGTTGATTAGTTCAGCTATCTTCAACGCTTCGTCTAAGCTCCCACCTTTCGAGTCCAGGTATATTGGTGATGCCATCCAAAATGCAACAAACATATCTTGGGGGCCGCCCAGCGGTTTGAGATACATGCTTTCAAATCTTTTATAGTCACCGGACTTTATTTCACCCGACAAAACAACGTGAAACTTAGAGTAATCGGCCTCGTGGACAAAGTTCATCTCCATAGTGTGCGCCGACGACAGCGCGAGTGTTGTTAGCACTAGGGCGGTGAAGTGTCGAGCAAACCACGGCAATCTTATGGACATAGCGTCCATCTCCGTTCTTTAAGCTAAATATATGAATTAGTGTTTATGTGAATTAGAGTATATCTTGGATAGTCGGTCATGTGAAACCAACAGTCACCATCTATCTTGGTCAGGTAATCCGCGAGCTACGGGTCGAGTCCGGGCTCAGCCAGGTGGTCTTTGCAGAACGCGCTGGGCTGTTTCAGACCTACCTCAGTCGAGTCGAGAATGGCCTTGCGAACCCAACTGTTAATGCCTTGGATGTGATTGCAGCAACGCTGGGCTTAACCATCTTTGATCTGTTCGCCTTGGCCAGCTGTAGAGCGCAAATACAGAGCTCTCCTACGGCAAAACGGCTACCTAGACATAAACCCGCGAAGTAAGCAGTTCGTCAGAATCTTCGACTCCGGCGAGATTCCAGCCTTGCTGACCAGATCAACCCGACCCCACTTGGCCGTGAACTTGCGGCCGGTGCGAGCCACCTTCTCGGTGTGATAGAGGTAGGTGAGGGCGTCAATCGTCTGTTTGTAGGTGAGCCCGCTCATCTCTGATATGTAGCGGGCTGTCACCCATCCGTCCGCCATGGCGATGACAGACAGAACTAACTCCCTATAGAACGGATGCTTTCCGTAGCGGCGCGGCATGGGCGAAGTGTGCCGCCAGGCGCTCTATTCGACATGATTGCTGCGCCGATTGTTCAGGCTGCCGCCTTCTCGCGGCTGGCCTTGATCCGCTCAACAATCCATTGCTCCACTTCGGCCTCCACCCATCCGATGCGGCGAGACGCAAGGCGAATCGGCTTCGGGAATTTGCCAGCGCGCGCCAGGTTATCAATGCTGTCACGCTTCAGGCTGGTTCGTTTTGTCACTTGAGCACGGTCAAGAATGGTCAGTTTTTCCATGATTTCTCCTGTTTATTGAATCGTTCCGCAATCAGTGCCCATCGCCCATTCGGCGATCCACTGGATCACGGTCACGGAATAGGTGGCTGGCCTCCCTTCCATGCGAACAAGCTCCTTATCAGCGTCTACCAGCAACAGCATTTCGTCACCGATTTCATTGGGGCAGCGCCACACGTCGGCTACGGGTGCGCTCGGCTGCATATCCAGCACCGCATTCATCTGGTTAAAGAACCCCGCCAGACCGGCCATGTCGTTGGCCAGCAGAAAACCATAGATAGCCAGACAGGTGGCCTCCTGTATCTCGGTGGGCTTGATCGTGCCATTGGCAATCTGCAGCGTAATCGCCATGGGCAATTCGTCAGGGGGCAGGTCAATGAATGCCGTATCCCCTAAGCAGCGGTCATAGGTGGCACTCATTGTCGTATCCCGCGAGCCGCCCGCGATTCTTCGACCACCTTTTTCAGATAGGCGTTACGCTCGGCAATCAGACTATCGATGCGTGTCCGCTTCTCGTCAGGGCTCAGTGCGTCATCACGGCGCACGTTGCGCATATCGGCCTGGATTACCTGCAAGTGCTTGTTAGCGGCTTCAAGCGGGTGGCTTTCCCGTGCCAGTGGATTCCGTTCAATCTCATCGGCAATCGGGCTGCGGCCTGTCTTGTCCAGCTCACGGATGGTGCCGTGTACGCGGCGCGCTTCACCCAGCAAGTCATAGAACATCGTTTCATACTTAGTGTGCTGCGCTGGTTCCTGTTGGTAGAACCGTCGAATCACCGGCAGTTGGTCGGTGCGCTTAGTCGGGGCTGTCTTCTCCGATAGTGCTGCATCGGTCAGCATTAGGCCGTAGGTCGCCCAGGTGTTGAAGTAACCACGGAGCAGGGCTTCCGCCCGCACTGGGTTGACCTGCAGCGATTCCGGCAGGTCACGGGTCGCCATCCCCAGGCGCTTGAGTGTTTCGCTGGTGTTTTCCTTGGCGCGCATGAACGGCTGCAGGTTTTGCATGCTCTCCGTCTCAATGGGGGTATCACTGAAGAAATGCTTGTTCGCCAGTTGCTCGGCCATTGGGGCGATGATCTGGGGCGTCAGGTTGACGCTGTATGTATTAGCCAGAATGCGGGCGAAGTCCTTGCCCATGCCCTTCGGGTCACGGTCAATAATGGCAGACGTACCGCGCTCAGCCATCGAAGCCATGGCTCCGATTTCCCAAATCTTTGGATACCGGAAATGCTGATCCCCGACAAAGAAGTGCCAGTTGGCGTCCTTGTCCCAGTCCGGGAGCTGTTCATACAGAGGATTACCCCGATTGAGCAGGTAGAGCATGGCCGATGACAGGGCAATCAAACCTGCCTTGGTGGCAATCGCCCCCCGGTTCTGGTCGTGCGCCAAGCCGCGGTACAGCCGATCCCAAGACAGCAGGGCGGGCTTAAGGAACATTACTGTGTCGTACATGAACCCCAGCGCCTTGCTGTCACCACGCATGGCAAAGTCGGTTGAGACTTCGCGGGCGGTATAAGCAGCGTGCCGTGGGTGTTCACCGGCATCAATGCCACGCCTGTACTCGCCAAGCCGGGTGCTCATCTCGAAGGCATCAGCGACAGTTTCCACGAAGCCTAGCAGCTTTTCTGGGGTATCGAGCACGGTACGCAGGTTGATCCCTTGGCTACTGTAGAACTTTTCCAGCTTCGCCCGGAACTTGGTCTCATCCAGATAAATCGATGACATGCCGCCGCCGTTAGCGATAAAGTCCTTGTAAAGCGGGTCTTGGCGAAGGCGCATCGACATACCGCGCAGACTGTCCATAATCGGGACAAAGCCGTGATGGCTCATGACGCTACCGGCGATGGTATCGCGGGCGATGTTGGCCAACATGAAGTCCGGCGTCAGCGTAATCGTTGCCTGGCCCATACGCTTAGGCAGGCCCAGCCACTTCACAATCCATGGCGGCGGCTGGCGGTCAATCGCTTCCAGCGCCCGCAACAGCACCGGGTCGTTGACCTCGTACCATGTAGGCTTGCCACCCTTGAGCACGGCCACCACGTTACCTCCGGCTGGTGGCATGTTGGTTTGCAGCATGTCGATCATGTCCGGTGATTCCGCGAACAACTTGCGCAGCCGTTTCTCAATCTTCACCACTTCCGGCGCCATATTCGTAGCGCGATCAATCCCCATGCTCTTGAGGATGGCATCGATCACCGCCTCCTTACCAATCTTCACCGGCCGCGATTCGGCGGGAATTTTCACCATGAACTTGCCGCCCTTTTGTTGCTCGGACAGGTCGGCAATCTTGAGCCGTGCCTCATTCTTCACAGCCTTGTCGATCAGCATGGCCGCGTTGCTGGTCATGTTGCCCAGAATATCGCGCAGGTTCTCGGTGCCGCCGGTTAGTGCTTTGACGCCTGTCCAGTCGCCGGGCTTGCCTTTGAAGCCGCCGGGTTGGCCGATACGGTGGAACGGCATGTATTCCAGGCGTTGCCACATGCGGCGAGCTTCTGGGTTGATAACCCCTTGAGCCTCAGCAAAGTCGAGCACAGCCTCATTCCACGCCTGATACTCCTTGAATGCCTTATCAAACTCCGGCCGGCGCAGGTCTACCATGGCTTTGATTTCGCCACTGGTGAAGAGATGCTCACGGTTCTGTGCCAGTAATTCACGGGATGAGCGGCCGACAAAATAGAGCAGGGCATCGTCCAGGTTTTCAGCCACTGGCTTGAGGATTTCCTCTAAGCCCTTACCCTTCCAGCCGAATGAGCCGTCCGCGTGTTTGACCGGCGCACCGAAGCGTAGCGCGCCATCGGCAATACTGGTTGAGGCACGCGACAGGCGGGCAGATTCATACGGCCCATTGGGCTTTATCGTGCCCGACAGGTCTTGCTCCATGCGGTAGATGCCGTGCAGGTCATCGACGGTGGCCTGTCGGAAAGAGTCCCAACGGCTATCCAGTGCCTCATTCATGGGACGGTGCTTGCCAATCTTGGAGCGGGCGCGATCCAGTGCATCCTGTCCGAACCAGTCGAGCATTCCCTTGCGGGCGTTTTTTATGGCGGGTCCATACGGATGCTTAGCGAAGAAGTCCTCAAACCACTGGTAGAAGTGGGGCGCTTTGGCCTTGGCCACATCCGGTTGGGTCATGTAGTGTCGTACAAACTCGGCAAATCCCTCGTACACCTTCTTGTGGTCGTAAGAGAGCCCCTTCAGTTCTTCACGGCGCACCTTGAAGTCACCGCCTTCCTTGCCTTGCCATGAGTGACGAATCTCCGGGATCCGCGCATCCATCAAGTGCGCCATTTCGTGAGCGGCCGTTTCCAGATCCGCATGCCGTTTAATACGGACTTCCTCACGGGCTGGTCGGAAAAAGCCCATCACGCCTTTCTTGCTGATACGCCCCTCGTAAATGCCGGTATTCAGCGCCTTGGCGAAGTCGATCAGAATGTCCTCGCGGCGCAAGGGCTCGGGTCGTGCGCCTGACTTTGGTGCTTGCATCGTATCCGGTGCCGGCATTGCACCGCCTGGGCGCGGTGTATCGTCAATGAAGCCAACATAGTTAGCGCCCGGTGCCCACGAATGCACGGTGCCCTGATTAGGCATGTCGCCTGTCTTGGAAGCAGCCATCTGCACAGCGCCCTCAGCAGGCATCTCGGATTGCTCAAGCGGCGTGAAGCGCCCGCGCGGTTGATTCATGGTTTCCGGCGTTGCATGCTCCATGGTCTGCAGCTTTTCCGGCAAAACGAATCCCAGCGGCACGCCGTGGTCGTTCGCCATCCCTTGCACCAAGTTATCCGCAAATCGTGTAGTGACGTGATCCACGTTTCCGAATCGGTCTGGCGCTGGCTGGACCATCGCCTCGGTCGTTGGCTTCATTGCCGTTGCCGCCGCCGGGTGAACATCGAGCGGGGCAGGGGCGACTGCTTCCACCGCCTTAGTTGGCTGGATCTCTGTCGTGTTTTCCAGCCGCCCGTCCGGCGTCATGCTCATTGCCTCGCCAATATCGGATGAACGTCCGACATTGATCCGCTCACCGCCTTGGTGTTCAATCGATACGCTCGGATCCGTTGGCAGAAACTGAGCCGCTTCCTGGATTAGCGTATCTTCGGTTGAAAGGCCTTGGTCCGGGGTAATTCGTTCAGCGCTGGCGACTGAGTGTTGAGCGGCAGGGTCATGGGCTGCTTTGATGGAATTGCCGCTTGGCTCGCTGGGGCTTTGGCCATGTCTAAACCTGCCTGATTGGGTTTGAATGGTAGTTTTTGCACGTTCGTTCTCCAATGCGGCCGCAAGGCCGGGTTCGGTTGCTGACAAGAAAACATCGGTATTGGCGTCCGGTATGCCGCCATTTGAGCCGCCCGGGCGGGTGGGTTCGTTCTGGCTCCGTGGGGCATCCTCAGGCGTTTCGCCTCCGCTGCGCGGCGATTCTGTGCGCCCGCGTGCGCCCTTTGCCGCCTTGATACCGGGTGCAATGAGCATCGGAATGGAATTCACGGCGGTATCAGCAACCGTTGCCAGCACCGGGCTATCCGTCACGTCCTGCACCTTGCGGCCTACCCAGTTACCACCTTCGGCCAATTTCTCAAACGGATACTGGGCAATCTCTGTGGCGGTCTTGCCCATTGGCGTGCGCGGTGCATAGGTTAGGCTTTCCCCGACTTCGCCGATGACATCCACTGGGTTCTTGTTGGTGACGCCAATAGCATTACCAGCAGCGGTCGCCAGACCAGCCAGCCCAGAGGCCGGAACAGAAACCACCTGCGATGCGAGATTAAGCCCAGCCTCGCCAATAGCCGTCAGCGGGTTGTTTTTGAGGGATAGGGCGTTTTCGTCAACGGGGAGCGGGGTGAATCCGAGCTTCTCATCAGCCTCCAACGGGGTGAATCCGGTCTGTGACGCTTCGGCTGTGCCAATAGGGGATAGGCGACCGAGCACGTCAGTCACGTAACCAGACACCGACTTACCGTTGCCATCTTTGCGGTCGTTCTTCCATGCAGAACCAGATCCGGCATTCACATTGCCTTCGCCAGAAAAGTAGCCGGTCGCAATCTTGGCCGGGTCATTTCCGAATTTATCGCCTAGCGACTTAATGATGCGCATCCCCACGCGCATGTTGTCGTCTGGGTTATCGATGCTTTCTCCCTGCTTCGCAAACCGGCGGAAAGTATCTGGCATGATCTGCATGCCGCCACGGGCACCGTCGATACTGGTGCGGCTATTGGCACCGGATCCAGACTCTTGGCCATGAATGGCGTTGAAAGTCGGGAGCAGGTGCGTAGCGCCCTCCTGTTCAGCGATGTCGTCAACGGTGAGTAGCGGTACAAAGCCCATAGCGTTAGCCTTATTTGTAGAAGCCGATCAGCTTGCCGTTTGAATCCAGCACCTCAATCCCTTTGCTGGTCTGGTTCCCCATCTTGTTGCCGCGCATAGCCGGATCGCTGCCAAAGCGTTGCGATACGTTCGGCTGTGTGTTGGCCTCCGTCGTACCTTGCTGGTCGTACCAATCGTCTGAGCCGTACTTGCGCTTGTTGGCTAGACGAACGTGCTGGGCAATCGTTGGATCATAGTCTTCATTTGGCCGGCCTGTATCGGTCGCCTTCGATGTGCGCCGGCGGATTTCCTCAGGGGACATGCCGTTTATGCGCTGACGGCTAATCTCGATTTGTTTGTTCGTCGTGTCCTGCGCCAGCGACAGTGGGCGGTTCGCTTTACCGTCGCCTGCGATGACGCGCTCGGCGGTGCCAGTCTTTTCATTGGCGCGGATAACGTCACCGGTGGCGTGATTGTTGATAAATTTATAACCGCCGTTCAGCGTTTGTGCCCCGCGGTCAATGGTCGCTTGTGGGATCAATACGGTATTGCCATCTGATAGCGTGACATTTGCCCCACGATTGTCGAAAGCCAGCCCGGTAGCCTTGCCGCCGCCGTACTGTGACAAACCGGCTTTGTTCAGATAGGCCAATCCGCCCGCTGTGTCGTCTTTGTAATGGTTCAGGCGGCCAAGCGTTGAATCTGCTAGGTCGCTATTCTCGCCAGCCAGCTTAAGCCGTGCGTTAGCCGTTTGATCCTGGACCATGCTGGAAGCAGCTTCACTCTCAGAGCGCTGTTTGACCAGTGAGCTACGCCGCGCCGCCGTTGCTTCGTCCAGGGTCTCTAATTCAGGCTTAGCCAGTTTCATGCGCGTGTCATGGCTTTCTTTCTGCATAGCCAGTTCGCGCTGCAAATTCCATTGATCTGTACCAGCCCCCAGGGCGATACCTAGGTTCCCGCCGAGAAAACCGCCACCGGCCAACTGCACGCCGCCGTCTTCTGGGTTTGTGGTGGGGTCTATGCTCATCGCCTGAGCTTCCATCTCGACCGGTGCCGGTTCATTGGATGGTGCAACAACGGATCGTCCCATTAAATCGGTGAGCACTGGCTGCAGGCTGGGTGAGCCGTTTTGCTCTAGGAAGGCAAAGAATTCATCGACCCACAACAATGTGTCTTCTGGGGTCAATTCGGGCAACAGCGCTGCAATCACCTCGGGGTCCTTTGCCAATTCAGGTCGTAGCACCTGGCCGAACTTCCAAGCAATCACCAGAGACAACAGGGCCTGATTGCTTGCCCGATCAAAGTCTTGTTCATCGACAGCGCCGCCCATGGCCAAGCGCAAACCAGTCTTTGCGGCAGTGATTTTG
>Ga0181556_1002022_pt1 | contig 19246 bp, 27 predicted proteins | sample 011ome_14_FD_148651 | JGI IMG/M metagenome (GOLD analysis project Ga0181556, IMG submission 148651) | Coastal salt marsh microbial communities from the Groves Creek Marsh, Skidaway Island, Georgia - 011505AT metaG (spades assembly) | ecosystem: Environmental > Aquatic > Marine > Intertidal zone... | reverse complement strand
GAACCAAGGGTTGTACCTGTGGTTTCTTTGATGGTCCCAGCTTTGATAGGACCTGAAAAAGTAGTTGTACCCATGTCGATCTCCTGTCTGGGTTAGTCAGTCACCCCATGTGACTGTCAGGGATAAATTTACTATACAGCAAATCCAATAAAAAGAAAGGGGCAACCGAAGCTGCCCCTTAGTTCAGGGAGGTGGTAAATGAATACCTACCTCACTATATCATAAAATTATGCACCTGGCGAACCAAATACACAACGTGGATCTGAGAATCCGAAGCTGTAGCGTTCACGAGCTTTAAAGCGCATGTTGCCAGTGTCGAAGTCTGCTTCCATGTTAGTTGACAGCGGTGTACGCTCGAAGTGGACAAAGCCACGAGGTGCGTCGGTTTTGATGAAGAACGCATCTGGGTCCGTTAGGAAGTCGTTGACGGCATAGCCTTCAGGCAACATTCCCATTGAACGGATTGCGTTTACATCGTTGTCCGCTGTGCCAACACGAAGGTTAGACACCATCAGACGCTCTGCAACGAACTGAAGCTGACGTGGAATTACGAGCTTCATGCCGCGTAGTGCGACTTTTAAACCACGCTCGTCAACAAAACCTGCGATATTGATAAGGGCATCTTCAAGAGATGTCTCGTTCAAATCCGCAGCAGTTGTTGGTTCGTTGGCAAATGTGCCACCCGAAGTAAGTGGGTGAGACGCGTCACACAACGCAACGCCGTCACCACCAGCAGATGCGCCAGCAGTAAATGCGTTGTTAAGAACCGCAGCGGCCTTAACTTGCTTTGAGTGTGCCATAGAACGTGCCAACGCACGAGTATAACGTGAGCCCAAACGATCATAAAGGTTGTCTTCAACAGCCTCTTCTGTGATCGAGAACGCTAACGCAACAGTCTCGTGGTTGTAACGAGCAGTGTACGCTTCGTTTGCGTCGTCAAAGTTTACAGCAGAACCTTCCGATTTGGTTGGTGCTGCTCCGAAACCACTCAACATCACCTCTTCTTCGAATGCTCGGTCAGAAGATTCTGTTGTATAGATCTCTGCATGTTGGTTTTCGTACCGATTGTACTCCATACCGAACAGGGCGTTGAGACCTGGTTCCAACTCTTTCGCTAGTTGTGCGCGAGAGATAGCCATAAGTTAGTCTCCTTATACGCCTGTAGTCGAAGGAGTACCAGCAACGATACCGCCGTTAGCGGAGTTGAAGCTGTTATTCAGTCGAACGATTAATGGAATGCCAGCCGCTGTAAAGTCAGCATTCTCAGGATCATCTTGAATACCGATGATACGGAGATGCAATGCAGCAGTGGCGGCGATTGTGCTAACACCCAACTTAGCAGATGAAATGCCTGTGGTTGTTGAACCAGAAGCACCCGTTGCAAAGTTTGCGTTTGCGAACACATGTCCACGCGCAGTCGCTTCGCTAGTCAATGAAGCGTCTGAGCAGATAACAAATGTCTGCATTGGGTTGTCATACACGAAGGCTTTGACGGGGAAATTTGAATCCGCGCCAGAACCAGGCCAGTAGTTAGAAAATACTTTCTCACCAGTAGTGGACGAAACGTATTCGCACCCACCGAAAACACCTACAAGACCTACCGTTCCACCAGCAGCCGCGCCAACAATGTCAATAAAGCCTGTTGACAGCGGGATTACGGGTGAACCTTGGTAAATCGCGTTAGTGTTTCCAGAGGCGATACGATACTCGGTCGCACCAGTGGTGTTCGCAGCCTGACCGACTACGCCAATCGGACGAAGTCCGAATGCACCGTTAGTGTTTGCCATAGTAGCAATCCTCTAAATTTATTCAGAGTCGCGTTCGCGGCCTCCGAAGGTTACACGACTTTGCCTATTATTACTAATAGGCATCGAAGGATGTTGCTCCTTCATAAGGTCCTGATCTACAGCGGTCATTTGTTCGCGGGTTCTGCCCCCGTAATATGCAGTTCTTTCTTCCACCGTTTCAACAGGGATGCGGCACAACATCAGACCACCTTGTCCAATCACTCCTTCATATCGACCTTCGTCAATAGTTGGAGCTTCATAGTCTGGATACTCATCTTTGCGGACAGGTTCCCATCCTTCACGTAGCTTGGCGTTGACATTCATTTTGTCTTCCTCGCCACGCATTGCAACTCGTATCCAACGATGCACAAACCCATCAGGTGCGGGTGGTGCCTCAAGGTGACTGGGCGGTGCCCATGGTTTTCTGCGCGTTTCTTTTTCGCGGGTTGCGCTAGAGCGCGGGGATCTTTTGTCAGTCATCTGTTACTCCTTCACATATTTAGCATATTCTTCCAGCGGTACGTTTAGACGTTTCGCCATCGCTATTTGTGACGGTGAGAGCTTAACCGACCTGCGCCCCTGTTTTGCTGTACTGCGAGTAGCCGAAGCGCCAGCAGGTGCGACCTGTGCTCCGCTCGATTTCTTCGTCTGGAACTTGTGCGGAAACTCCGAACGCATCCGACGATCAACTTCAGTATAGTATTCATCGCTTGCTGGGTCAATTCCTTCTTCTTCGACCAACTTGCGGTGTATACCAAATGCTGCGTATGTCATAACCTCATCAGAACCAAACCACTCGTTTTTCTCTGCCCATTTCTGAGCTCGGGGATCTGGCTTGGGTTGAGGTTGTTGAGGTTGTTGAGTCTGAACCTGTTGTTGAGGTTGTTGAGTCTGCTGCTCTGGCGGGGCGGCGCGTTCAGAACGCTGCTTTGCCAAGCGTAATCTCTCTTGCTCAATCGACATCTTAGACAAAGCCTCTTGAGCTTCCAGCATCTTCTCCGTATCGCCACCGTCATAGGCTTCACGATAGAGCTTTTTTGCCGCAGCCATTTGAGTTTCCAACCGAGTGCTATACTCTGCTAAATACCCCTTGTCCAAGTTCTGCATGCGAGTCTTTAGCTGATTGTTTTCGTCCATAAGCTGTTGCGCCATACGGACAGCTTCTTCACGATCACGCTCTTCTTTACGATATTTTTCCGTCAGTTTCTTGATGCGACTTTGCACCTTTTGACTGTAGCTATCGAGCTCGTCATCATCAGACTCCGCAGCTTCTCCAGAAGGAGCAGCCGCTTGTTCTTCGTTCGTCTCCTCTTCAGGAGCATCTACCTCAATTTCTACGCCCTCTTCTTCGTTCTCAAGGACTTCTTGTTCTTCCGCCATCAGTTTCTCCTCAACCTGCTTGATGTCGTCGGGTTCATGGATCGTAGCAATAACCTCGTCGTCGTTAATAATACGAACCTCTCCACCGTCGATTTTAAATCGTGAACCAGAATACCGACCAATGCATACCCACTGGCCCTCTTTACACCAAGGCTCGGCTTTCTTGCCAAACTTGTCTGGATCTTGATACGCCAAAGGTCCAATCCTCAAAACGTATGCAACAACCGTTGCTACCGCTTCTCGGTCCCGTACCTCGTCTGGTATGTATATACCCCCCTGAGTCTTAGATGCGCCTTGATAAGGCATAACTAAAACCCGCCAACCTGTCGGCTGCGGGAGACGTTCAAGTAAAGGTTTGTCTAAAAGAGCAGGATCTAGAACTCGATCCTGCGCGTTTACATACGCGCTGTCTACGGAAGAAGACTCCGCTTTCGCGGCTTCTTTTTCTTTATTCATTTTCTGCGCGACATGTTCAGGAAGATATAAGGTCTTCGACATCGTCTGCGTGTTTCTCCAGCAGGGCTTTGATTTCCTCACGAGCGTAGGTCAGGCCCCGTATCTCACCTACCATGAGTTTGTACTGCTCCCAATCTTTGGCAGCATCATGTGCAAGAGCACTTGCAATATCTTGTTCGCGCTCTTGTAGTAGCTTATACATATATGTCGAGAAAGCAACAAGGTCCATTAAAGAATATCGTGCTCCATGTCTTCTGCGATAGACGTAATAGGTCCACCTTTCACCCAATCATTACAAACATGATCTGACTGACACATAAATTTGTACATTTGACAGTACCCTAAATCACCAGACTCATCCCCAATACACGCCAACATGTCATCTGTTTGGTTGTATGCACCACAATTACCACAGACTTCTGTCAGCTTAAAACCGCCATCCTCTGATGGATCACGGTAGTTAGCGTCCATAACAGCAATTTCTTGTGCTTCCATGTTAATTTCAGCGTCTTGTGTCGCTATAGGGCAGCTTGGGCCACCGTCGTCGCCGTCCTGCATTTTATCTATTGGAATGCCATCTGGCATAATACTTATCATAATTGTAGGCATTAGAATGTCTTCCCTCGGTTAGAGTTGTATCGAACATCACCACCCATAGAAAATTCCATCGTGCCACGACCAACATTGCGACCTTGTCGTGTGCCTTGCCTAAACTCTATTCGATTCATGATCTTATCTAAAATGCTGTCTTCCATGTCCGCCGTAGGGTTGTAACTATCCTGGCCTACAACTTTAGATATGATGTTTTCAATATCTGTGGGCATTTCACGCAACTGTCGTTCGCGGAGCCCTTCCAAGGCTTTTGCTGGTCTAGCGTTGCGTCCTTTTTTAGCCATGTCGTGCTCCTATCCTATAAGTTCAAAATGAGGACCATCGATAAATGGACGACGTCCCTGTGACCTGCGCAAGTCAATATACGCATTCATTGCTTCTTCCATCGTACCATCCCACTTACGGATGTCCATTGGATACGGCATGTCTGGTGTGCCCCATGCTGCGCCCCAACAAATTGGAACACCAAGCGTGGTTGCCGCTTCTTTGATTGCATCGGCTAGGTCATCATAAAGCGAAAGTTCCCAACTCGCCCTGCCATTTATGAACGCCATAATGTCGAATGCCTTACCTTCAAGGTGCTTAGACTTCATTGTTTTACTGGCACCTTTGGCAACCAACTCCTTCTGTTGTTCGATGGTTCTCATCCCCTGCACCACACCGAAATCGGTATTCGTGAGCGTGATAGCCATTTTCACAACTTCTTGTAACCTATCGTCGATACCCTCAAGACGATCAAGGCTACGCCTACTTAATTTGAATCCCATCGTTTTTTCTCCAAGTATAAACGATAGCAGTTAACTATCGTGTTCAAGCTCACTGCGCTAAACAGCATGATCCATTGCCACATTTCCATTATTTTTTACCGAAAAATTTAGTGGCTGACCTTACGGCGAAGCTACTAGCTACGATTACACCTAACGTATAGCTGTACCACTGGGGCATCTGCTCCAAAGCAGCAAAACCATCTGTCACTGCTTTCTTTGCCCATTCAAATGGCAAGAATGAAAGGATGAGAGGAATACTGAAAAGCAGAACTAAATATTCGTCCTTCCACGAATTTTGAGTTCCTTCCGCCATCAGCTTTTCCCACTCGGCTTCGCTCGTAGCGGCACTTTTCATTATGGTTGCTTTCGCTTCCGCCTCTACAAGTTTGAGGTTGGCTGCTGCGCTGGCTGCATCTGCTTTACCCTGCAACCAAGAAGAAGCAAGATTTCCGATGGGTCCTATCAATGCTTGTAACATTACGCGCTCCTATCTGTCTTAGCTTCTTTGCCCAACCACAATGCGAACGACGCTGAAAGCATCGCAGTGACAAGCGATACGAACGCGCTCTGTTGTGTTGTGGGATCTGGCAAAGTCATGAACCACAAACAAACCTTCCAAGTCAAAATGATCTGACATAGAAAGGCTAGGCGTGGCAGTATTTTCAACTGGTCAATAGCATTAGCTGTTAACTGAACCATGTTACACCTCTATGTTTACATTAGTTCCTTGAGGCTTTGGCCCCTCGGTCTTGGTCCCAAACCTATCATAACTTTGCAATAAGTCCAATCTTTGCTTCTGGAGTGCCTCTAAGTGTCTGTGATTGGCTCTATGTTCTTTTTTCACCCTTTGCTCTACCAAATGCGTTTCTATGCGCTCACGCGCCCTCGTTTGGACGTGTATGTCGCTGCCCACATCAAAAGGCATATTACCTACACCTGTAAGACCATCAGCCACAGCCGCCCCTTTCGATTACCCATTCCGCTATTCTACGATGATGTGTTATAATCACAATTTTTCCCCGCTCATCGTATACTATCCACCGCAATCTACCTGCTTGCACCAGTCGCATTTACCATCGACCTTGGCCCTTACCAATCATCCAAAGTATAAAACCCATGACAGCAATACCAACCGCTGCGGCTAATATACCAACGGTCCATTCTATGATTTTTCTCTTTAGCTCTTCTTTGCGATACAACTCTTCTTTACGTTGCTTTCGCATCTTGGCCTCAATTGCCAACACCTCTTCCCATGCAGACGGACCGTAATTCCAAGAAATAAACGCCTTAATGTCTTTACGCATTTCTTCCATCTTTTTCCTATGGGCAAAGATTTGTAACGCCGTTTCTTCGTCACTGCCGCTAAATTTATACCAAGGAGGGTTTTTACTTTTTTCTTCCGCGTAATTAAAATCAGAAAACGCCTTACCCCACTGGGAAAGCTGCCCACCCATATCCTGCAAGTCACGCCCGACGGCGATGCCTTTCTTAATCGCGTTGAATGCCGAGGTGGCGACACCGACGGCGGTAATAGGATCAATCATCTACTCGAAACCTCACAGGACACAAATAATCAGGATCTACACGATAGATCCTATCATAATATCCGAAGCGTTTCGACCCGCAGTCATAGTAACAGGCTTTATAGAACCAGCTTCCGTAACCGTTTATCCACATGTGTCCGTGTGCTACGAACACGAGGACGCACATCAAAACTCTCCAGCGAACCTCTGCGGCCTAGCGATAGGGCTGAACCGTTTGTTGACAAAACCACCGTTAGCATACTTGCTTCGACCCGCTTTATCTAAGGCAATGGCTACAGCCTGCTTCTGCGGTTTTCCCGCAGCCATTTCCGTTTTTATGTTTTCGCTGATAACTTTATCAGAACTACCCGCTTTCAGTGGCATCTCGTTGCTCCACGGCTTGACGTTGCACATCAATGCGCTCACGATTTACCTCATTGCGCTCATCCGCAATTTGCTCCTGCAACTCCATACGAGCCGCATCCGTAACCGCACGTTGTTCCACCTTCATGCCTTCAAGCTCCAACTTAGCCTGATCCAAGGCAGCTTTGTGGTTTGCCTCCATCTCCTTGATCGATAGCTCTTTCATGCGAATATCAACCAACGGATCCTGCTCAGAAGCGTCCTGACCCTTATACGTCATCAACGGCGTAAGCTCCTTTATAAGCTCCGCCTCTATCTGCGCTACCCGTGCTTCTACCTGCTCGGGACTAAATTGCGTTTGCAACTGAACTGGACCGTTCTGTTGCGCTTGCATCATCATCTGCTGCGCCGACGCTGGGTCCAAAGCACCCGTTTGCGCCAGCAACTGAATCTGCTGCATTTGTTCTTGCTGTGATTGCTGGTTCATGCCCTGCTCCTCGTTCAGAGCCGCTATTTCTGCATCCACCATCTCACGAGCCTTCATGCTCACATGCTGCAACACATGACCAAACAGTGCCGCCAAAACAGGAGGTGCGTTCTGCAATACAGACAACTCAAGCAACGCCAAATGCGACTGGATATGTGCATCATGATCTTGCTGTGGAAACGGCTGCGGAGCCTGACCATTAATCAACATCCCGTTCTCTACCGCTGGATCCATAGGCTGGGGAGGCGGTGGGGGCGGAGGCAAGATCTCATCAATATTCTGCACCTCTAACGCTTGATACATTCTACGATACGCCGCGTGAAGGTTGTGCATCTGGGGGTTCGATTGAGCCAGTTGTAGTTGTGTCTGGGCCAACGTGATGCGCTGCGACATAGAGAAAATATTCGGATCTGAGACTGGGAGAACGTCAATCCGAGCGTCAAAGTCTTGCGCCTTCACTTCAGAAGGAGCACCCGCCACCTCATAGGGGTAAACTGGTGGTAGGTTTTCCGCAAAGATACGTGCCAAAAGCCTAAACTCAGCCTTCTGCGCGTAGTGCAGTCTTTTGTGGATTGCAGACATCACCTTCATTCCACGCTCCAACATGGCAACCGTAGTCCCCACTGGCGTTTCCTGATTCATATCCGACATCTGCTGGTCAGCTAACGCAACGAATCTGCGCCCGTCGTTAACCAATCCACCCAACAATTGTGCCAAGGTTCCTGACGGCTCCTTGTACGGCAAAGGCACAATAGCGTCTCTGATGCTCCCACCAGGCGCGTCAATGTCCCTAAACTCTCCTGGCTGTAACGGCTCATCGTCGTTGCGTACCCGCACTCCACGGGCCTTAAATCCAGCGGGAAGGTTAGCTAGAGTCCCCGCATCGATCAACTGACGCAATAAGCTCGTCGCTGCACGGCCTAAACCACCAATCATATGGATCAAACCAAACCCGTAAAAACCCAAGCCAGGTGTAAACTTGTAGTGCACGAAATACTGACGCTTGCGCTTGAGCATATCATCAGGCGCATAGTTACGGCGGATAGCCAGTATCTCACCCGACGTCTGGTCAATCGTAACAATGTAAGGCAGCTTCACACCCGTAGGCTCTCCAGTCATCGGGTCCATATCCTCGAAGCCCTCGATGTCTAGATCCGCATGCATCTCCAAAACCGTCAATACATCGTCGCTGTAGTTCTTCGACAAACCCTCTAGCTCGTTAACTTTTTGCTTGACAGGGTCCTCTTCCATATCTGTCGATGTCTGTAAGTCCACATCACGGTACATACCCATGACCTGCATCTTACGCACATCGTTCTCATCCATACGGAGCACATGTGTTACACGGTTTGCCGTCATCAAATCAGATGCCGAATATGGAACAACCAAATCCTGTGCAGGAATAAACTTCGATACCGCACGTTGCCGCGTCGGATCAAAATATATTTTCTTAAATGTAGAGCCACTCAACGGAAGATAATACAGCAATTGATCCATGTCTGGATCGTACTCTTCCATAATTTCCGTGATCTGATAGTTCATAAAGTTCTTGACACGAGAGGCTTGCGCTTCCCTCTCAGGCGTCTTGGCCCCAAGCACTCCAGTGCGAACTGGACCACCCGCTGGCAACAATTCCTTGTACGCTTGCGCTTGGAACTGCGTCACACTCTCCGCAACCATTGGATGGGTGATGCCACTCGCTCCTTCAAACGGAGTCGTGCGCTCCTCAGTCTTGATCCCCAAAAGATCTAGACCATGCACATACGTTTCTTCCCACTCTGAACGAGAGTCCAAGTCTTCTTCGTACAAGCCTCTAAGTTCACTCGACAACTCCCCCAAGGTGCCGTCATCCAAAAACTCAGCAAGGTTTGCATCGAACGGAATAAGTTCTTCTTGTGTTGGCATGTCTTGCGCGTCAGCAAGGGCTTGTATAATCGCGCCCCCCTGTCCGTCGTCTATCACTTCTGCACCACCAGGAAATTCCATGGGCGCGTCTACAGGGATCTCCACATCGGGTAATCCCATTGTGTCGTCGAGATCCAGCCCCGAATCAACCATGTTTGGTGCTCTTGCCATTAATAATACTCCCTCCTACGGGGCCTCCATTCCATCTCATCCTCGTTTTCTCCAAGCAGTGAAATAAATCCACCCTGACGAAAACGCATCAGTGCTAAAGTCATACTATCACAAAAGTCGTCATGATCGCCATTAGGAAATGAAACTACTTCCTCAACGACCTCGTCAGCAAACTTTTCGTGCATAGGTGCCCACACCATTCCAGCTTCAAACAAAGGCGCAACCATGTGCATCCTCGTTACCTTATCATTCCCTTTGCCAGGTGAGAAGCCCAAGGCTGGAATACCACGAAGCCGCAACTCGTCAATAAGTGGTGTACCCGTCGCTTTCGCTTCGACCAACACCATGTCTGGCTCCCAATATTCGTGCTCTTCATAGGCTATCTCCTTGAGTTCAGGGAAGTTCCAACGCCCTCGTCGAGCGTCCATCAATATCACATGGTCAGGCCCACCCTCTTCAGGTTTGAAAATGCCCCACGTCGTAATAGCCGAATAGTCCGCCGTCTCCTTTTTCGAAAACGCCGTGTCATATGCTTGTATGACATAGTCCAGATTCGGAATCTTTTCCTTATCCCAGTCTTGCCACCACTCACGTTTGATAATCGCAGCCTCTGATGCCGTCGGTTGCTGCTGCCACTGCGCGTTCCACTTGCCCACAGGCAGCGATGCCTTGATCGAAAGCAGCGCAGCCTTCTCCCAGAACTCAGGCCAAAGAGGCTTGTCACTCGGCAAAATCGCTGGAAACTCCACAACCTCCCATTGATCCGCCATAACGTCGCCCGATTGCGACTGTATCAACCGTCCAGTCAAATCCTTCTTACCCCAGCGTGTCATAACTAGGATAATTGCCCCACCAGGTTGTAAACGCTGTCGAGGTCCAGAGGTGTACCACTCATACGCGTTGTCAAACGCGCTCTCACTCAGGGCATCTTGTTCCGAATGAGGGTCGTCAATGATAAAGAGGTCCGCACCCCGCCCCGTAACAGCCGCTCCAACACCCGCAGCAAAGTATTCACCACCCTTGTCAGTCTGCCATTTACCCGCACCCTTGTTGTCCTCCTTCAAGTTCGTATCAGGAAACACCTCTTTGTACGCTGGATCGTCAATCAAATCACGAACCTTACGTCCAAAACGCACCGCAAGCTCCGTATTGTGCGTAGCTTGAATGATCTTGAGCTTCGGATTGCGGCCCAAGAACCAAGCAGGCATCAAGTAACTTGCAAATTCTGACTTCGAATGACGAGGTGGCATATTAATTATAAGCCGCTTGAGTTCTCCTCGTGCAACGCGTTCAAGTTTTTCAGCGATAATCCGATGATGCCGCCCCTCAATGAAGTTTTCATAGACGTGATGCGCAAACGGCATAAACTTCTCAGAGGCTTCCTCCCGAAGATCCAGCTTCTTCTTGGCTTCAGTAAGAGCCAAGATCTCTTTTAGTGCTTCTTCTGGAAGAGCCTGTAAGTTCACGGACGTACCTGCATGATCCCCGTATTAGCTCCCGCCAATCCCGAGGCCCGTTGCTGTTGTCTCGGACCACTCATCGACCGACTTAACCGCGATAGCTGCTGCTGAATCGGGTTTGGAGCTATAGGTTGTAGTGGGGTTGGTATAAAGTTGTTTGCAACCTGCGTATAGTCTGAAAGTGGCACCGATGGGTCTGGTAATTCCATCGTCGGAAGGTCTGGTGTAAGACCCGTAGACGGATCAATCACACACATCATCTGCTCACTGTCGTAAACATACCCCTCTGGACAAGGGTCCGTGGTCCCAGAGTCGCTGTCCAATAGCTCGTCAACTACGCTCGGCCCGTCATCGTCCGAGCCCGTGTTGCTCATCATCGCCTCACGACGCGCTACCTGCTCGGGATCCTCGTCCAATGTATTCTCGTCCAATGTATTATAAGGCAATCCTAACACGTTATAAGAGTAAGTGCGGCCCTGAGAGTCCTGATAAATAGGCTTCCCGTCAACAATGTTTACAATTGGATCGTCCGCCCGAGCCCCACCAAGGTAACCTAAAACTCGTTGAGGCAAACTGGTTGCCATCGACATAATTCCGTCCTGCTTTGCTCCAGGTAACGTTAAATAATCTGAGGAGTATTCATCTGTTCGACCAGAAGATACCGCAGGGTTCAACTGCTGAAACGTAGGCTGTCGTTCAGGAGAATAGGTCGCGCTCGTGATATTCCCTTTGTCATCTCGCTCAATAATATCAGGGCGGAGTACAGGGCGAACATTAGCCGTTTCAGGCAATCCCGTAGAACCCGATCCCGATCCCGATCCCGATCCCGATCCCGATCCCGACGGCGGGTTATTCGCACGATACCTGTCCGCTGCGGCTGCGCCTTGGTTGTTCTCAATCGTCTCCGCCGTCCGCTCGTGATACGCGTCGTCCTTCTTCTTGAACCCCAAGCCCATCGATATGTCGTCTAATATGCTCATTATTTGTCTCCTCCAAGTGCGGGAAGTCCAAGATCCACACCGTACTGAGTATTGATTGCATCAAAATACGGATTAAACGACTGACCCACGTTCAATCCCATGGGCTGTAACCCAAAGTTCTGCTGGCCCCCATACGAAGGCTGGAATATGTCAGGCGAAAACGCCGTCTCAAACTGCAATGGCTGCAACGAATAAGACGTCGGATCCAAGGCCGTCTGACCCATAGCCGTCGCCGCCTGCGTATACTCCGACAATGCAGGTGTCTGCGTCTGTAACGACGCCAAACCAGAATCAATCTTGGCCTGCTTGTCCGCCGCACTCTCCGTCAAGAAATTAACCGCCTGACCCATCCGCTTCTGCCTACGAAGACCCTGTGCATCCGCCAAAGACGCATCCAAATCCGCCTGCGTCCGAGCCTGCGTACCCGTCAACGCATCAAACTCTCCGCTCAACGTGTCGTAGTCCGAGGATAAATTCCCATAGGTCGTCTGTAACGTACCCAAATCCCCAATAGCCGTGTTGTAATCCGTGGTCAAAGTGCCGTAGTTGGACGTAAGCGTGTCGTACAACCCACTAAGCGTGTCATACTCCCCAGCCTTCTCCCCCAACGCCTCCTTCGTTTCCCCAAACGTCTTCTCTAAATCCCCGTACTGACCGTACAACGTGTCATATGTACCCTGCAAATCCCCATAGTCCGTGGTCAACGAACCGTAGCTCCCGAACAACTCGTCAAACTCGCCCTGCAAGTTGTCCATCGCACCAACAGTAGACGTGTACGTCCCCTCCAAAGTGCTATACGCATCCTCCGCAGCCTTCAACTTGGCCTTCGTGTCCTCAATCGCTTCCGCCTGATTATACAAATAACCCAAACTCGTCGCGTCATCCGTCGCGTCGTACTCATAACCCATCTCGTCCAATAGGCCCTTGTACCGATCACGCTCCTGTACCTCGTCCCACAACGTAGATAATTGACCAGACGTCAAACTCGGATCAACCAAAGACCCATAACCAAGGCCCCCGATCAAATTACCAAATTCATCCCGCGACTTCGCCTCGTTATACGCATCCACATAACCCGCGTTGTCCATATCGTCGGTAATCAAATTACCGTAACCAAAATTCCCTATCTGCTCCGCATAGTAATTCCTAAACGCACTGTCCGCCTCGTCACGCGTCCGATACGACCCAGCAAAATTCCCATAATCCTCACCAGCAACAAACAAACCTGGATCATAATTATCAAACGTCGTATACGAAGAATCATCCTCACCCATCCAATCAGGACGCTGATTCAAAATCGCCGTCGTCTGGTTCTTGTACGCCTGATGTTGAGCCCCGTAACCCGCGTTCTTTAAATCATCACTCTGACCAGACAACCAACTGTCAAAATCCGTCACTCCCTCATTAATACGCTGGTCATAAAACGAACGATCATCGTTCTTCATGTCCGCTTCAGTAGCATGAATCTTGTTCGTGTAATCAGAAACAACATGCTCTGGTATATACGCACCACGCTCGTCAGCCGTTAAACCAAATTGATCCTCGTTTAAATAATTTACATAACTACTAAACTGGTCATTAAAATCCGCGTCAGGCTTGTTCGCCGCACTCCATGTCGCAAAATCATCTGGCGTCGGTACTGTAGGAGCAGTGTCTCCACCACCACCGCCGCCGCTGCTACCAATGATGAGCGAGCCTATAATAAATCCAGGTAAACCCATTAAACCAAATCCCTCGCATATAAGCCACCAATAGGCTCAAAACCAATCCGCTCCAAAAATCTACCCTTCCGATCTATGTCGCCTCCACTCGATAGCGCCAAAACAGTGCGTACCGCACCCCTCAACTCACACCAAGCCTTAAACCCTTCTACCATACGTTTGCCAACAAATCCACCTCGCGAAGATTCCCGAACGTAAAACAACAACTCACAACCCTGTAACTGCTCAGAAAACCAAAAAGGCATCACCCCACCCAACAAAACACCAACAACCTCATCACCCTCAACCGCAATACCAGCATAACCACTCTCCATCATACGACCCACAAACTCCGCCGCACGACCCCGATCCAACTCAAACTTACTATAATCCGTCTCAGAGTGCATCTCCCAACACAACTCCAATATAGCCCCAAGATCCTCGGGCCGCGCTTCTCGGTACTCGGTCATGGGCCCTAGTCTATACCAACCCCAAATGAAAATATAGTGGCGATTTTTTCTGGGCTTGTGGTCTACATACAAGTGCAATGGAATTACCCCCGAATGAATTTATGAAACCATGTATATAACACGCATACAGCAGCTATACCCCCCGAAACGGGGGGTGCGGGGGTCGCGGGTCGCGCTGCGGGTCGCTGCGGTGCGGCGGAGTAACCCCCCAATCGTGCTGCATTGCGGCATAGATCTGGGGGGATTATCTGGAAAATAATTGTAAAAAATTGTAATTAATTGTATTTTACCTGTTGACTTTATGGATTACATGCCCTACATCTATAGATGTAGCGAGTTGCTACAGTTTAACCAGAAAGGAAAGACAATGTTCAACAATCTTATGATCCGCTCAATTATCGAAAGCCAAAGCGAAGGCGATGACTTCAAAGCGGATCTTACCGCCGAGCTCGAAATGATCGACCGTATCGAGAAAGAGCTCAAGATCCTAAAGCAAGCCCGTCGCGAATTAGCAGTAGAGGAAGGCTTCGCACAATTCAAAGAAGTGACCATCAAGGAACATATCCGCAAGGAACATATCCAGAAACGCTTCACTTGGATCTAATGTCGAAACGGGGGCTTCGGCCCCCGTCCACCGAAACTGACCAAAGCGGTGCTGATGAGACTGGTCAAACTAGAAAGGAAAGAACATGAAACGTTTAATGAAAAAGGAACCAACCCCGCTGGATCTTGTAGCCGAAGCGATGAGCGATGAGCTCCACTTCGAAGTGACAAAAGAGCAGGCAATCCAGCGCCTATGTAATGAATACCTGAACAGTGTAAAGACAAAAGGTAAGTAATTAATAGGGGGCTTAGGCCCCCGCCCATAAACTAGAAAGGAAAGACAATGGGAAAGAAACAACACTTTGAAGACTTTGAAACAAACGATATGTTCTCAACACCTGAAAGCATGAAAGCGTTGAGAGAATATCTTGAAAAGTTTAACGGGCCCGAAGCGGTGATCGCCCAGACTTGCGCAATGCTGATGTACAATTACATTGTGGCGAATTATCACCTGACTAAGAAATAAAAGACTTGTGCCCCGCTTTAAAGTGGGGCATAATTTATTTGTTCAATTAGAAAGGAAAGAACATGCCTAGAACATCATTCGGAAAAACACGTAAAGCTGATAACCCATACGCGGTATACACTGATCCGCGCACTGGCTGGATCTGGAAAGTATTGAAAACCTACAAGCATTCTGACGCCGAGCGTAAAGATCCATATGCTCGGTGGTACATGGCTACATCATCGCCATGGGTGACTGATGAGCTTGGCGATGGTTACGCTGCCGAAGTCACTCAGAACGGGATCCTTGTAGATGCCGAACCTGAATGGCGCGACGAATACAGCGTATAACTACCCCCGCCCAGGCGCTGCGATAGATGGAAGTCTACGCGCCTGGGCTTTTCATTAGAAAGGAAAGACCATGACACACAAAGAATTTATGACTGAGCTAAAAGCATTAATGAAAGATTGCGAAAGCGATCCTTGGCTGCATGCCGAGATTGGCGGTGCGCTATCTGTAACCTGGGCGGTCAGACAACTGATCAAAAAACTGGAGGAAGAGTGATGGCTATTCTAATATTCTTGTGCGGATTTATCATCATCGCCTGCATCGGTGCATGGATCATCGAGCGTTAAACTAATCCCCTGGCCCTTGGGATAATGGGCTGTCTTTCCTTCGGGCCCAGGTGCGCAAGCGCCTGGGCCTTTGGCGTTCAAGGCGCAGGCCGCAAGGCGCAAGGCGCAAGATCGTTGCCACCTGGCAACCATTGCCAAGTGTCAATTAATTGTTGACCACTTGTTCCTGGTTTGGTAGTGTCAGGTATAGGCAATAAGGCCTAGTTAACCAGAAAGGAAAGACCATGAAAAAAGGTTACACTTCACACCGGAACCTAGAGGCAGAAGTTCGCATCGATCTAGGCGAGCTCGGAACAGTGATCCGCGAACTGCCAGAAGATAGCAAGATCCGCCAGAAGTTGGAAACGGTAAGGCGTCAAATCTTAGAAGACATCCGCAGTTCAATTGAATACGAACTCAACTAAGGAGGCGGGGGGCTTGGCCCCCCGATTTTACATGACGAGAGAAGAGTTTTTTGAATGGTTGGACACATGCCCGACCCACAAGTGGGAAATCACTCACGAAGAATACGGCCACGTTGTCGTGTCTTTTCCTAATGAAGAAGAAGAGGAAGAATAACCAGGGGCCACAAGGCCCCTCTTTTTTGTCCAGTTGTGACGCGATCATTTTGTTGACGTTAACAAAATGATCGGTCTTGCAAAAGGGCGCAGGGCGCAGGGCCAGCGCGCAAGGCGCAAGACAAATAAAACTTGTGCCCTGATCACAATCTGATATTATCAAACTGTTAACTAGAAAGGAAAAACAATGAAACACGCTATCATCTACAACGGGCCCAGCCTATTGGATGGAAAGCCAATTGTGGTCATCGCGACCTACTCAAACCGCAACACCAAAACGGGAAAGGTCGTGCAAACTTATATCTTGCGCAGCGACATCAACCCTCTGGAAGCCAGCAAGACTGGCGCAGACTTTTCAATTTGCGGATCTTGCCCCATGCGCGGCGAAGTTACAACGGAGCCAAAGCGCAAAATTGCCAAAGGTCGCAAGTGTTACGTTAACTTGGGCCAAGGTGTCTTGATTGTTTTCAAAGCATACAAGCGCGGCGTTTATCAAGAGGGGTCCGCGCGGGATATGGGGCGCGGTCGCTTCGTGCGCGTCGGGACGTATGGCGATCCCGCCGCCGTGCCGTCCGAAGTGTGGGACGAATTACTGGCAGAATGTGAAACTTGGACCGCGTACACACACCAGAAACCATGGCGTCCCGACATCGCAATGCAAAGCGCAGACTCACACTCCGAAGCAATCGCACATTGGAAAGCTGGACGCCGGACATTCCGAGTCATCGCGGATCTTGGCGACATCGACAAAACAAACGAGGCACTATGTCCCGCATCAAAAGAAGCTGGACGCCGCGTCCAATGCACAGCTTGCAAACTTTGCAAGGGATCCAGCCTAGCAAAATCAATCGCGATAGTAGAACACTAAAGACCAGGGGCCAACGGCCCCTTTTTTTATTCGCCCACCGCTCGGAGCCCACGGTTAGGGCGCAACAAACCAGTTAAAACAGGGCGCAGGGCGCAGAACAAGTCAGGAACAGAGCCAACGCGCAGGGCGCAGGGCGCAAGACACCCCTGATCTCGGACCTCGGGCCCCTGATTTCCCCCAAATAAAAGTATCTCTTGGGTAGAGGCCCTCTTTACTAAGTAAAAATTTAGACCACCCCGAGCCCAATATGCCATATTCCAAGCAACTTGGTGAGGAGAGATATTTACCTTATTGGATTTTGCTACCTTCAATTCCATCCAAAAGGGTATGCTGTCCCATACGATATGGACATCAGGTACACCTCCGCCGTGCTTGTTTTCAATCCTCGTTGCGAAGCACTTCTTCGGTAGGTTCGTCCTGATCGATTGCCAAAAGTTCGCCTCTGGTCCCTTGCTCATCTGGTGTAATATCCTTTGCTGTTCCTTCGATCACAAACGCTTGCGGATATTGCTTCTGCAATGCAGCCAGTCTGGCAGTGATTTCATCTCGCGACATCTGATCAATGGTGTTGATGTTTTCTCTTCGATCAACGGTCAACCCACCCAAAGCAGAGCGGATCTTTTCGGCATTGATAGCAGCAGAAAATTGTCCTGCATCTTCTGCACCAAGCGAAAGTTTATGCAGACGTTCAAGCTGTCCGATGGTTGTCACACCATACCGCCGTTCTCTTTCTTCTCGAAGTTCTTGTATGTATTCCAGAACGTGAGGGTAATCACGACCATTCAAAAGTTTGGATGCCGATACATTGGCGGCTTCAGCAGAGAACCCTGCCTTCCTCGCACATTCAGCATTCGAGTAGATGCCTTCGACTACATGTCGAGCAAAAGTTTTCTGTCGGTTGGTCAGTTGGCGACCATGTTCTTGTTCAATCTTCTTCTCAAGGGATGCCATGTTTGCCTCGTTGTGTTCTGGTCACAAGCTAAACCAAGGAGAATTAGTTTTCAATAGAGAGGTGGAGCTATGCATTTACAGAGGGGCTCATGCATCCAGTGCAACTCTACTATAGGAGATTTTCCTACAAAAGTGTAATCACTGTAATCATTTTGTAATCATCTCAGGGCAGTTTTTCCAATGTTTTCAATGGGTGATTACACTGATTACGGTGAATACATCAGATTTGGATTGAAAAAAATATTTTTTTAAAAAATCTAGCTCAGACTGTATATATGTAATCTTTGTATTTTGGATACCCGCTTGACAAGAGGACCGAGATCCATTAACTTACAAGCTATCAACAAGTAAAGAAGGAAAGATCTATGAAAGTATTAATTGGTTGCGAGACATCAGGCACGGTGCGTGATGCATTTTTGAGAATGGGCCATGATGCGTGGTCCTGTGATATTCTACCATCTGACACTCCGACTAATCGTCACATACAGGATGACATTCGGAACGTGATGCGTGATGACTGGGATTTATTGGCAGTGATGCATCCGCCTTGCACGAGGTTGTGCAACAGTGGTGTGCGTTGGTTGCACAAGGCTCCGCCCAATCGGACGTTGGAGGAGATGTGGAAGGAGCTTGATGAGGGTGCTGCATTGTTTTCTGATGTGTGGAACGTGGAGCATATACCGATGGTTGCGGTTGAGAATCCTGTGATGCACAAGCATGCGAAGGTTCGGATCAAGAACTATGAGCCGTTTGCTCAGAGCATACAGCCTTGGGAGTTTGCTCAGTCGGATGATTGTGCGGACAATGTGAAGAAGCGGACATGTTTGTGGCTGCGTAATTTACCGAAGTTGGTACGCACTGGGAGTTTGGATGGATCGACGGCGCGTGATGAGTGTCACAAGTTACCGCCGAGTGCGGATCGTTGGAAGCTGCGGTCTAAGTTTTACAGGGGCATTGCTGATGCGATGGCTATGCAGTGGGGGGCTTTGGCATGATTTTATTACAGGAGTATACGATCCGAGCGAACCGTGGTCGCCCTCGCATTTGGTTGGAGGGCAAGCGGTTGGTCGAGGCAGGTTACGAGCGCGGCGTTCGGTATAACGTAATTCAGTTACCGCTGCGTGAT
>Ga0181556_1002012_pt1 | contig 19337 bp, 20 predicted proteins | sample 011ome_14_FD_148651 | JGI IMG/M metagenome (GOLD analysis project Ga0181556, IMG submission 148651) | Coastal salt marsh microbial communities from the Groves Creek Marsh, Skidaway Island, Georgia - 011505AT metaG (spades assembly) | ecosystem: Environmental > Aquatic > Marine > Intertidal zone... | reverse complement strand
AGGGCTTCGGGTTCTATAACCAGTTCGAGATTCAGGGACATAGGAGAGCCAGTCAGGTAAAAGGGGAATTCTAACTGATTCCCTTGCTCATGGTGAAATGAAGGTCGGGTTAAGGGTTGTAAGCCATGTGATGAGAATTCTGCTTCAACAATCAGAAATGTTCAGATGCTTTTTAACGTTCTGCTTATTTGCCGATAATTCTCCATTCTTTCAGACTGGATTTTACTTTCATCCACCGCCTTGTTCAGGGCGCAGCCTGGTTCCTGTTCATGCCTGCAATCACGAAACTTGCACTGATCCAGGTATGGCTTGAATTCAACAAATCCATCAAGCAGCGTTTCAGGGTCAAGATGTTCAAGATGAAATTCGCGAATGCCGGGAGAATCAATAAGGTCTCCGCCATCCGGGAAATGGTAAAGCCTTGCTGCCGTGGTGGTGTGCTTGCCCTTATCTTTCGCATCTGAAAGATTGCCTACTTGTGTATTGGCCTCAGGCAGCAAGGTATTAACCAGTGCTGATTTGCCGACACCGGATTGGCCGACAAAAACCGAGGTCTTGTTTTCCAGGTGCTGTTTCAGGGCATCAATATTTTCCCCGGTTTTCGTGGAAACCTTGAGAACAGGGTAATCAATGTTTCTGTAAATCTCCTGAAGATGTTCCAGTGCTTCACTGTTATCACTGTTGATGAGGTCAGTCTTGTTCAGTAAAACGATTGGCTTGATTCGGTAATGCTCAGCAGCAACAAGGTATCTGTCAATCAGGTTGCCAAAAGGCTCAGGCAATGGCGCGATCACGATGATGATCTGGTCAATATTGGCAGCAACGGGTTTCAGCTCTCCCATTCCCGAGGGTCGCTCCAGAAAGTTTTCGCGGGGCAGGCCGGCTATCACGACACCGGCAGGATCACCTTCCTGCCAGATGACGTAGTCACCTGCTACCAGCAGGTCAAGATTGGAGCGTTGGAAACAACGAAAGATTTTTCCCTGGTCATTACCTTCCAGCGCTTCGATATCCAGCTGCTGACCAAAGTTGGAGATGACAATTCCTTTTTGTTCGTCACCCAGGTTTGCAGCCTGTAATACTTCTTCAATTTGCGCTTCCTTTTTTTCAGCTCGCTTTGTATAAGCGTCCTGCATTTTCTGGATGCGCCATAATTGTCGCTGGCTAAGTTGTTTTTTCTTCATTGAGCATATTATCAATGCCTTTGCTACAATCCTTCAACAATTACTATTCAATGCACTGACAAAATGGATAAAAAGCAGCACCTGATATGGATTGACCTTGAAATGACCGGCCTGATTCCTGAATCTGACCGGATAATTGAAATAGCCACCATTATTACCAATACGGATTTGCAGGTTGTTGCTGAGGGGCCCGTGCTGGCTATTTATCAGCCAGAAGAAATTCTCAATGGAATGGATGAATGGAATCAGCGACACCACGGTTCTTCAGGTCTTGTTGAACGGGTTCGCTTGAGTCCCAACAATGAAAGTGAAGCAGAACAGGCGACACTCAAGTTTCTCAGTCAGTACTGCGAAGCCGGCTTTTCACCCATGTGCGGTAACAGTATTTGCCAGGACAGACGCTTCCTGGCTCGCTATATGCCTTCACTGGAGAAATTCTTTCATTATCGCAATCTGGATGTGAGTTCGATCAAAGAGCTGGCCAAGCGCTGGCGCCCGGACATCGCAGATGGCATAAAAAAACAGGGAGCGCACCTTGCCCTTGATGACATCAAGGACTCGATAGAGGAACTGCGCCATTACCGGGAACATTTTTTCCGTACCCAGCGACAATAGTTCTTTGAGGCAAAAAAAATGCCCTGAAAAATCAGGGCATAAGTGGAATCACAAAGGCTTTCGCCAGGAACTCTATGAGGGAGAGAAAAGTTCCACCATTGACTGCTAACCACAATCGCTAGGTACTAACATTTACGGCCAGTATTTAGTCCCGGATCACCTGGATTTCAATTTTTTTTGGCCGGCTGTATTTTTACTGGAAATCGTGATTAACGAGTGAATATAAAGTGAAGCAATTATTGACAAAAATTTTCTGGTTTGTGCTTTCACCATTTGAAAAAGGTGAAGATCCCTACGAGTACAAGCCTTCAAGTCGAACCATTCTCATTATTGTGGGCATCCTTTTTTCAGGGCTTTCCGGTGGCTCCCTGTTTTTTTCAATCCAGCAGGGTGAATACGCTGCCTTTTTACCGATCATTGTTTTTTTCTGCGTTGGCGCAGTGAGCCTTATCATCGGCTTTCTGGGTAGTGACCGGGCAGTGGCCTCACTCTGGGGAACAGGAAATAAAAGAAGCCGGCGCTAGAGAGTTACCGTTAATCCGTTTTTATCTGGGTAGGCTGGAGGCGCTTGATCCCTGCACTAATTATTCAGCAGGTTTGCAGGGGAATACTGGTCAGTGAGAATTCGCTGTTGTGTGTCCCAGGTAATATCCGTACTCATGAATTGGGGAAAGCGGGTAATGTCCATGCCGAAAGGCTTAAGCCTGTTTTCAAATTCGGGGGCCTTTGCAATCAGTGAGTCTTTGTCAGGCAGAGGCTGCATGGATGCAACCACGACACGGTTGCCTGTCCCGCTCATCCGAATATTAAAAAACTCACCAAACACGCTCTGGTAGGTGTTTGACTCAGCCGCGTAAAGGCGACTGGTAGAAAAGGTATTGGCTATGACCATGCCATTTTCCGGCAGCAGTTTCTTTACTTCTTCAAGAAACTCGACTGACATCAGGTGTTCCGGAATGTATTCACCGTTAAAAGCATCAAGGATTACCAGGTCAAACTTTTCCCCACGTAAGCCAGCGCGCTTGATATAGACACGGGCGTCACCGATATCCACTTTAATCTTCTCTGTTTCCCTGAAGCCGAAATAATCTCTGGCTACACGAAAAACAGCATCATCGATTTCCGAAATGATAATTTCTGAATTGGGAAACAGTGTGCTGTAGGTATCCGGCAAGGTTCCACCGCCCAGCCCAACAATAAGAATGCGCCTGGGGTTGTCCTGTACCAGCAAACTGGACAATGTCATTTTTGCATAGGGAAAGACCAGTTCCTGCGGATTCTCAAGGAAACGGCAACTCTGGTTCTGGCCAATACGGCTCGTGATGGTAAACCGCATGCAGCGACGATTGGAATCTTCTGTCACTACGATATTGCGATACAGTGAGCGTTCCTGGTGGATATAGCGAACGCCATTCTGGGCAAAAAGATCGGCAGTCAGTATGACAAGTGCCAGGACAACAAAAACAATGATGTGCCACTTGAATTGAGACAAGGCGCTGGGCGCTTTATGGTTTTTCATTCAGATGTTGCCTGTAGTTTCGAGCTGGCGATAATAGCAGCAATGCCTGATGCCACCAGGACCACAAACATGGTAATAAGAATCTGATTCACTTCAAACCACAGTACCAGGTAAAAGGAAGTGGCCAGGGTACCCAGTGCACTTCCCAGGGTGGAAACAAAATACAGTTTGCCTGCCACATGGCCGCTGCCATGAGTACTTTGCACCAGCAGACGCACCGAATAGGGAGCGATCATGCCCATAATTGCAGTGGGGATGAAAAAAAGAATCATGGAAACCACCAGCGATCCATACCGGGGGTCTTCAATCTGAAGAAAAAGAAACTCCATGATGGGATTCGCCCAGAGAATCAGTGGAATAAGTAGCAAGGCGGCACCGATAAAAAAAGTACCGTAAGTTTTCAGATTGGGATTAAGCAGTGACAGTTTGCCGCCGCTAAGATAGCCCACAGAAAGGGAAAGCATGAACACGGTAATGATGGAGCCCCAAACGTAGATGCTGCTGCCAAAATAGGGCGCAAGTATTCGACCGCCCAATAGTTCTATCGCCATGATGATAAAGCCTGCAATAAAGGCCAGCACCATTACCAGTGGTGTTTGTATTACATTGTTTGTTGAGGAGCTCATTGAAGTCACGCAGTATACCTAAATCAATGTGCTGGCAATACCAACTAATATTGCGGCTATTACTCTTGTCGTGGCTTCGTTAAAAGTGAAATCCGAACCACTCTCGTAACTATCAGTACTGTTCGCGGTCTCGAATTTCACTTTTGCTTCGCCACAACTTCGCTCATGACGCCGCCTGCTTTAGGCTATGATGCGTGCTATACCGGCATCGGTCGACAAGCTGCAACCCCATTCCGTAATCCCTTGCTCCTATTGTTAATGTTATTCTTTCATCATGAGCGAGATCATCAGGCGAGCATCATTTTCCCGTTGTGGCCGCTACAGGTACGCGCTCTGGCGCGAGTGGGATCCTGCCTTTCCTCAGGTGCTGTTTATTGGATTGAATCCTGCCACTGCCGATGCGGAAAAGGATGACAACACCATGCGGCGGTGTATGTACTATGCCCGCGATTGGGGATACGGCAGCATGGCAGTGGGTAATCTCTTTGCCTTTCGCACCACATGGCCAGCGGAGTTGAAAAAAGCCAAGGATCCGGTTGGGAAAAACAACGACCGCTGGTTGAGAAAGTTAACCAGGGAGTCAGATATGACGGTTGTCATGTGGGGCAATGATGGAGGCTTTCTTGGCAGATCGTCGAAAGTATTGACAGGAATTCCGGATCCATATTGTTTTAAAGTGACATCCAGGGGTGAGCCTCACCATACAAGAGGCTTGTCTAACGGCATAAAACCTTCACCATTCAGGAAAATTCAATGACTGAACAACGCCCCCCTTTACCGCCTTTCACTGAAGAAACCGCGAAACAAAAAGTACGTGCAGCCGAAGATGGCTGGAACAATCGAAATCCTGAAAAGGTCTCTATGGCCTATACACCGGATTCCCAGTGGCGAAACCGCAATGCGTTTTTCAATGGCCGGGAAGAAATCCAGGCCTTCCTTGAACGTAAATGGGAGAAAGAACAGGACTATCGATTAATCAAGGAACTTTGGGCGTTCACGGATAATCGCATTGCCGTGCGTTTTGCCTATGAGTGGCATGATGATGCCGGCCAGTGGTATCGGTCCTATGGCAACGAGAACTGGGAGTTTGATACCGATGGTTATATGGCCGTACGTCGAGCCAGCATTAATGATCTGGCTATAAGCGAGAAGGAGCGCCTGTTCAGGTGGCCACCCGGGCCGCGCCCCACCGACCATCCCGGATTAAGTGAGCTCGGCCTTTAGTTGGGTTAGTAGCTATTACGCTCGGCAATACGTCGTTAAAAGAAAAGCCGGAACCGCTCCCGTAGCTTCAGTACTGTTCGCGGTTTCCGGCTTTTCTTTTGCCTCGTCTTCCCTTCGCTCATGACGCTACCAAAATTTGAGCTTTACTGGACATGCTCCGCATGTCAGGAAGGCGGAGCCTTCCAAATACAGTTTGGGCAGGTAGCGTCGCGAGCGAAGTTCAGGCAAGGCAAAAAATTTTCTGGAGGTTGGGGACAGTACAGGCAGTACGGACCCATACCCCGGAAAATTTTTTAACGCTGCATGGACAAGCGCAGCAGCTACAAATAGCGTTCTGTTAACCCTGATATTTAGTTGGCCCAGGAGCGATCGGTTACTCTCTGAACAAAGTCTTTTTTATCTTCTGAGCGGTGGGACCACTTGTATTTCACGTGCTGTAAAAATTTCGTATGCCAGCTTGAAGAGACTTCTTTGCGTTCGCGCCAATAAAGAATAAATTCCGGGATCAGTTCCTGGGCAAAGTGCGGATCTATGTTGGCCATTTCAAGCACTTCGAACACTTCCTCGCTGGGTTGGTAATCTCCGGGCAGGAGTTTCGGTGTCGCATCATGTTCCAGGGCCGATTCAAACTTCGCCCACTGCCTGCGCACATGGGCAATGAACTTGGTATTCCAGGTGCTTGTTTTCAATCCAGTCTCGCGCCAGTAGAGCACAAACTCCGGCACAGCATCTTCAATAAAGGAATGGTTGATTCCTGCATGTTCCAGAATACTGAAGGCATCCACACCGGGCTGCCAGTCGGCTGACATATTGGCTTCGAGTTCTTTCAGATTTTTGTGTGTACGGCTGTTTTCCCATTCACGCAGGATGTATTTGTAAAAGGTGTTGTGCCAGGAATACTGGGCACGCCGTCTTTCCTGCTGGCTGATCACAAAAAGCCGGATATGTTCATCGATAAACTGACGCGGGATATTGCGTTTCGCACATAATGCATAGAGATCTTCCGAGGGTTTCCAGTCATCAGCTATCTGCGTTGCCTTTCCTGACGAGGAAGTGCTTCCGGACTCCTGTCGGGGAGGTGATGGCGTGGTCTGACGGGTTGGTTGTGGCCGGGTGTTTCCACGCTGGTTGATGGCTACCCTTACCAGGCCGGGGGTTGAGTTATCTATTTGTACCAGGCCCTTGTCGACCAGGCTTTGCTGAACCTGCCTGATTTTGTCTGTATTCCAGAAGGGCAGCCAAGTGGCCAGGTTGTCATGACTGGTTTCCACCCAGGTTAACCCATCGCTGTCTGCACTGGCTTGCCGCAGCTGCATTTCACTAATGACATGCAACATTACTGCCTCATCCAGGCCGATGGTGGCGGCAAGGGTGGGTGAAATCAGCAGTGGACGTTCCGGTATGAGAGAGGAGCTCATAAGGCGTCGAGCGCCTCACTCAGGTTGCTAACGGCAATCACTTCCATACCGGCAATTTTTTTCTTGGGGGCATTGGCCTTTGGCACAATGGCCCGGGAAAAACCATGCTTGGCTGCTTCCTGCAATCGTTCCTGCCCGCTTGGCACAGGACGAATTTCGCCGGCAAGACCGACTTCGCCAAAAACAACGAGTTCGCGGGGCAGGGCCTTATCCTTGAAGCTGGAAACCATGGCCAGGATCAGTGCCAGGTCGGCGCTGGTTTCGGCGACTTTTACACCGCCAACCACATTCACAAATACATCCTGGTCTGCCATGAACAGTCCGCCATGGCGATGTAATACGGCAAGCAGCATGGCGACACGATTATTGTCGAGCCCAACGGCTACACGGCGAGGGTTGCCATACTGGCTGGCATCTACCAGTGCCTGGATTTCCACCAGCAAGGGGCGTGTTCCTTCCCACAGGACAACCACAAGACTGCCGGGGGAGATATCTTCGGTGCGAGCCAGAAAAATGGCTGAAGGGTTTTTCACTTCTTTCAGACCGGTACCGGTCATTGCAAACACACCCAGCTCGTTCACAGCGCCGAAGCGGTTTTTCTGGCCGCGTAGGGTGCGGTAACGACTGTCGTCAGTGCCTTCGAGCATCATGAAACAATCAATCATGTGTTCCAGCACTTTGGGGCCTGCCAGGCTGCCTTCCTTGGTGACATGACCGACCAGGAACAGGGCTGTACCTGTTTGCTTGGCATACTGGATCAGGTAGGCAGCACATTCACGGACCTGGCTGACACTGCCGGGCGCCGAAGCTACGTCCGCCGAATACATGACCTGGATGGAATCCACCACGAGAATTTTTGGACGGCATTCATCTGCAGTCCGGGTAATCTCTTCAATGTTGGTTTCTGCCAGAATCTTCAGATTATCGCTGGGCAGGCCAAGACGTTTTGCTCGCATACCCACCTGTTGCAGGCTTTCTTCGCCGGTGACATAGAGTGCATCCATTTCCTGTGACAGCTGGCACATGACCTGTAGAAGCAACGTACTTTTTCCGGCGCCGGGATTGCCGCCTATCAGCACTGCTGAGCCAGGAACCAGGCCGCCACCGAGCACCCGGTCAAATTCATGGATGGTTGTGCTGAATCTTGGCTGCTCTTCAAGGTTCACCTTGCCCAGGGTCTGCACAGCATTGCCTGGCTCACCGGCATCCCCGGATACGCCTTTTTGCCTGAAATTTTTCGGCGCAGAAGGCGCAGCACTGCCGAGTAAAATACGGGTCAGCGTATTCCATTCGTTACAGGCCATGCACTGCCCCTGCCACTGGGTATGTTCGGCACCACAGTCACTGCACACATACGCTGTTTTTTGTTTGGCCATATATCCTTTAATAATTTTTGGAATCTGGGTTTTCTAGTGGGCTGATTTTGTTACTGAAACCATATCGCGGGTTATTCACTTTCTGCATTGAATGCGGCAAAGAGTTCTGCGCCTGTCATGTTGTGGGTCTCATTGGCAAATTCGTAATTCCCCGGTTTTTCGTCAATGAAAACCTGGTGACTGAAATGCAGTGAATCCACACCGTCAAACAAACCGGCCGGCATGAAATATTGCCCGTTGGCATTCATCTTGTAATAAATATGTGTGCCGCACTGTTTGCAGAATCCCCTTGCTGCCCACTCGGAAGATTTAAATTCACCGATATTGTCTTCCCCGGTAATGGTGACATCTGTGCCGCCATCCACAGTGAGCATTGGGCCGCCGCCCCAGCGTCTGCACATATTGCAATGGCATGCGCCCATTGCTTCTTCGTTAAGCGTTGCTTCAACTGTGACTGCCCCGCACAAACAGGTTCCCTTGAGATTTTTTGCCATGGTGTAGCCCTTGAATCGGTTGGTTGTTTAGTCAGTATAGGTAAATTCCACACGCCTGCTGATGCTGCATGTCAGGTTATAAGACAGTATGCCGGTTTTCGCTGCCACTTCATCCAGGGACAGATCCTTTCCCCACAAAGTAGCCAGGTCTCCCACATTTGTGTCGGGAATATTGCTGAGATCAATGGCCAGCATATCCATGGACACCCTGCCGACTGTTGCCGTGCGTTTGCCTGCAACCATCACAGGTGTATTGTTTGGTGCATTGCTTGGATAGCCATCTGCATACCCGATGCTGACAATTCCTACCTTCATGTCTCGGGGGCAGATGAACTGTGAGCAGTACCCGATGTTATCCCCTTTTTTCAGATCTTTGACCGCAATTATCCTGGCTTGTAAGGTCATGACGGCCTTCAGGTCAAAGGCCTCCCGGCGCAAGCTTTCCTCGTGGTACTCAAAAGGAGAACTGCCATAGAGCATGATGCCCGGGCGTGCCCAGTCAGACTGTATTGGTAGATCAGACAGTATGCCGGCTGAATTGGGAATGCTGCTTTCCGGATGCTCTTTTTCAAGTAAGTTTTCAGCATGACGGAAACTCTCAAGCTGGTGAATGTTGAGTGGAGAATCAGGGATACTGGCGTTGGCCAGGTGCGTCATCATGACCACCTTGTCTGCATAGGGCCGACCCAGCAGGGCGCGATAGGTCTGTGCATAGGACTCTGGCGCTATACCCAGTCGCCCCATGCCGGAATCCATTTTCAGCCACAGAGTCAGCGGCGCTTTGAGAGTTAGCCCGCTGAGTACCTGATCCAGCTGGGCCAGCTGGTCGGATGAGTGCACGACGAGCTGGAAATTATGTTCGGCTACCAGATGCAGGTCATCGGCTTTCATCAGACCCTGCAGGACAAGGATGGGTTTGTCTGTCCCGGTTTTTTTCAGTGACAGGGCTTCATGGACATCAGTGACGCCGAAAATGTCAGCATCAGTCAGTGCAGCAGCAGCCTGTTCAAGGCCGTGGCCATAGGCGTTGGCTTTGATAATAGCTGCCACATGATCGGCATTGGCTCGGCTTTTGGCCACCTGGAAGTTATGCTGCAGTGCCCTGAGATCAATGCTGGCCTGAACGCGATGTACCATGGCTTTACGATTCCCTAGTCGTCTTCAAAGGGATCGTCATCAAAGGCATCTGGGGGAATGGTCGGTGTTGATGGCGGTGCTGGAGGTGTTGAAGAAGGGGCCATGGCTGCCTGGCCATATCCACCGGAATAGCCATGGTTAAAATCTTCATTCACCGGTATGTAATTTTCAAAACGCGTGTACTTGCCGATAAAGCTCAGCTTCTCGGTACCTATCGGACCGTTACGCTGCTTGCCAATAATGATTTCCGCCACACCCTTGAGTTCGGTATCCTCGTTATACACTTCATCACGGTAGACGAACAGGATGACGTCCGCATCCTGCTCAATGGCGCCTGATTCTCGCAGGTCAGACATGACCGGCCGTTTGTTCGGACGCTGCTCCAGGGAGCGGTTCAGCTGTGACAGGGCTACCACCGGGCAATCAAATTCCCTGGCCATGGTTTTCAAAGCGCGGGAGATTTCAGAGATCTCGCCAGTTCTGCTTTCCGAGGATCCCTTGATAGACATCAGCTGCAGGTAATCCACCATGATCATGCCAAGCTCGCCGTGTTCACGCCAGATACGGCGGGCGCGAGAGCGCATCTCCATGGGGCTGAGCCCGGGGGTGTCATCAATAAACAGGGGTTTGTCCTTGAGCTTGTTGACGGCATTGGTGAGCTTTGGCCAGTCATCTTCTTCAAGCTGACCATTGCGCATTCGGGTCTGGTCTATTTTACCGATAGACGAAAGCATACGAATGATCAGGCTTTCAGCCGGCATTTCCAGGCTGAAAACCAGCAGGGGTTTATTACTCTCCAGTGCTGCACTTTCAACCATGTTCATGGCAAAACTGGTTTTACCCATGGAAGGTCGGCCAGCTACGATGACCAGGTCAGATTCCTGCAATCCCTGTGTCACCTTATCAAGATCCTTGAAACCCGTGGATAAACCGGTGATGGCACCCTTGGCCTGAAACAGTTTGTCTATCTGTCCCAGTGCGCCATCCAGTAATGGGTTCAGCTGTTTCGGCCCGCCGTCCTTGGGACGTTCATCGGCAATATTGAAGACCTGCTTCTCGGCAATATCGAGCAGTTCAGCACTATCCCTGCCGTCCGGGTTGAATGAATTTTCAGAAATCGTGTTGGCGGCACTGATCAGTTTGCGAAGGATGGCGCGCTCACGAATGATATTGGCGTAGGCGCGGATATTGGCCGTGCTGGGTGAGCTTTCTACCAGTCCGCCCAGGTATTCTAGTCCACCGACAGAGTCAAGATTGTTGGCATTATCCAGGGCCTCGGAAAGTGTCACCAGGTCAATCGGATTGGACTCGGCGGCCTGGTGTTGCATGGCCTGGAAAATGAGACGGTGTTCCTTGCGGTAAAAATCTTCGGCAATGACGATTTCGGCTACGTCATGCCAGGCACCGTTATCAAGCATGAGGGCGCCAAGCACAGATTGTTCAGCATCAACAGAGTGGGGAGGCAGTTTCAGACTAGTGGTACTGGACTGTGCAGTTTCCGGAATCTTGTTATCGCTGAAAGGTGAATCGGCCATGCTCTGTTTAATTTTATTTATTGCTGACTAGTTAAGAGACTGAAAACCCCGGTTGATACTGACGCCTAAGGAATGCCTGACCGGGCTGACAATCTTAACCTATCGCTCGGGGGGGCTCATTCTTTTTATGGCGTTTTTGCTGCAAAAATATGGATTAAGTTACTCATCCACAGGTTGTCCACATCTACTTCCCAGTTTGAGCACAAAAGGGAGCAGCCCTATAGAAAGATGAAAAAAAGAGATGATAATAGTGAAGGCGGGTTATGCCCGAAGGCCGGGTGTGAAGGTGGGACTCAACCCCATTCCGCAGTGTCAGCAGAACAGGGCTGGTCTTTTCGAATCGAAAAACTATTGATGCTGCAATTAAGGTTGATAAGGCAGAGACGAGTGGTGCAACACGATACGCAGTGTGCCCTCTTCATCTTTCTTGTAACCCCAGCTTTTGTCCACCTTGGTGACGTTGCCATCTTTATCGGTGAAGGTTACCCAGCCCATCCACATGGCCACATCACCCTCGATGAAACTGGCTGAAGTTTCAGACACCACCTTGCGCCAGCTCTTCAGGCCAAAGCCACCATCACCGGGATACTTGTCATTGTGACCGACGAAATATGACAATGCGCCTTCTCGCGTCGGACGGAAAGTCTGTTCACCGCTGGCCAGCGTGGGTTTGAATAGCACGGGCCCCAGGTTATAACCATAGGCGGCATCAAGTGCGCCATTGGCCAATTCAGTTGCCGGCTCTATGCCTTCTTCATCATAGGCAGTTGATATTGCAACAAGTGCATCGCCCCAGATCTGGCGTGCTTCAGTCAGTTCCTGTTCAGTAATAGCTGTAGTCATTCCTGCTTACTCCGTTTCAATTAATACATGCTCCAAGATATTGCAGGCTGATGCTATTGATAAACCAAGCATGATTAAAGGCATTATGTAATAGGCTTAAGCTATCACTGAAGATTGCATGCGTGATTGAGAATGGGCCAGTTCCGTCAGCAGATTGTGTAGTAGCAACCCGGAACCTGGGAATGCAGAAAGGCAGCTTACCTTCCTTCTGCACGGGAAAATTGTGGGATGGCTTAAAACTTGTACTTCAAAATACCGCGATAGGCTCTTGATTCAACCGGATGGAAATGAAAATCTTCAACAGGTGCGGTCTCATTTTGCAGTTGAGACTCGAAGTAGTATTCGATGTCATTGCCGTCATCATCAAACACATTCATGACATCCAGGCCGACCTCCCATCTATCTGTCGCATAGGAAAGACCAAGATTAAACAGGGTTGTGCCTTCTTTCTGGAAGGTGTCTGTTTCCTCCAATGGTGCATCGCCAAAATGCCTCATCCGAAAGCTGCCGGTAAAGCCGTTGGGATGGACATAGGTCAGGCCGGCGCTTGCCGTTGTCTCGTGGGCATCAGGTATGCGGTCTGCACCTGATGGTGCATCCTTGAAACGGGCATGGTTCCAGGAAGCTGTAGCATCAAACACCAGGTAGGGATTGATTTGCCAGAATGTCGAGACCTCAATACCGCGGCGTTCAGTACCATCATTGGGCTCCGATGTTCCTGCGTCACCGACAAACAGTAATTCAGAATCAAGTTCCAGCCAGAAAGCGACTGCTGAAATATTGAAATTGGCTGAGGGTTCATAACGAATCCCAAATTCATGGCCTTCTGCCAGGACAATGACATCGACAGGGTCAACAGGATCACCGGTGAGTGGATCTACTGAAATGGTGGCGCCACGCACATCATTGGAGTGAAAGCCCTGGCCATAGTTGAAGTAAAGCTCCACACCATCCACGGGTAGCCAGGCTGCATTGAATTTGGGCATGAATTCCGTGTCATCACCTGACCCTGAATTCAGGGGGTTATTGGCGCTCACATCCCAATCATAATATTCCCCGCGAAAGCCTACTGTGGTGCGGAAGCTTTCTGTCCAGTGATACTCCAGGTCGCCATAGAAACTGTAGCTGAGCTGCTCCACCGAGTCGTTTCGGGTAAAACCAAGCCTCTCCCGTTCACGGGTATTCCAGAGATTGACGTCACTGATATCGTCATAGCGGACATCGAGGCCAAGCATTGGGATGGCGGTGTTGTTGCCCCAGACCTGATCTTCCTGCCAGCGCACATAGCCGCCCATGATGGAGCGATCATCTTCCTGTTCAATCTGGTCGCCATTGACTGGATCGTTCAGGAAATACGTGGGATTGCCGAACAGGTTCATTTCATATTCTGAAAAATAGGCGTTAACGTCGATATTGTTTTCAAGTTCAAAGTTACCGATCACGCTCCAGCGGCTCGATGATCCGCCCAGGGTTGGATCAACGAATCCAAACAGGTCGAGATTGCCATTGCGGACTTCTCGCAGGGGAATCTGGTCTGTGGCATACCAGTCAGCGTCATAGGCCATGGCTGTAATCTGGCTATTTACGCCAGCGATCTCTCCGGTGTATTTTGCGAAGAGATTGGTTTTCTCCTGGTCCTGCGGCAAATCCCACGGTCCATCCCTGGTCAACAGTTCACCGGCAAAAAGCCAGGTACCGTCTGGTGTATCAACAGACTGTGCCCCCACCAGGCGGCGGTGATCAAAGTTACCTATAGTGGCTTCCAGGTAGCCGTCTTCAATCCGGTCGTAAGTCTTGAACCGGGCCGAGCCAGCTGCAGAGAAGTCACCATTGAAGGCGTAGTAGGTGCCCTTGTGGAACTCCACGGTTTCAACAATTTCCGGGATCAGAGGGTTCAGGTCCAGGTAACCGGAAGCATGGGCATGACTGCGGAAGTTAAGCGGCATGCCTTCGAAAATGGCAGTGAAGTCGGAACCATGGTCCAGGTTCATGCCACGCAGGAAATACTGGTTGGCTTTACCTGGCCCTGAATGCTGTGTGGCCACCATGCCCGGCATGACTTCGACCAGCTCGCCCACGCGCATCAGTGGCCGCGTGGAAAAATCAGCATTGCCCACGATGCCATGGGAGCCGCCATCGGCACTTCCCAGCAGGCGAGTGCTTCGGCCCCAGACTACGATGGACTCAAATATCGGTACGGATTCCTCTTCAGTGTCCTGTGCCTGGGCCACCGAGAAACTCATACTTGAAGCGGCAGTGATGACCATTGCCAGCCTGGATAGGGAATTCGGCATAATTTTGAAGGTTGAATTATTAACGTTAAAACTGAGCATGGTGGCAACTTCCGCTGATTTTTAAAAAAACTAACATGCCCCTTTCCAGGGATGAGAAACGAGGTAGCTATAGTAATCGGTATCTGTCCACTATTTATGTAATTAACTGTTTTATAACTGTTTATGAAACGTTAACGAATTCGTTAACTTTTCGTTTTTCTGGTCGATATACGTTAATAATTCACTTGAAATCAGGAAAAAACCCGTCAAAATGCCTTCCTTGCTCACAAACAAGCCAAAAATGACTGAATTTAATAGTGAAGATCTCCAGGCTCTGACAGACCGCATCATTAACAGTGGGGTGCTGGGCCGTTCAAAAACCTACGGGGCCATTCTGCGCTACCTGGTGGAATGTTCAATCGCCGGAAAAACGCCCAAGGAAGCGGCCATTGCCGTTGATGTTCTGGGCAGGGATGCCGAGTTCGATGTCTCCAGGGATTCCATCGTCCGTGTCCATATCTATCACCTGCGCAACAAGATCAACCAGTACTACGCCAGGTACGGCAAACAGGAAAAATACCGGCTCAATATTCCCAAGGGTCAATACATCATCACCACCAGTCTCAATGAAGAGGCAGAAGAGCCCGCCAGGGGGATGACAGGTAAACCACTGGGCAGGCAATCCGTGACTCCATTGCTGGCAGCCCTGGCTTCAATCCTTTTGCTGTTAAATCTTCTGGTTGATGATCAACCCGACGAAGCGTCGGAGCCGATTTTGTCACCCATTGCGGGTATGGAGCCCTGGCAGTCTTTGCTGGACGATGACTTGCCGATTCTTCTTGTAATCGGTGATTACTATATCTTTGGTGAATTGGATGATGCCGGCAATGTCACCCGGATGGTGCGTGAATTCAATATCAACTCACCGCTTGATCTGGCAGGGGTCAATAACGGGAAGGGGCGGTACCTGGACCTTGATCTGTCTTATCTTCCGACCAGTGTTGCCAATGCCATGTTGCATGTCATGCCGGTGTTGAGCAGCAAGGCAGACAATATCAGCGTTAAAATGATGTCCGATCTGGATACTGCTGATCTGGCGGATAATCACCTTGTCTACCTGGGATACCTGAGCGGTGTAGAACCGCTGCTCGATTTGATGTTTGCAGATTCCGGACTTTCAATTGGTGCGACATATGATGAGCTGATCAACCTGGAAACCAATGAATACTATATTGGCTCCTCCGGTCTGTCCGGTGATGAGGGCTTCCAGGACTATGGCCTGGTTTCAACCTTCCCGGCGCCCAATGGTAATCAATTTCTTCTGGTAGCGGGTATGCGCGATGAAGGGCTGATAAATATTGCACGACAGCTGACCAGTACTGAAGCCCTGGCAGAACTGGTGGATACGGCTGCCTTTGAAGGGCCCAGTTTTGAAGCGCTTTATGAAGTCATGGGCTTTGACAGGACCAATTTTGGTGGTCAGCTGGTTTACTCTCGCCCTCTGGATACCCGGGTAATCTGGGAAACTCGCCTGATCAATCAATAGGGTTAGATCAAAGATCAAGGATCAAAGAATCTGCTTGTACCCTGTACCTTTGATCCTTTATCCATCCCATTGGGGCATAAAAAAACCCGGATCTTTTGAACCCGGGTTTCTGTATCGAACCGGGTTAAAGTCCGGTTCAAGACTTCGGTATTTTAATCTTCTGGTGTTGCTTCTTCGCCGGCATCAGCAACTTCCGCTGGCGCTTCTTCCGAATCCATCATTTCTTCTACAGCATCCGGAGTAGTGCCGGTGCTGACGATAGCAACTTTGATCTCGGTGCTCACTTCAGGGCTCAGGGTAATAGTGATGTCATATTCACCAGTATCCTGTAATGCACCTTCTGGCAGTTCCACTTCGCTCTTGTCAATTTCATGACCAGCCTGTGAAACAGCATCGGCAATTTCGCGGGTACCCACGGAGCCGTAGAGCTTGCCTTCTTCACTGGCGTTGACTTCGATAGTGATAGCCAGACCGCTGATTTGAGCAGCACGTTTTTCTTCACCCTGCAGTTTCTCTGCAGCAGCTTTCAGCAACTCTTCCCTGCGCGTTTCAAATTCCGCAATGTTTTCCTTGGTAGCGGGAATCGCTTTTGAATAAGGAAAAAGATAGTTGCGGGCATAGCCGGCCTTCACTGTAACCTGGTCACCCACGTCGCCGATCTTGCCCATTTTTTCCAGTAATATAACTTCCATCTTGCTACCTCGTTCTAACCTGTCTTTATTACAGTTTTATTCCACCGGGGGATCCTTTTGCTCCATCCGGCTGCGTATATCTATCAAGCTGTCAGTCATTCCCAGCAGGATGACTGCGGGAGCCATCATCAGCACGGTGAGATATGTCATCACCAGCCAGGGAGACCCCAAATTCTTCTTTGCCACCATGTAGTGGGCTACTGCCAGTCCGCTGAAAAGTGGCGCTACGCATAAAAGCGGCAGCCAGTTTTCCAGTGGTGGTATATCCATCAAAGCGACCAGAATCAGTCCCAGTAATACCACCATTGCCCTTGGGTCAAAGCGCAGGTTATGAAACTCCTGCTTGAAACCGCCCGGGTTGTAAAGCGCGGCTTGCCACCAACGTCCGATCATCAGGCAAATGATAATCATGAATGCGTGGTAGGCGCCGTAAAGGCTGAGCAGCAAATTCACCAGTTGCTCAACGGTATAGACAACCTGTCCACCCTGGTTTACCTGGGCCTGGAAGCTGTCATTCACGACTGCCGTTATCTGTGCCTGATAAGTCGACTGGAATATCAGGCTCAGTTGGGTGACCAGGCCAATGGCAACTGCCAGAAGCATGACCACCTGCCATGACATGGTCTTTCGCAATACCATGGCCAGGGCAAAGGTTCCTGTTGTCAGGAACATGAGAGAAATATCTCCCATTGCCAATAAAGTCCCGGCCGGTAACATCGACCACAACAGGACTATCAATCCTTCATTTCGCCCCTTGCGCAGGGTAACCAGGGCGACAACTGCTGCACTGAAAAAATACAGCAGGGGAAAAAAGCCACACAACAGAACAATAATTATTGCCTGGCGGCGGCCAAGCATGACGTATTCTGCCAACCCGCGCATGATTCCCCCGGGGGCTATAAACCCTTTTTACGCTTCGTGAGAATCTGTATACGGAATAAGAGCCAGGTAACGGGCGCGCTTGATAGCTGTAGCAAGCTGACGCTGGTAACGGGCTTTGGTACCGGTGATACGGCTCGGTACAATTTTGCCTGTTTCCGAAATGTTGGCTTTCAGTGTATCCAGATCCTTGTAATCAATTTCTGTTACGCCTTCGGCAGTAAACCTGCAGAATTTACGACGTCTGAAAAATCTTGCCATGAGTGTTCTCCAGTAGAATCGGTTCAGGAAGCCTTGTCGGCTTCATCTTCGCCTTCAGCTTCAGCAGTTTCTTCTACTGCTTCTACTACGGCGTCGTCGGCTTTGGTGGCTTCTTCTTCGCCGCCGGCATCTTCAGTATCCAGGGCAGAGTCGTCACTGGCGGACTCTGTTGCCTCCTCGCTGCTGTCATCACTGCTGGAGTCGTAGCTGGACTCTTCATCCTGCATGCGGGCGCTGGCCCTGGCTTTACGCTCACGGCTTTCATTTTCCGCTTTCATGATGTCACTCATTTCAGTGATAGCATCCTTGCGCTTGATAACAAGGTTACGCAGGACGGCATCGTTGTAGCGGAACAGCGTAGTGATTTCATCCAGTGCAGATTGTTCACACTCGACATTCATCAGTACGTAATGGGCTTTGTGGATTTTGTTGATCGGGTAGGCCAGTTGGCGGCGTCCCCAGTCTTCCAGACGGTGAACTGTGCCACCGGAATCGGCGACAAGTTTTGAGTAACGTTCAGTCATCCCGCCAACCTGGTCAGATTGGTCAGGATGCACCATGAATACTATTTCGTAGTGGCGCATAGTCTCTCCCTATGGCTATTAAAGTCTCCCCCAGCTTTGACAATTTAACCCCGCAGGGACTGAAGTGAGACAAGGAGTTATGTAAATGAGGCGCGCATTCTATTGATATTGCTTGGGGAATGCAAGGTTTCCTGCGGCTACTGCACTCGACAATACAGCGTTGAAAGCCTTGTTTCCGGCTCGTCGTGTACTGCCTGTACTAGTCCTCACCGGAAAAAGGCTTTCGCCTCGTCTTGTCTTCGTTCGCTACGCCGCCATCCTCTGGTGTGGCACTGCCTGCGCGGTGCTATAGGAATTATTGTCGCTGACGAACGGCTTCGAAAAGACAAATTCCTGTGGAGACAGAAACATTCAGGCTGGAGACTTCGCCGGCCATTGGAATGGCGACGAGCGAGTCGCAGTTTTCCCGGGTCAGGCGGCGCAGCCCCTTACCTTCAGAGCCAAGCACAATGCCAACGGGGCCGGTCAGATCGGCTTCATAAAGCGATTGTTCGGCTTCCCCGGCGGCGCCGAAAAGCCAGATGCCGCGCTGCTGCAGGGCTTGCAGGGTGCGGGCGAGGTTGGTGACGGAAAAGAAGGGGACAATTTCTGCGGCGCCACTGGCGACCTTGCGCACGGTGGGGCTCAACTGGACGGATTTATCCTTGGGCACAATCACCGCTGACACGCCGGCGGCTTCTGCGGAACGAAGACAGGCGCCGAGATTATGGGGATCTGTAACGCCATCGAGAATCAACAGGAAAGGCTGGCCTTCCAGGTTGTCCAGGAAGGGGTCGAGCTGTTTTTCTGTTTGTTCAAGCTTCACAGCGGTGCTCAGTGCCAGGATGCCCTGGTGCACCTGCGGGCATTTCTCATCCAGCTCGGCCCGGCTGCATTCCGTGATGGGGATGCCAGTCCTGGACGCTGTGTCCAGGATAGTTCTCAGGCGTTTGTCGTTTTTATCCCTGCGGTCGACCTGCACGAATAACTGCTGGACGGATTCAGCATGGTGATCCAGCAAGCTGGCCACGGCATGAATGCCATAGATGATTTCCTGCTTGCTCATTTCTTCCTGCGTTTATTCCCGGCCGGTTTCTTCTTTCTACTATTACGTGTATTACGTGTTTTTCGCGAACTGCTACTTTCTTTTTC
>Ga0181556_1001997_pt1 | contig 19424 bp, 13 predicted proteins | sample 011ome_14_FD_148651 | JGI IMG/M metagenome (GOLD analysis project Ga0181556, IMG submission 148651) | Coastal salt marsh microbial communities from the Groves Creek Marsh, Skidaway Island, Georgia - 011505AT metaG (spades assembly) | ecosystem: Environmental > Aquatic > Marine > Intertidal zone... | reverse complement strand
CCGGTGCCAGCCGCCATCTTGGTGCCCTTGACGCCCTTGCCGATCACACCCAGGGTGTCCACCGGGTTGGCCAGCGTGGCCAGTCCGCCGGCCATCACCATGAAGATCTGCGTGGCGCGGCCCTCGGCCAAGCCCGTCTTGATGGAAGGCATCTCCCGCCCGGTCACGGCCTCGAACGCTTCATCTGCGTGCCGCACCACCGGGATCTTCTCGACGATCTCGTCGAGGGTGCCCTCCGACTCAGGGTCCACCGCCGGCATGGTGTCGAGCACGAACTCCAGGAAGTTGCGACGGTTGCCGACGCCGTGGCGCAGAGCCTGCTCGAAGGAGAACTCCCTGTGCTCGTCGGCCTTGGCCCACATGTACTCTTCGATGATGCCGACCGCAGCGGACTCAGGGATGTCGATCTTGTCGAGCCACCAGTGGATCCCGGCCTCGCCGCGCACGATGACGTGGGACTTGCCGTCGGGCATGGGGTTGGACATGCCCACGACTTCCATGCGCGTGCCCATGAAGACTTCCCACCACCCCTCGCCCTTGTCGGGGAAGTAGTTCTCGTCGACGTAGACAGGCGTCACCCACCGGCCTGCCGTCTTCTCCGAGGCGATGTAGCGGATGGCCTCGTCGTAGAGCTCCTGCTTCTCGTCCTGGGTGAGGACGGTGCCCTTCTCTGCGCGAGCCACCGCAGCCGGGCTGCCGGCGTAGTCCTCGTTCATGAAGTCGTCGATGAAGCCCTGGTAGCCGTTGGTGTAGTCACGGTACTTGTCGGCCCACTCCTGGACCCGAGGCGACGACGTCTCGATGAGCTGGACGGCTGCGTTGTAGCCCTCCTCCCCGTACTTCGCGACAGCCTGGTCCCGCAGAGTGTCAGAGCCAAAGAAGCCACGAAGGAAGCCGACCTCCTCCTCGGACTTGCGGTACTTCTCGCGCTCGCTCTCGGGGACCCATTGCATGCGGGCCTCGAGGTTGGCGCGGCGGTCCAGCTCCTCGATGTCCTCAGCGATGGCGCCGAGCTTGGCCTGTAGGTCGACCTCGGGGCCCAGCTTCGCTGCCCGAGGCCGCCACGCCTCGACGCCCTTCGTCTCCATCTCGATGAGCTCGTCGGCCGTCATGTCCCCGTCGAGGATGGGGATCGTGCGCACAGCCGCGTTGAAGCCACGCCGACGCAGCTCCTCCAGCATCATCTCCGGATCGAGACCCAGGCCCTTGGCATGCTTCGTGACAGCCTCAGACACCGGGTTGTCGATGCCGGAAGCCTTGAAGGTGAGCTGTGCTCCCTCCTGGATGGTGTACGTGGAGCGGTTCTTGTCCCAGACGTCGAAGCGGGGATCGTCGGTGGCCGCCTCGATGGAGTGGAGCAACTCGGGCACCTTCATGTCGACCGAGCGCAGGTTGTGCAGCTCGAGCTCGCGCTCAGTCTCGGCCTCCACCTTGGCGGTCTCGTGCCGGCGCCACTTGAGGAAGTCCTCGCCCTTGAGCACGGCCCATGGCCCCAGCTCGTTCTTGATGGACTCCCGATCCTGGTCCGTGAGCTCGATCTGCCCGGCGTGGTAGCGACGGGCGACGTCGAGCAGACGCACCCGCAGCGCCTTCAGCCCGGGAGACGCCGTGCGGAAGCGGCCGCTCGCCACGGAGAGGGACAAGGCCTCAGGCAGCCGGGCGAACTCCACAGGGGAGAGATCGATGTCCAGCGCATCCTGTTCGATCTGCTTGCGCAGCTCCGGGCCCAGGCCCTCGATGTGCTTCTCGTAGATCTTGCGCTGTGCGTCGTCCAGGCCTGTGAGCGGGTCCAGCGTGGCCGAGTCGGGCGCGTAGGCAGGGGAGGCCAGCGGCTGTACAGGCTGGGAAGGGGGCTTGCGCGCAGCCGGCTTCCGCCGAGGAACCGGCGGCTTGAGCGGCGGGATTTCCGCCTCGATCTTCATGTACTCCTGCGGCCTGTCCGGTGTGGCCGGCGGGGGTCCAGCCGCCGGCGCCTTGGTGGGCGCGACCGGCGCAGCCGGCTCAGTAGGCGCTGGCGAGACAGCTTCCACAGGCGCGGCCTCTGCAGGCGGCTGCTCCGGTGGCTGCTCCGGCTCTGGGGCGCTCAGGGGGCGCTGCTTGCGGAAGGGGCTGTTGGCTGGATTGTACTTGCCCACGAGTGCCCCCGCAGTGTTCGGCTACCGGAATGTCCGCATCTGTTGTACCACGGGGGGTGTTGAGGCGGTAGGCACCGTCTGCCGGGGAGCTGACGCCGACCGATGTAGCGGATCTCCGAGGATGTCTTCGGCAGCCCGCTCCTTCGCGCGCTCGATCGCCTGTGGGTCGTTGCTCATGACCTCGGCGCGCTGCTCGGGAGTGAGATCCCAACCCTCCTGGCCACGCCTGTCGTAGTGGTCCCCCGGCTGGAAGACACGGCCAGGGCTCAGCATCTGCTGGCGTCGCTGCTCGTCGAGGAAGCCACGCTTCTCACCGATGCTCAGACGCTCGCCCACAGCAGCCTTCTCCGGGTCGTCGACCAGGATGTCGGGGGTCACCTCGGTGCCGCCGGCCTCGGTGGTCGTCGTGGCGCCGGGGATGGTGTAGGGCTTGAACTTCTCGGCCTCAGCCTGGGTCGTGCCCTCCGGACGGACCATGGTGCCGTAGGCCTTGTCGAGGCTCTGCATGAGGGCCCCTCGGCCTCGCACAGGTGATGGCACCCGGTGCGCCCTGTGCACCACGGGCATGTCATCGTCACCCAGAGCGACGTCGTAGCCGACAGGCGCACCCTCTGCACGATCCAGCTGGGCTGCGTCAGCCTCCGAGAGCGTGGGCGGCGCAGGGCGGTCGAGAGGCTCAGCTCCGCGGCCCTCCTTCCGACGACGGCGCTCTCGCCGCTTGGCCGCGCGCTCGTCGGCCTTGTCGTCGAGCTCGCCCTTCGGAGCCCGCTTCTTGTCCTTGCGAGACGGCTCAGTGCCCACCCGGTCCTCGGGAGGGATGCCATCGTCAGGCTCACCACGCCCTCCCGCACCTCCTGCACCATCGCCTCGCCGGCCGCGCAGGATGTCGATGAACTGCTGGAAGCCGCCATGGACCTCCGTCGACTCCATCTCCAGCACGCCGGCCGCGGGGATGTAGTGGAACTCGCCGGTCTCGGCGTCACGCACGCGGACCGAGCCCACCTCGTCGGAGGCCAGAGGCTTCATGCGCCGACCGGTGACGAAGCGCTCCGCGCCGATGGGCTCGAAGTCCTCCATCTCGTCCTCGGAGCCTTCCACCGGCCGCACCATGAGCTGAGCCGTGCCTGCTTCCAAGTCCTGGTCCAGACGCCCCCACTGGATGTCGGTGGCCTTGAGGTAGCGGGTCGGGTGCCCCCCATCCTCGCTGTAGCCCATGGCCTTCCACTCGAGAGAGGCTGCATCGTCAGGGGCGTCGACCTTGATCCACTCGCCGGTATCGGGGTGGCGGGAGTAGTAGACGGGCGCCTTGTCCGCCTGGTCCAAGCGCACCACGTCGAAGCCGTTGTCGAGGTAGGCGTGATGGACCTCCGGCTTGCCCACAGGCTCCCGGTAGCGCACCTGCACGTCCTCCTTGGCCTCGGCGAAGTGCTTGAGGGGCCGGCGGTCCACGTAGACGCCACCCCGGTCCTCCTTGCCGAAGAGCGTGGCCGGCTTGGCCTCGAAGGGGTCTGCCCCGCGCTTCTCCTGCTCGATGGCCTTCTTGATGGCCTTGAGGTCCTGGAGACCCATGGTGTACGAGACCACGTTGCCGAACTCATCGACCTCGGCCTGTCCGATCTTGGTGTAGCCGTTCTGCTGCGCCCACCACTGGAAGCGCGGGTTGGCCACGATGCGCGCGGCCGCGTTCCGGTATCGGTCATCCCCGCCGTCTTGCCGCTGGAGCTCGGCGAGGAGGGCATCCTCCACCAAGTCGAACTTCTGCATCGGCCGGTCCTGCGCCTCCAAGGACTGCATGGTCGCCTGGAGCTGCATCAGCGACTCACCACCGGTGATCTTCTGCACGTCGCCCAGCGTCTTTGCAGCAAGTTCCTCGGTGAGATCCCGAGCGGCCGCCAGCTCCGCGTCGGTGGCATGGCCGCTCATGGCGTGTGCGAGCATCTGCTCGAGCTCGTCGAGAGACCCCTCGCGCTCGCCGATCATGTTCGCGAAGGTGCCGTGACGATCCCGGTTGGCCTCGGACTGTTCGTAGGTCTCCCAGAACCTGGCAGCAGTATCGAACGACCGCTCTGCCTCCAACTTGTCGAAGATGCGCTTCGCAACGATGTCCCGCCGCGCTTTCATCGAGCCCTTGCCCTTGTCGGGCATGGCCCCTTCAGTGAGCGAAGCCCGCTCCACCCGGTTGAAGAGCACGTCCATCAGGTCGGGCAGGTAGAGGCTACCCGGACGGATCTTCCGCTCCTCGGTGAGGCCGCCGAGGATGGCTTCCCACACGTCGGTGGTCGTGGCGTTGGCGTTGGCCTGCACGTTCAGGGCGACCGAGATGAGCCCGTCGGTCATGGACTTGTTGCTGCCGTACAGGTCGACCAACGCCTTCCGCATGTCGGAGGCTTCCTTCTGCCGGATCTCCATGGCCTTCTCGCCGAGGTCGGTGCGGATCTTGAGAAGCTCGTTCTGCGCCTTCTCCCTGGCCTGATAGTACTTGACCTCAGTCTCCACGGCCTTGAGGTGCGCCTTCACCAGGTCGCTGCGGGAGTTGCGCGCGTACTGCGCCCGTCGATAGGTGAGGTCCTCCCAGATGCTCATCAGCTTGGCCCGCGTGTTGGCGTCGGCCACATCGGGGTCCCCGCCGCTGGTCAGCCGACCATACGCCTGCGCGCCCATGACGATGTCGTTGTAGCGCAACGACGTGATTGGCCTGCGAGCAGCCTCTTCAGCCATGCTGAACTCCTGGGGACTCAGTAGCCCGGTGCACCGTGGCCCTTGGCCATGTCGATATAGGACTGGGATGCGCCGTGTGCCTTGGCCATGTCAGCGGCAGAAGACTTTCCGACTGCGAGGTCGGTGCCTTCCATGTCGGCCAGGGCCGGGCCGCTCTCTTCGAGACCACTGTAGAAGTAGTCCTTCCCAGCATCGATGGCTCCGGTGACGGCGTCGAAGTCTTCCTTGACCTCCTGCTTCTTCCGGGCGCGTCCCTCGTGGGCGATCCGCCGAGCGGTGTCTGCCTGCGACAGGGCCAGCTGCTGGGACTGCGCATTCATGGCAGGGATGCCTCCGAGAGCCTGTGCACGCGCCTCGTTCGGAGACAGGCCAGCCGCCTCGCCCTTGATCTGAGCATCCAGGTACGCCTGATCACGCTGAGCCGCCGTCATGCCGAAGTCGCCGGACTTGAGCGCGGCAGCCTGCCGCTCCTCGTCGATGTCGATGGCGCGACCCTCTGCCGATCGGCGTGCCTTCCGGTTGGCCCACACAGGCCCCAGCTTCTTGGCGCCCTCGTAGGCGGCCATTCCAGCGAGCAGCAACGACATGCAGACCTCCGAGCAGACGTTCGCCCCAATGTAGCACGCGCCGCGTTCTACAGCAGCGCGTAGCACATCGCAGCACGACATCCGAACGAGATGCGGTTGTGGAGGTGCACCTCGATGCCGTTGCCGGCATCGTCCTCCGCGGTGCCGTCTGCTCCGATCATGTTCTTCATGAGCCAGGGGGAGGAGCCCGAGGCCTCCCCGTCAGTGGTCTCCATGTAGAGCTCGAGGAGGAACTCGTGGAAGCCCTTGGCGACGTTGAACTCCATGTGCGACAGATGCCACGACTCGGCGGTGTAGCTCTCGTGCTCCGCCTGGATGTTCGTCCCGTTGGCGCCCAACGGCTCCGTGTCGGGGTACGCCGTCGTGGGATGGTGCCGAAGCGAGTGCACCAGGGCCACAGGGTCTGCCCCGGGAGCGCGGTAGGCGATGCGAGTCGCCACCCCGAAGTCGGTGGTCTCGATGGGGTCGGCGCCCTCACGCTTGCGGAAGCGGAACAGCGAGCGGAAGAAGGTGGTCTGGAACCAGATCATCTTCATCGGGAACGGCACGTGCAGACGCGCCTTCACCGCCCACACACCCATGTGGGCGGCGTCTGCCGGGTCGGTGGCGTCCTCCCCGAAGACGTCGCTGTGGTAGTCCACCTTGGCCCAGTCACCGTCAGCGGTGGCCCGGACGTACGAGAAGTCGAGGATGATCTCCGGCGTGATCTCGAAGCCAGCCGCCAGGTTGGCGTCGTCCAGACCGCCGTTGGGCTCCGAGAGCAGGCCCTGCTCGCCGTTGACCGAGTAGATGTCCCGGTTGAGGTTGGCCGCCCCTGTCGTCAGGATGAGGCCCGCCGGAGGCGCAGCCGAGTACGGTGTGCCGATGTCGCCCATGAGACCTCCTCAGTACCGGTACTGGAGCACCTGGATAGCGCCTCGGCGCCACTTCAGCTGCACCCCGTTGACCACGCCGAAGGTTGCGTCGATCCCGCTGCCGTAGACGGCGAAGTAGTCGATGTCGTGCGACAGTCGCGAGGTGCGCAGATCGAGCTTGGCCAGCAGGCTCACCGTGGTGCGCTCGTCGGCCCGGGTGCGCTCGACGCCGCCTGCCAGGTGCTTGTTGAAGTCGTTGACGAAGCCGATGGCCCCGTCGATGATGGTGGGTACGCCGTTGCTGTAGTAGCCGATGGCGAACGCCCCGAAGAAGGCGATGATCGTGGTGAGCCCAGCCAGGCGATCGATGCCCACGAGCTCGAAGTCGGTCGAGACGACGAAGTAGCTGGCGTCGTCCGCCGTGCTCGCGCCGAAGCCGGAGCCCCCGTTGTCCGCGCGCAGGTAGTTGGCGCCGGCGCCATCCTCGAGCTGCCACCAGCCGTTGTTGCCGGTGCGGCCGCTGGCGTAGGCCACGACCGTGTTGCTCGTGAAGCTCGGGTAGTCGTTGTTGGTGGTCACGTCGGAGGCGGGCTCGAGAGTGCCCTGGTCGCAGGCCAACAGCGGGCTGGGCAGGTGCTTCTCGTGCAGCGCACCACGTGCGAAGGCACCTGCCGTGAGCCCTGCCCCGGAGGACTGGTTGGCCGCATCTCGGATGGCGATGATGCGATCCGTGGCCAGCGTGGCCGCGCTCACCGTCTGCTCCGCCTCAAACGCAGGCACGGTCACCAACGACGAGCTGTTTGCAGCTGCGGGGACCACGGGATGCTCGATGCAGATGAGCTTGCGGCTGGCCACATAGATGCCGCCCCAGACGCTGCGCTTGCGCGTCAACTGCATGTAGGTGCGACGGGCCACGATCTCGACGGTGTGCTCTCCAGGGCCCAGCAGCACGATCCAGGCCAGCCTCACAGGCTTGCAGCCCGGACCCATGGCGTGACTCCGCCTGCCGTTGATGCGGCGTGGGGGGATGAAGTTGGCGATGGACTTGGCGGCCGCGGGTTTGATGGGCCAGTGGTTGGCCTCCGACTCCTCGCGGAAGCCGGTCACCGAGTCCCGGACGATCTCGCCGTCGATGCGCAGGCCAAACTGGACGGCCGCAGAGTAGTGCCCCGTCGCCCACGTGTCGGAGCCCACGCCGCGCACGCCCTCCAAGCCGGCCTTGTAGTACTGCAGCCACGCGTCGATCTTGACCAGGGAGGTTCCGCTGGGCGTGATCGAGATCCGCATGTCCTTGGCCGAGTCTGCCGAGTTGGCGATCATCTCCCACTCGTACGAGTTGGACACCTCGTAGGTGGAGTCTGGACCTGAGCCCGTGGTCGTGGGGAAACCCGTGGCACCGCGGGACACGCCGATGTCGACCACCGCCTCGACGTCGTGAACCTTGTTCACAGACTCCGCGGCCAGCGGTGCCGTCAAGCCCCGCACACGCGACTCCAGGTTGTGACCCACCAACCTCCCGGAGAAGCGCTCTCCCGCCGGCTGGATGTTGCGGTTCAGGCCCTTCACGGTGACCGGCTGATGCGTCCGGTAGACCCGTTTGGGGAAGAGGTAGTCTCCGCTCATGCGAGGCCCCTGCAGTAGTCGCTCATGACTCGTCCACCTCGTTGTGCTCCGGCGCACGGCCCTGGTTGGCCCCTGCCGTCACGTGCGGCGACGCCACGACCCGGATGGCCCGGATCTCCATCTCGACGGGGTGATCGCACTCCACGGAGAACGAGAAGGTGTGCACGTCGGGACAGTCCACTTCGATGGTCCGCCAGAAGAGCCGCGGCTCTCTGGCCTTGACCGTGCCGAGCTCCGCCGACCCGAAGACCTCCTGTGCGATGCCGAAGCCGCCATGGTCGTCGTTGGAGTCGGAGTCCAGGCCGATGGACTGTACGTCGGTGAAGGTCTCATGCGGGGCGCGCCCACCGTTGGCGTAGGTCTTGACGGTCAGATCGCCTGCGTAGGCGTCCACAAAGCCCACGAGAATGGCCGTGACGTGCATCTTGAGGTGCGAGCCTCGGCCGTAGCTCTCCCCGCCGGCAGTGATCTCCCGGCTCCATAGCAGGCACGTCCTCGCTGGCGGGGAGTACTCCTCGTACTCGTGGTCGAAGACGAAGATCTCCTTGAAGTCAGCGCTGGTGTCGCGACCGGCCATGAGCGTGTAGTTACGGTCGTCGTCGGTCACGCACATGGCGTTGACCTCGATGCCGAGCTGGTACTCACGCCAGAACCTTCCATCGAAGGCGAAGATGACGGTGTTGCCCTTGGAGCCCGCCGGAGTCACCGCGCACCGGTACTCGCCGGTGTCCGCGTCGTAGTCGGTAGCGGCCACCGCCTGTGGGAAGGCCCCCCTCGACATCTCCTGGGTCACCCGCGTGTGGATGTCCCGAGACGCTGGCTCGGGGACGCCGCCGGGCTGCATGGTGTAAAAGCCGCCCCACGACAGCCAGCAGAGCCGCCCGTCGGGAAGACCCTGCACCGTGGCGTGGGCGGCGCAACCCACCATCTTGGAGACCTGCACCGGCGGCGCCCCCTCCAGCACCCCGGTGATGTCGTAGGTGCCGCGCCGCGTCCACACGTAGACGCGCCCGCCGAAGGAGGCGCCTGCAATGAGCTCGGCCCCTCCAGTGGTGATCGAGAAGCGGTTCTCTGGAAGGAAGGTGCCGTAGCGCCCCTTCATCGAGATCCACACCTCTCCACCCACCAGAATGCACAGCCGGTCGCCCCACGCGAACGAGATGTGGAAGACCGGCACCGGCAGAGGCTGGAGCATGACGTCGCCCAGCTCGGAGTCAGCACGCCGGTCGGGGAAGGGCGTCTTCGTGGCCCCCGGGTCGCTGCTCAGGTGCCTCGGCTCGATGCCATAGTTCCGCATGTCCCGGGTGCGCGCGATGTGCCGCTTCTTGGTGTGTGGCTGGGCGTCTCCGGAGCACCGCACGAAGAACTGCCGGGGCAGGTCGTCGACCGTCACCTCCAGCATGGTAGTCCCGCCCACGACCTCTTGGGTGCTCTGCGGGTAGATCTCGATGATGTCCGACGACGGGCTCAGCGGACTGAGGTTGCCCCGGAAGTCCTCATCCTGGATGTAGTAGGCCCAGGAACCACCCAGCAGCGACCCTTCCGTCGGACTCCGCACATCGCCGAGCGTGCCGATCTTGCCAGGGTGCGAGTAGCCGAGGCTGTTGGGGAAGTGCTTGTCCCGGGTCTCATCGTCGTCGCTGTCAGCGGACGGAGGCTGCGACGGCCCCTCCGACCAGGGAGCGCCTGGCGACCGGTCATAGCCCAGCGGCAGCGCCACCCCGTCGTAGGTGATGGACTTGGGCCTATCGATGCCGTTGGACCAGATGACCTGGTTGCCGACCACCGTGAAGCAGTCCGCTTGCCTCAGCGTGGTATCGTCGCTCAGGCCAGTGACGATAGCCTCGTACGTCCGGTTGGACCCGTCATGCCGGTACAGGATGGTGCCTGCCCGCACGAGCACCATCGGGCACCGCTCGCCCTGAAGGCGCTGGTGGAAGACCCCATGCATCCGGCCGAACGGGAAGTAGCCCTCGCCCCGGTCAGGCTCGTAGGGGCACGGGCCCCGGACCGAGACCAGGGTGCGGTCGGGGGTGCGCTTGAGGTTGATGACCTGTCGCGCAAGATCCTCAGCAGCCAGCAGCTCGGTGGACCCCCCGAAGGGGGCCTCGAGCGAGATGATCTGGTACTGGTTCTGGGTCGGCACGCGAGCTCCGGCAATCAGCCTGTAGGAGTCCTACCCTACGCTGCGCGACCCTGCCGGCGCCAGCCCTGGTCGAGGAGATCACGGTACTTGCTGCTACGCTTGTCGATCTGCGCATACTTCTGCTTGCAGCGCTTCTCCCAGTCCTTGCGCTGCTCACCCGGCTCCGGCTGCGGCAGGTTGGCCGCCAGCGGCATGCCGCCGTCGTCCTCTTCACCCTCTGCCAGCTCGATCTTGACCCACTTGCCGAGGCCCTCGCGCTTCGGGTCTTCCTCCCACCGGATGCCCCGAGGGCGCCAGACGTTGACCCGCCCGTCCTTGACGAAGTTGCAGGGCTTCCAGTCCCCGTCATGGTACACGGTGGGATCGCCTCCCACCTCGTAGCCGTACTGGCCGCGGGTCTCGATGTAGCCGGTCCAGTTCGACCCGTCCCAGCCGGGCTTGATGTTGGTGAGCTGGGCGAACTCGTAGTCCTCACCCACCGGGTTCCTGCGCATCCACCAGACCGGCTCCTTGGGAGGCTGGGGAACTCCGCCGGGAACATCGGGCATCGTGACAGGGCAGGGGACGGAGACGGAGAAACGCTGGGCCATGAGAGCTCCTGAATGAGGTTGCCTGTCGAGTGTAGCACAGTTGAGGCAGACCGTCGCCTCAGAGGGGACAGGTTGCAGCTACCCGGTGAAGTGCGGGACGATGGTGCGCACCCCGCCGATGCCTCCGAACGCCGAGGCACTCTTGGCCTTGGCGGGCTGCTCATAGTGCTGGCGGATGTTGCCTGCCAAGTCACGGTAGAGCTCGAGGTGCTCTCGAGCTGACGCCCGGTCGCCGCCGTCGATCAAGCTCACGTAGTAGAGCACCAGCTCGATGAAACAGGGGAAGGCGTCATGCTGCAGCGGCACCACGTCCCGATCGTGCACCAGCTCCCCCGGCATTCGCAGGCACCTGATGTCGAGCTCGTAGCGCTGATCAGGCCGTGGCCAGACCTGGTAGCCGTAGTAGCCGCTGGCCGGCCAGAGGCGCACCCGCCGATCTGGGATGACCGCGCCGTCCCACTCGAACTGGCCATCCACACCGGTCACCGTGTTGGCCGGATCGATCTCAGTCAGCAAGTAGAAGACACCGTCGGGGTCCGCCTGGTTGTAGCTGCCCAGGCCGCCCGTGTTGACCGAGGTGCGACGCACATAGATCCGCACGCGGTAGCCTGACCTGGTCTCCCTGGCCGAGCCCGTCACGTTGAAGCCCAGCTCGGCGTCGGGGTTGAGGCACTGGATCTGCATGATGCCGCCCGCCGACGAGGCCGAGGCTGAGGCCGGGCTGGGCGGGCTCTCCCACTGCGGCTCGTATACGCCCCCCGACGGGTTCTCCGACCACTCGTAGTCCTTCCGCCCCCACACGAAGGTCTGAACGAACTCGAAGTCCCCCTCCTGCACCGGACCCGTCCATGTGCCTGTGGTCGACACAGACGGCGCCACCGAGGGCACCAACAGCATGTTGCCGTTGGGATCGTGCTGCCCATAGAGGAACTTGACGTGCCGGCGGTAGCGGCACGGCGGACCTGCCCCGGCGTCTCCCCGGAAGTCTGCGTACTCGCCCCGGTCCCAGTCGCCGGGGGTCAGCGCGCCGATGTTGTTCCGGGAGTCGTCCCACAGGCGGATGGGGTCCAGGATCCGCATGACGTCCGCACGCAGCCAGAAGTGAGGCTGGTAGATGCGGAACTCCATGTCGGTGTCCGTCGCATTGCGCCAGGGACGGTCGATCGTCACGTAGTACCGAGTGGTGTCCGTGCCGTCGTCGTACTCGCTCCACCACTCCAGGCTCTTGCGCCGGCGCCACTGGCCGTCGGGGTCCTTGACCTCGAGGTGCATGATGCCGTCCCAGGTGCCATCGGTGTTGGGCGTCCAGCCTGAGCTGGCCGTGCTCAACGCGGCTCCGCCGGCCACCGTGAACTCCAGCACCAGGTCATCGGTGGCGACCACCGCAGCCACCGCACCCACGGCATCGTCATTGCCCTCGACGTCTGGGTAGACCACCACGTGCGCCTCGCTGGGCAACAGCGCGTGGGACACGTCGGCGGCCAGGTGCTTCAGCGCCGCGTTGATCGCCCGGCGGAACTTGGCCTGCCTGTTGGCGCCTCCCTTTCGCGTGGTCCGCAGGTCGACCACCTGCTGCATGATGTCGCCCATGGCCATGGACATGAGGGTCTCCTGGAAGAGGGTGGTCGCCTTCTACGCACGAAGGCCCCGAGCATCTCTGCCCGGGGCCTCATCATAGCCGGTTGGCGAAGGATGCCTGCTCGATCAGCCGCCGCGGCAGTCGAAGAAGCAGCGCGGCAGGTCGCCCGAGGACCCGCCGGCCGCGTGAGCCACGCCGATGGCGGCCCACTCGTTGGACGAGACGTCGGTGATCTGCCCGGCCGAAGTCGTGGTGATCTGAGCGCCCGCGGTGACGCTGCCGTTGCTGTCCCCGACGCCGACGCCCTTCTGCAGGAACCAGGCGTACTCGCCGGCCGCCAGGGCCGTGCTCCACTGGTACACACCGGGGACGCGCTGGGGTGCGATGACGCCGGTGGAGCGCTTGAAGTTGCCCCGAGCGTAGTCGGCGGTGTCGATCATGGCGACCTCGCCCTGGTTGATGGACGCCGACGCCTCGTCGTTGATGCCGTAGACCAGCACCGCGTCGCCGGGGTCGTCCTCGCCAGAAGCCAGGGCGGCCGGGCAGAAGTCGGCCCAGAGGCTGCCGGGAATGGTGATCGTCTTGCCGAGCTCGTAGCGCGCGGTGGTGTCGATGGTGTCGAGGTTGTTGGTGAGGTAGAAGGGCTGGGTCATGGAAGTCTCCTGAGAGGATGAAGATGACGAGGTAGGCGGATGCCCGCGCCTCTCAGTTGCCGCCGGCCGTGACGCCGTGAGCGGAGAGACGGCGCATGCCGTACTGCTTGTGGCAGGGCACCTTCAGGTAGACCATGTCCTGGTCCTCAGCCTCCTTGAAGTCCTTGCCCTTGAGGGTGCGGTCCTCGGCCACCTGACAGAACATGTGGTCCGTGTCGATGTGGTAGGTCACGCCGTTCTGGCCGTCACCGGTGAACTGCGTGGTGTCGAGGTGGAGGCTGTGGTGGACCTCCGCGCCCATGAGCGGCAGGCTGTAGGTGGCGTCCTTCTCGAGGGCGTCGTTGACCATGCGCACGCGCACGCGACTCTCGCGCTCCTCCTCGAAGTTGCCGTACTTGAGGTCATCCATGACGAGCACGTAGCTCTGGGCGTCCTTGTGGTTGCCGTTCTTGGCACACTTGCGGAGGGTGCGCTTCTCGGTCTTGAGCCCGTTGGAAGCCCAGGTCGAGATGGTGGCGTACTGGTTGGCGTGCTTCTGGCTGTCGGACTTGGCGATGTTGCCGACGACGTCGGACTGGGCCGTGGGCAGCGCGAAGTCGAGCATGCCGTTGGTGACGCCCCGGAGCTTGTTGGGGTTCTTCTCGCCGTTGAGGGTCATCAGGCCAGAGAGCGCAGCGGTCGAAGCCGCGAGGCCGCCAGAGACACCGGTGAGCAGGTAGTCCTCCTCATCCTGGATCCAGCACTCCATGTCGTTGGCCGGGTACTGCTCCATCAGGTCGATGATGGCCAGGTCGCCCTGGTTGTGGATGAGCTCCTTGTTGGGAATGCTGACCGTGTACACCATGCGGTGGAGCTCGTACTCCAGGCTCTGGTGCTTCTGGTCGCGACCCTTGGTCAGGATCTCGGGGCCGTTGAAGACGCCGATGGCCTTGCCGGCGGCACCGTAGGTGAAGGGGAACTTCAGGTACCGGCCGCCCTCGAAGCGCACATGGCCCTTCTGCTGGAGGATGGGGTACAGCGTCGGCATGACATGGAAGTTGGCGTCCAGGTCGGGTGCGATGCGGTCCAACGTACCGTTGGCCAGATCGAGGGCGGCGGCGATGCTCATGAGGTGTCTCCGAGAGACGGCGCCGGAAACCGTCGGTAGTCACCGACGCCAAGTGGTTCCGTTGCCTGTCCCTATGAGCAGCACTGTGCTGCGTGGGGAGCACTCCGAGGCTATCCAGACACGCTTCAGCGTGTCAACTGGAAAGTCACGGGAAGCTACCCCTCTGTGAAGGATGCCTCCAGAACTTGGTTCACCCGGTCCTGCAGCGTGTGCTTCACGTTCACGTTGACGTTCTGGACAGGTGCACCCTCCACCACCCCCGCCAAGGCGGCGGCCTTCACAGCCGCGTCGAGGCGAACCTTGTCGGAGACCTCGGGGTCCTCGGCCAGCTCGTGCATCACCTTGACCATGTCCACGGCCTTGTTGGACGCCCGGATGCGCGCCCTGGTGGCAGACCGCCTGGAGTGCTTCTGCACATGCTGTTGGAAGTCGATGCTGTCGAAGACGGCCAGTACCATCCGCTCAGGCACGCGAAGCACCTGAGCGATGCGCTGCGTCGACACCTCTGAGATGAGCAGCTTCTCGATCTCAGCCACAATAGCTGGGTCGAGCAGCTGCTCTCCAAGGTCACCTGGAGGCGGTGGTGGCGGTGGCAGCTGCGGTCTGTGAACGGCTACCGGCTGCGGGTTGATGGGCTGCTGAAGCGGGTCCACGACAGTAGCGTCAATCACACGACTCTCATGCTGCTGGTCGATACTCACGCAGAAGCCTCCCTGACGCGCCAAAGTGTAGCACGCCAGGGAGGCAACGTCGTCAGGCAGGTCTCAGACGAGCTCGTAGGTCAGCGAAGTCAGGATGCACTGGTTGTCCGCGTGAGCCACGCTCCACTGGGCCGCCGCCTGGATGGTCAGGTCGCCGGTGGTGTCCAGCGTCACGCCGTTGGGGAGGCTGGTGCCGTTGGTGCCCGCCGCACTGTCCCAGATGGCCGTGCCCCCGCCCTCGACGTCGACCGCGGCGCCCGCGTTGGCCCGGAAGGTGAGCCACCCCTCCATGACGCAGACGTCGTCGTCGGCCACGTCGGCGGCCTCCGAGGTGATGAGGATGGCCTCGCTGGTACCGTCCGAGACCTCGAGGAAGCAGGTGAGCGTGTCGGTGCTGTTGTTGTCGAGCACGCGGACGACGGCGCGCACCTTCAGCGTCTTGCCGACCGAAGCCAGGCCCAGCGGCAGGGTCAGCGTCTGGCTGAAGTCGGTCTTGGTCACGGTGTTCTCGACCACGGACGAGTCGGCGGTGATGGCACCGACGACAGGACGCACGCCCAGACCGTCGAGGGCACCCTGTGGGTCGAGCAAGATGATGCCGGCGCTGGCGTCGACCTTGCGCACACGGCCGACCACGCGGGGCACGGTGCCCGGGCTGAGGCTCCAGCCGCCGGCGGTATCGCTGAGGTAGACCGGATCGTTCTCAGCGGCGCCGCTGGTGTCCACGCCCGGGATCAGCCGCCAGGGCAGCGCGGTGAAGGTGCTGCCGTCGCCACTGGCGATGGCGTCGACGGTGACGACGAGCTTGCCCTTGGCCGTGGCCACGGCGCTGGCGTCGGCCTGCACGCCGCCCTCGATGCCGTTGGACTCGTCCTCGAGCTGGATGAGGTCGTTCTTCGAGCAGCTGCCCGACATGAGGCGGAAGTAGATGGCCGAGGCCCAGGGCTCCGCGGTGGCGGGTCCGACTTCGTCTTGTGCGATGGGACGCATGAGGTTCTCCGGATGGGGGCTTGAGTGCCTGCGCAGGTGTAGCACGCCGATCCGTGCTACAGTTGTAACCTGAGGGCTGACGCACCTGCGAGAGTGGCCCTATCGGAGGCCACCATTCCTCGCGGCAAGCCCAAGAAGCACGTCACCATGCGGATCGACAAGGATCTGTGGGACGAGACCATGCAGCGCAAGGACTACATCGAGGGGTATCACGGGTCCACGCCGTCCAACACCACCGCCGTCGAAGAGGTGCTCCGCGTGGGCAACCGCATGTTGGCGCAGGCCGAGGCGAAGATGAAGCGGGCGCGAGAAGAGAGCCGTCGACGGGCAGAAGAGGCGCAAGATCGTGGCTGCAGTAGGAGTGATCGTGGCTGATGGTCCTCACGTCCTGACATCCAGCAAGACGCTGCCGCGGTTCAAGGCGCATCCGCTGAGCCCGCTGCACTGGACCAAGACCCGCAAGGGCGTGCCCGGCATGAAGCTCCGTGAGTGGAAGGGCATGAACCGGGACCTGGTACTCCAGATCCTGAGCGTGCCGTGGGGCTTCTTCGACATCTGCGAGGGCACCGACGACTTCGACAACCCGGTCCAATACACCCACAAGCTGCACCAGCGCCGGGGCTTCCTCCTGGCCCACCAGTACCGCTGGGTCGACTACACCAAGTACCGCCAGGCGATGTACTCCACCTGGATCGCTCTGGGCCTGCTCCTCCGTGACTGCCTCTACTTCGAGAGCTGCCGAGGCCTGCTGGTCGCCAACGACGACAAGACCGTCGAGGAGCTCTTCGAGCGCATCACCACGGCCTACCGCATCCTGCGAGAGCAGACCGGCTACGAGGTGGTCCCGCCGCTGGACGGGCGCCCGGACCCCAGCGTCCAGGCGCTCAAGCTCCACCGAGGCTCCATCAAGTGCGTCACCGGACGAGGCCTGAGCCCCGGCGTCGGCCGCTCGCTGGCCCGCTTGCACCTCACCGAGATCGGAGAGATCCGCCCCGCCTCGATGCAGCGCAAGCTCATGCGCAACCTGATGCCCAGCATCTCCCGTCGACCCAACGCGCGGGTGTGGTTCGAGTCGACGCCGGGTGAGTCCGGCTGTCCGGCCCACACCACTTGGCTCAACTCCATGGAGGGCAAGGGCTACTTCGCCGGAGTCCGCGGCCGGAGCTGCTTCTTGGAGTGGTGGCTGGACCCCACTTGCCGGCTGCCTGTGGACGAGAACTTCGTGCGAACGCAGGAGGAGATCGAGTACATCGCGAGCTGTGCTGGCGGCGTCGGCACGTTCCCCGAATACGCCGCCAAGGACCCCGAGACCGGCAAGCTCATCGGCAATGCGCTCAGCGGATCCTTCACGCCGCAGCTCGAGATCACCGACGAGCACCTGATGTTCCGCCGCCAGGAAATGGCCACCACCTTCGACAACTCGCCGCGGCAGTACGCCAGCAAGTTCCCCCACCAGCCCCTGGCCGGCTGGCTCGGCAGCGAGAACCCCCAGCTGCCGGAAGACGTGCTCAGCACGTTGCTGGGTTCCGCCGTCGTCGACGACACCGTGAAATACAGCCACGACAGCGGCTTGCACTGGATGAAGGATGGCCCGCCGGACGCACGACTGGTCTACCTGCTCACCGCCGACCCGAAGCGCCCCGTCGAAGGAGCCGACCCGGCCGGGCTGTGTGCATGGGAACTGACGCCTGACGGAGGCTGCGAAGAGGTCGGCTTCTGGCAGGGAGGAGACGATCCCGCCGCCTTCGCCGACCGCATCCTGACGGCCAGTCGCTGGCTACGTGACTCCGCAGAGTGGTACATCAACGGTGACGACGGGCAGCCTCGACTGATGACCCCCGCCGAGCTGCTGAGGCTCGAGGTGATGAGCGCCGGAGACGAGCCCCTGTCGGCGGTGGAGTCGGTCACCGACGGCTGCGTGTCCGTGCTGTCGATGGAAGGCTACGAAGACGTCAACCTCTTCCACTCCCGGACCAAGCGCAGCGGACACACCGGCTGGTACACCTCGGCCAAGCTGCTTCGGGACGCCACCTCCTTCACCATCAAGGAGCTCCGGGAAGGCCGGCTCATCCCGCGCTCCCGCGGCACCATCTCCCAGTCGATGTCCTGGGACGGGGCCAACAAGAACAAGCGCGAGTCGGACGGCACGGGCGGCTACCACCACTACGAGCGAGCTCGATGCCTGGTCATGGCAGGCCACGTGATGACGGTCCGCTCCTTCATGTTCCCGCGCTGGCGGCTACGCCCCCGGCCGGAAGACGAGGACTACGTGCCAATCGCCCTGCGGGTCAGCTCCTCGCCGCCGTCACCGTTCAAGTTCAACCCCTTCAAGCCGGCGAGCTCGCAGGAGTAGCAAGCGCGTCCAGCTGCCGGAGGTGACGCCCCTCCTACCGTGCTACGCTTAGGCCAACGTCACCGCCTCGGAGCTCTCATGCCTGATCTGCAGGACCGCATCGACCACTGCCTGGAAGAGTACCTCCGAGGCGAAAAGAAGGGCTTCGACCTGGCCCGCCGCTACTACCGCGGCAAGCACTGGAAGAACCAGCGCGAGGACGTCGAGTCCGCCGCAGACATGCGCACGGCCTACAACCTCATCTACGCCATCGCCGAGGCCGCCGTCGTCAACCTCATCGGAGCCCAGCCAGCCATCGACTTCCAGCCGCGGAACATGGCCGCCTACGAGCGGGGCTACCTCGCCAACGCCTGGATGGAGTGGGCCTTCGACACCGTCAAGATCCGGCGCCGCGGCGCGCTGGCGGTGCTCGACGCGTGCCTCTGCAAGCGAGGCATCTTCAAGACGGCATGGGACTTCGAGCGAGACGAGCCCGTGGTGCGCGCTATCGACCCGGCCACCGTCTTCTTCGACCCGGACGTACGCGACCAGGACGACTCCTCGTTCTGGCTCCACGCCACCGCCGTCCACGAGGACGAGTACCGAGCGAGGGTCGAGGCAGGCATGTACCCAGAGCTGACTGCGGTCTCGCCGACCCCCTACCCGGAGTGGATCGAGGACTCCATGCGGACAACCCGAGGAGACCGTCCCAGGAGCAGCGACAAGTACTACGAGATCTGGGAGCACTACGACCTGCGACGAGGCAAGGTCCAGCACTACCTCCGCAAGCCGGGCACGTTGCTGCACGAAGACGACCTCGAGTACAACCCCTTCTCGATGTTCTTCCTCAACCACTCCGGCGTCGACATTCGCGGCATCAGCGAGGTGCAGCTGCTGCTGGGCTACCAGCGCAAGATCAACGACATGCTCACGCTGATCATCTACCTGGCCTACCGGACGATCCCCCGTGTCTTCTACGACGCCCGCGAGATCGTCCAGGAGACCATCGACGACATGGACGCCTCGGACCCAGCAGCCTGGGTGCCACTGAAGACACGGGGCAACAACGCGGCCGGCTTCAAGCAGCTCTTCTTCCCGACGCCCACGCCGGAGAACCCAGGCTTCGCCGTCGAGATCATGCGACTGCTGGAGACGCTGGCGGGCAAGACCAGCGCACTGGCCCACATCGCCCGGGCTCCCGAGCACAACGTGCGGACGGCAGCTCAGGTACAGGACGTGCGGGACCAGGAGCGGGGCCGCATGGCGTACCGCGAGCAGAACTTCCACGAGGCCCTCGAAGACGTGGCCCAGAAGATGTTCTTCCTCGGCTCCAAGTACATGGCGCGCCCCAAGTTCGTGCGCATCGCAGGCGCCGCCCCCAACGTCGTCGGCGTGGCGGAAGCCCTCG
>Ga0181556_1001989_pt1 | contig 19473 bp, 17 predicted proteins | sample 011ome_14_FD_148651 | JGI IMG/M metagenome (GOLD analysis project Ga0181556, IMG submission 148651) | Coastal salt marsh microbial communities from the Groves Creek Marsh, Skidaway Island, Georgia - 011505AT metaG (spades assembly) | ecosystem: Environmental > Aquatic > Marine > Intertidal zone... | reverse complement strand
AGTGTAATTTCTCGTCATTGGGTTTGCCTTTAACAACTACTTTCGCCGATTTTGGATCAGCTTCAATCTGATTTTTTTGAGGATAGACCAAACCCGCCGAGATGACCAGCTTTGCGGCGTCTTCAATGGACATGTCCAATTCCACGACGTCCGATTTTGGAAAGAATAATAAAAATCCACTTGTTGGGTTGGGCGTGGTGGGAACGAAGACAGACAACAGCTCTTCGCCAGCGGGCGATTTCGCGGCGATTTCCCCCTTGGTTTGCGTTGATATAAACCCAACGGCCCAAATGCCGCGACGGGGATATTCGATCATACAGGCTTTTTCGAAATTGCGGTCAGTTTGTGCAAAAACTGTTTCCGCGATTTGCTTTACGCCTGAATAAATTGACCGCACGACCGGCATGCGATCCACCCAGCGTTCACCCCAACGAATGAAAGATCGTCCAATCAAACCTTTGGCAAGCCAGCCGACAAAAATCGTAAATAATAGAAAGAAAACAATGCCTAGACCGCGAATGTTAACGTCGAAATCCGGCCCGAAAATATTTCTCATCAACACTTCGGGTTGATATCGCGTTGGGACAAAGGGCAACACCCAGCTGTCGATCCATCCCATGACTGTCCACAGCAGCCACACCGTCAACCCGACGGGTGCAATTACAACAATGCCGGTTAGAAAGCTATTGCGCAGGCTCGTGAAAATAGATTTTCGCACGGTTGGTGCTGCGTCTTGTTTTTGTGGTTTTGCCATGATTTACGCCCCGTTTGTCAGTAATGTAGAAATCATTCTTCGATTGCGCAATGCACAGGCGGGGGGTTTTTAGGTATTTTCACAAATCGCTCATTTCTTTTGCGATTTCGGCGGCAAGCCGCGCATTATTGAGGACCAAAGAAATATTGGTTTTCAAAGATCGCCCTTGGGTCAGTTCGAATATGCGACCCAATAAAAATGGGGTGACGGCTTTGGCACTGATCTTTTGATCTTCGGCCTCTTGAATGGCTTGGGCGATGATCGGATCAATGTTCGATTGTGGAATTTCATCGGCGTGCGGAACAGGGTTTGCGATCAGTTGACCGCCTTGGATGTTCAATGCACCGCGCATCATATGGGCCTGTGCAATGTCTTTGGCAGTGTCCATGCGCAATGGTGACACCAGTCCGCTGGTGCGCGACCAAAACGCGGGTAATTCGGATTGGCCGTATGTGATGACGGGAACACCGAGTGTTTCAAGAACCTCGAGCGTTTTGGGAATGTCCAATATCGCTTTGGCCCCTGCGGCCACCACCGTCACAGGGGTTTGTGCCAATTCTTGCAAATCGGCCGAGATATCAAAGCTGTGTTCAGCACCGCGATGAACGCCACCAATGCCACCGGTTGCAAATGTTTTGATGCCGGCCAAATGGGCCAAGATCATAGTCGCCGCGACCGTGGTTGCGCCGGTTGCGCTTTGCACCATGCAGATTGCCAAATCCGCACGTGACAGTTTGCGCGCATCGGGGGTTTGCGCCAGATCGCGCAGATCTGCATCCGCCAACCCGATTTTGATCTGGCCCTTCAACACTGCGATTGTCGCAGGCACGGCACCCGCATCGCGGATGACCTGTTCAACAGAAACGGCCATGTCATAGTTTTGCGGCCATGGCATCCCGTGGGTGATGATCGTGCTTTCCAACGCGACAACGGGTCGGTTTTCATCAAGGGCGGATTGCACCTCGGGTGTGATATCAAGTTTAAACATCTAAATCCTCTTGTCCCGCGACATAGCGGCTTGCCGCGGTCACAGCATGGGTGAGCGCGTCAAAGCGCGTGTCACCTGTAATTTCGGCCTGAATATGTGCCGCGACCAAAGTATCGCCCGCACCGGTCACCCGTTTGACGTGGTCGACCTTTGGCACGTTTGCGCTGATCACATCTTTGTCTTGTGTTGCATCACTTGCTGGGGCATCGCCATCGGTCACAATTGCTCGCGCGGCACCTTTTTCGACCAGCGCGACAGCAGCCTCGGCCGATGTGGCAAATTTTGCGCCGCATAGAATTTCCGCTTCAATTCGGTTGACATAAAATGTCACGCCGCGCACCCCGAAAAAGGCAGACAGGCGATGCGCCTTGCCAGGCGATGCGGGAACGATCCGCAGATCAGACTTCGCAAAAAGCGGGCTGTGGGCGACCTGTGTTAACAGCTCACTCGTAAGGTTTCCATCAACGATGGCGATCCCGCGAAAGGGTGCTGTTTCTGACCCCAATGATCCATCAGACATTGGGGCAAGGATGGCATCCCCCACCTGTTCCAATGAATGGGCATCGGCGATGGCGGCAACCAATCCGTTTGATGCCTCGATCGCCATATAGGTATCGGTTTTGAAGTGATCCGAGATGTGGATGTGATCGGTGATCATCCCCATCGCCGCGCAATGGGCGATCAAATCCCGACCTGCAACGTCATTGCCGACCGATGTCAACAACGTCGGGCGCAGATGCAATCGTACCAATTCTTGTGCGATATTATAAGCAACACCGCCGGGCAGCCGCGTAATATGTCCAGCCACATCGTGGCCCACGCGCATGTCCCGATCCGTTCGACCAATAATATCCCACAAAACCGAACCGATGCAGAGAAGTTGAGTGGTCTGAGACGTCATTTAAGGAACCTTGAACGTAAGTGCAGCCCAGAGTGATTGCCAAAGCGGGGCTGATCCTGTGCTATCTTGGAAATCCAAAGGGCGCAAGACGACGCTGTCCAATAAATAGGTTTGTCCAGATTTAACGGGGATCACGGCGTTGCCGTTCGCATCGGTGCGCAGCATAAAGGATCGTGCGATGCCGTCGGGGTCACGTTCAAACACTTCGATCTGTGCATCAGGGCGCGCGGTGCCCTGGTAATACAGCGTGATGGGTAATCCTGCCGAAAGATCATCACGATAGGGATTGGCATGTGCCACGATTTCAATTTCCAAGCCCACGTTTTTATCCGCGCCTTGTGCTTCACCTACGCCGATTAAGGCTTTGGAATATCGAATATATTCTTCCTTGAATCCTTCGGTTGGGTAGCCTTTTGCAATATGCGCGTCGCGCGCCCAAACCGCATCTTTATGGGTTGTGAAATCAACGAATTTTTCCCATTTTGCATATGTTAACATGCTGGGCGTGCTGACATAGACGACGCGGATCAGCCCATCTGATTGCGGCGGAATGACCATGGCGGGCATATCCCCCATGCGCGATGTCGCATCAAATCGTGTTCCCGTGTCATAATAGAGTTGATCCACGCGGTTCGTGAAATACGACAGGTTGATGCCGTTAAAATTCTGCCCATTGCGCAGTTCGATATCGATGGACTGCGACACATTTGGGGTGAAATTCGGGGTGTCTATCCATAATTCGTGTGCTATCGATTGGGTCGATATTGCCAAAAAGGACACTAAAATTCCCATGTTACGAATTATATTCAACATTTGGTCGCATATCCTTGTTTCGGTCAGTGCCGCCATACTAGCCATTGTTACAGCTTTGCCAAGCCATGCACACGAAGTCATTCCAGCCGTGGCAGATGTGCGCGTATCATCCCAAGGTGTTGATATGTCCATCCGCCTAACGGCCGAGGCGATCTTGGCCGGAATTGATCTTAGCGCTGTTATTGACACCAATGATGCAGACCAAGCGGATGAATATGATCGTCTGCGCGCGCTGGATCCTGATATGCTTGCTGCGCAGATTTCTGAAAACTGGGGCGCTTTGTCATCAAAAATCAACATGACGATCAATGATGCGCGAATGGATTTGACCCTGACGGGTGTCGAGGTGGATCCCGTTGGGGATTTGGATGTTGCCCGCTATACCGTCATCACCGCGATGGTTGATGCGCCTGTGTCCCATGTGACCTTGGGGTGGGCGGCCGAATATGGCGGTCTGGTCGTACGCCAAGCGGATGTTGAAAACGGAATCACAGAATTTATGTCTGATGGCAGCAACAGTCAAATCATGACACCCCTAGGGGAAGAGACCGCACAAACCGCGATGGAGGCATTTGCAAGCTATGTTCCCGTCGGGTTTGATCACATCATCCCAAAGGGGTTGGATCACATCTTGTTTGTGTTGGGATTGTTTTTCCTGTCGGCGGGCTTGCGGGCGCTGATCTGGCAAATTTCGGCCTTTACCTTGGCGCACACGGTCACTTTGGCGGCGGGGGCGCTGGGTTGGGTTGTGGTCTCACCCGCGATTGTCGAACCGTTGATTGCTGCATCAATTGTGTTTGTCGCAGTGGAAAACATCGCATTTAACAAGCTTAACCCTTGGCGTCCCTTGGTGATTTTCGGGTTTGGATTGCTGCACGGATTGGGCTTTGCATCTGTTTTAGGTGAATTTGGCTTGCCGCAATCGCAATTCATTCCCGCGCTGATTGGATTTAATGTTGGTGTTGAAATTGGCCAGCTCACCATTATTGCAATCGCGTTTCTGGCAGTCGAGCTTTGGTTTCGCGGGCGCGATTGGTATCGGGCACGGGTGACGATCCCTGCATCTGCTGTCATCGCAGCGATTGGAGCATGGTGGTTTATCGAACGCGTTTTCCTGTAAATCCCAATTGGGCAAAAAAAGGGCCGAGACAAGCTCGGCCTTAGTCCAACAGGGAGGTATGAAAGCGGATCAGATCAACGCTTCCATGACCCTCATTTAGGATTTGTCGCGCTGTTAATCAAGTCCCAATATGCCGCAGGTGCAACATACCCGCTATGCGCACAGTGCATAGCTGAGTTTGCGGTTAAGTTTCAGAGGCTTCGCGCAATTTGCGGCGATGTTCGATGATTTCATCTTGGACAAAATCACGGAAGGCTTCGACCCGTTTCGAATGGCGCAGCTCTTCTGGATAGGCCAGGTATACTGGCACCTCGACTGATTCAAGTTCGGGAAGCACCCGCACAACGCCATCAAAGTCTTGGGTGACATAGTCAGGAAGCACCCCAATCCCCAAATCATGGATCACCGCTTGCAATACACCAAAGTAGTTATTGACCGTCAGCATTGTCGGTATGTCATAGGTCATGATGTTTTGAACCAATGACAAACCTGCCTGAACCTGCGCAGACCGCGGGTTCTGACAGATCAATCTGTGTTTCGCCATATCTTCAATGCTAAGCGGTTCGCCATGTGTCTTTAAATAGCTAGGTGATGCATACAGGCGCATCCGAACCCCCATCAAGCGTTTGCGGACCAAATCCGCTTGGCTGGGTTCTTTCATGCGAATGGCAACATCTGCCTCACGCATAGGAAGGTCTAAAACCCGTTCTTCTAACATCAGATCGATTTTCAGATCCGGGTAGGTTTCGTATAATTTGGGCAGGCGCGGGGCCAACCAAAGCGTTCCAAACCCAGTGGTGGTGGTGACACGCAATTCGCCAAATACCTCTTCTTCGCTGTCGCGAATGCGCGCCGCCGCAGCATCAAGGCGTTTGGCCATCGACGATGTGGCATCAAACAAAAGTTCGCCCTGTTCCGTAAGAATCAGGCCACGCGCATGACGATGGAACAAAGTGGTGTTCAACGATTCCTCAAGCGCGCGAATTTGGCGCGACACAGCAGATTGCGAAAGTCGTAAAGCGTCACCCGCATGGGTCAAGCTTCCTGCGTCAGCAACCGCGTGAAATATCCGAAGCTTGTCCCAGTCCATGGCATCCTCATTTGTTAACACTTTGTATTTTCATGATTTAGGTCAAAAAGTCACGAGTTTTATTTTTAATGTTCAAAATTTTCTGGCTAAGTCAGACGTGTTGACCTAGTCTGAATAAAAAACGGGTAGCACAATTATGACAGTACATAGCATTTCTTTGTCTGACAAATATGATTTGTCCAAAAAAACGGTTCTGTTGAACGGGACCCAAGCGTTGATCCGTTTGATGTTGGCGCAAAAGGCGCGTGACGTGCAATCTGGGTTAAATACAGCGGGATTTTGCACGGGGTATCGCGGATCGCCCTTGGGGGCGGTTGATTTCCAAATGCGCCGCGCTGCCAAAGAATTGGCCGCATCCGATATCGTGTTCCAAGAGGGTTTGAACGAAGACCTTGCCGCCACTGCGATCTGGGGATCCCAACAGGCTGAATTGCGCGGCGAAGGTAAATATGACGGTGTTTTCGGTCTGTGGTATGGCAAGGGGCCCGGTGTGGATCGGTCCGGTGATGTGATGCGGCACGCCAATATGGCGGGGACCTCGAAACATGGCGGCGTCATCATGGCGATGGGGGATGACCACACGGGCGAAAGCTCGACCGTGCTTCATCAATCTGATTGGGCGATGGTTGACGCGTCGATGCCCGTGATCAGCCCTGCAGGTGTCCAGGAAATTCTGGACTATGGACATTACGGGTACGCATTGTCGCGGTTTTCGGGGCTTTGGGTCGGTCTGAAAACCATGAAAGACACGATCGAGGTAACATCGGTGGTGGACGCAGATCCCTATCGTAAATCTTTCGTTGTGCCAGAGTATGATATGCCTGAGGGCGGGTTAAATATTCGTCTTGTCGATACACCCACCGCCCAAGAAGAGCGTTTGGTAAACCACAAAGTTTCCGCGGCACGCGCCTTTGCGCGCGCCAATCGCATTGATCAGCGGATGATCGGCAAGGCGGGCGCAAAAATTGGTATCGCTGCGGCGGGCAAAAATTGGTTGGATGTGGTGCATGCGCTGTCCGTGCTTGGTATTGATCAGGCCGAGGCCGAACGCTTGGGCGTTACCGCGTATAAAATCGTGCAGACTTGGCCCCTTGATACCGACAGTTTCCGCGAGTGGGCCGATGGGTTGGATGTGATCATCATCGTTGAAGAAAAGCGCAAACTGATCGAACCCCAAGCGAAAGAAGCGATTTTTGACATTCGCGATGGGCGTCGCATTTACGGTGCGGAAAAGGATGGTCGCGTTCTGTTCAAATCCGATGCGGCGCTTGATCCGATCAATATCGCGCAATCCATCGGCGAAATTCTGGTCGAAGAGGGCTGCGGCGGGGAAAAGATCGCGGGTGCGCTTCAATCCATTTCTGACGCAAAACGCGCGGACAACGCCCCCGAATTGGCGGCGCGTTTGCCGTATTTCTGCGCGGGATGTCCGCATAACTCATCGACTAAGGTCCCAGATGGATCGCGCGCATATGCGGGAATTGGCTGTCATTTCATGTCCCAATGGATGGATAGAAAAACCTTGGGCTTCACGCATATGGGGGCAGAGGGCGCGAATTGGATCGGGGAATCGCTCTTTTCCAAACGCGACCACGTGTTTCAAAACATCGGCGATGGGACCTATAACCACTCGGGGATCCAAGCGATCCGTGCCGCCGTGGCAGCGGGTACAACGATCACATACAAGGTGCTGTTCAATGATGCCGTCGCCATGACGGGCGGGCAGGGCAATGATGGCGGATTGACCGCGCCGCGCATTGCGCGTGAACTGTTGGCGATGGGGATCAAAGACGTTGTTCTGGTTTATGATGACAAAGAAGAGCTGGATTTAAACGCCTTTCCAAAAGACATGGAAAAGCACGATCGTACCCGATTGATGGCGGTTCAAGAACGGCTTGCCAAAACAACGGGTGTGTCTGCCATTCTGTACGTTCAAACCTGTGCGGCAGAAAAACGGCGCCGTCGCAAACGCGGCAGCTTTCCTGATCCAGATCAACGCATTTTCATCAACACGGACGTTTGCGAAGGCTGCGGGGATTGCGGTGTGCAATCAAACTGTGTGGCCTTGGTTCCTGTTGAAACCGAATTTGGTCGCAAGCGGGCGATTGATCAGTCCGCCTGTAACAAGGATTTTTCCTGCCTGAACGGGTTTTGCCCGTCTTTTGTCACGCTCAAAGGGGTGACGCCCAAAAAACGCGCAGCACGGGACTTTGTGATCCCCGATCTGCCCACCCCGGTTTTGCCCGCGATTGCCAAAGGGGCAACCCATAACGTGGTGATCACCGGCGTGGGCGGCACCGGCGTTGTGACCATCGGGGCGATTTTGGCGCAAGCCGCGCAAATCGATGGCATGGGTGCAGGCATGATGGAGATGGCGGGGCTCGCACAAAAGGGGGGCGCGGTGCATATTCATTGTCGACTGGCCAATTCCCCCGATGACATAAGCGCGATCCGCGTTGCCACCGGTGAAACCGATGTGTTGATCGGCGGCGATCTGGTTGTCAGTGCAGGGGCCAAAACAATTGGATTGACCGCAGCAGGGCGCACAGGCGCGGTTGTGAACAATCACGAAATCGTCACCGGAGATTTTACCCGTAACACCGAATTCAGGATCCCGCATGATCAATTGATGTTGTCGCTTGAGGCCCGTCTGAAAGAGCGTGTCGCGTTTTTTGACGCATCAAACCTTGCGCGTGATATGTTGGGCGATAGCATATATTCCAATATGATGGTCTTTGGGGCGGCATGGCAAATGGGATACGTGCCCGTGACCCGCGATGCGATTGTCGCGGCAATCACCCTGAACGGGGCCAAGATTGATCTGAACATTCGTGCGTTTGATTTGGGTCGTTGGGCGGTTGTGTTTCCGGACCAAGCGCAAGACGCGATTCATGCCGATGGGATAACCTCACCAAAAACGCTGGATGAAAAAATCGCGTATCGTGTTGATCATTTGCGCGCCTATCAAGGCAAAGGATTGGCCAATAAATATCTGCGCAGATTGGACAAGATTTCAGATCCAGAGATAAAAGAGGCGGTGGCAATATCCTATCACAAGTTGTTGACATACAAGGATGAATACGAGGTTGCTCGCTTGCATCTTAGCACGATTGAAAAGGCGTCGGAACAGTTTGATAACATCGGCGATATATCGTTCCATCTTGCGCCGCCTGTGCTGTCCAAGATGGGGGCGAACGGACGTCCGATCAAGAAAACCTATGGCCCAAGCATGCTGAAGCTGTTCAAGGTTCTTGCCGCGTTAAAGCCGTTGCGCGGGACGCCTTTTGATGTGTTCGGCTATCATGCAGAACGCAAGTCTGAACGACAGTTGATCCGCGATTTTGAAGCGGATCTTGAGTGGTGTTTGGCACGCTTGGGCGACGCTACGCGTGGGCCAATTCTGGATCTCTTGCGATTGCCGCAAACCATTCGCGGATTTGGCCCTGTGAAAATGGCAGCAATTGCAAAGGCGGCAGAAACGCGCAGCATGTTGAAAAAACGCATTGCGTCGGCTGAAACCTCCGGCGCACCGAAATCTGGGCCAAGTGTCGCTGCGCGATAAAAGCTGTGTGTTAAGATATGGATTATTCCCGACAATCCTCGTATATGTCGAGAAGCGTCCGTGTGATCGGGCGAAGATAATTTGCCAAGAAGGGCAGTGCGACCATGGCCGTCGGAGTTTTTGATAGTGGATTGGGCGGTTTGACCGTATTGAATGCGGTCACGAAACGTTTGCCTGACGTTCCTTTCGTGTATTTTGGTGACAATGCGCACGCCCCTTATGGGGTGCGCGATGCAAATGACGTGTACAATTTGACCACGGCCGCCGTGTCGCGCCTGTGGGACGAGGGATGTAATTTGGTCATCTTGGCCTGCAACACGGCCTCTGCGGCTGCGTTGCGACGCATGCAAGAAAGTTGGATCCCCACTGACAAACGCGTTCTAGGCGTGTTTGTCCCTTTGATCGAGGCGTTGACCGAACGGAATTGGGGGGATAATTCGCCACCCCGAGAAGTCGCCGTTAAAAACGTGGCGTTGTTTGCCACGCCCTCAACCGTTGCAAGCCGCGCATTTCAACGTGAATTGGCCTTTCGCGCGATTGGCGTGGATGTCGAAGCCCAAGCCTGCGGCGGGGTTGTCGATGCGATTGAAGACGGTGACATGATTTTGGCCGATGCATTGGTGCGCAGCCATGTTGATGCCCTACATCGCAAGATGCCAAACCCAGAGGCCGCGATTTTGGGGTGTACGCATTACCCGTTGATGGCCGATGCCTTTCAATCGGCGCTTGGCGACCACGTCAAGGTCTATTCCCAGGCAGACATCGTCGCCGAAAGCTTGGCCGATTATTTAACACGCCATCCCAAGATGATCGGGACAGGAACAACTTCAAAATTCCTGACAACAGGGGATGCAGCACGCGTATCGTCACGGGCCACACAATTTTTGAAACGTCAGATTACGTTCGAAAAAGCGTAAATCAAGGGATAGAATTATGACAAAAAACATCGCGATCTTGGGGGCGTCTGGCTATACGGGTGCGGAATTGGTGCGCTTGTGTTCATCGCATCCTGACATGGTGATTTCTGCCCTTGCTGCGGATCGCAAGGCAGGTCAATCCATGGCCGAGGTTTTCCCACATTTGCACCATTTGGAATTGCCCGATTTGGTCAAAATGGAAGATATCGATTATTCAAATATCGATTTGGTCTTTTGTGCGCTGCCGCATGGTGTGGCGCATGGGTTTGTCAAAACCTTGCCTGATCATGTGCGCGTTGTTGATTTGTCTGCTGATTTCCGTTTGTTTGATGGCGACGCCTATCGCAAATGGTATGGCATTGATCATACCGCGATGGACATCCAACCGAACGTCGCCTTTGGCCTGCCAGAGATTTATCGCGACACGATTAAAGCGGCAAAAATCACTGCAAACACTGGGTGTTATGTCGCTACATCGCTTTTGCCGTTGATCCCTGCACTGCGGGCGGGTGTGATTGACGCAGATCCTATTGTCATTGATGCGAAATCTGGTGTGTCGGGTGCAGGACGCGGTTTGAACGAAGGGATGCTGTTTTCAGAAGCGAACGAAGGGTTCAAATCCTATGGCGTTGCCCATCATCGTCATATGGGGGAATTGGATCAAGAGTTATCCAAGGCCGCGGGACAACAGGTTGTTGCAACCTTTACCCCGCATTTGGTACCGATGATCCGCGGGATGCAGGCGACCATTTATGCACGTGGTGATGCGCAAAATGTCTATGACACTTTGGCGAAATTCTATGCAGATGAACCTTTTGTTGATGTGATCCCTTTTAAAACGACGCCACAGACCCAACATGTACGTGGATCGAACCTGTGTCGGATTTCGGTGTTTCCTGATCGCATCAATGGTCGCGTGATTATTTTGTCTGTTTTGGACAATTTGATGAAGGGTGCATCGGGGCAGGCGTTGCAAAACGCCAATTTGATGTTGGGTCTGTCTGAAACTGCGGGGCTTTCAATGTCCCCTATGTTCCCGTGAGGATGAAATGAAGTCACTAAAAAAACAGCGCCGCATTCAAATTATTGTTTTGGCTTTCGTTTCACTTACCGTTGCGACGGGCCTGATCGGATACGCAATGCGCGACGGGATTAATTTCTTTCGCTCGCCCACTCAAGTGATGGCAGAACCCCCCAGTGCGACAGAAGTGTTCCGCATTGGCGGTTTGGTAGAAGAGGGTACATTGGTTCGGGGGCAAGGCGAAACCGTGACCTTTAACGTCACCGATGGCAACCAAACGGTTCCCGTGACATTCAAGGGGGTCTTACCCGATCTATTTGCCGAAGGCCAAGGCATGGTTGGCACAGGATCCTATGTGGATGGTGTCTTCCAAGCCTCAGAGATTTTGGCAAAGCACGACGAAGATTATATGCCGAAAGAGGTCATCGACGCCCTAAAAGAACAAGGCACATACGTCGAACCCAATAGCTGATCGCGCGGGCGTGCGTTGCGTGGCGGTGGAATTAACCCCCGCACTCTAGGCTGATGTTCATCTATCAAGGATGGGCATCATGCAAACAGTCACAGACATTGCCAAAGATATTCTGCGCACCGAAGGCGGATTTGTAAACGATCCCGATGATCCGGGTGGTCCGACAAAATGGGGCGTGACCTTAAAAACATTGCGCCGATTGCGGCATGACCTGACAGGGGATGGGCGCGTTGATATTGCCGATCTGCGAAAGCTTTCGCCAGAGCAAGCCATTGAAATCTTTGTCCAAGATTACTTTTACGCCCCAAAAATCAATAAATTGCCAAATATGCTGCATCATTGCGTATTTGATATGCAGGTGAATTCTGGGGCTCAGGCGATCACGGTATTGCAGCGTGTGTTAAACGCCTTTGGTCAGTCGATCACCTGTGACGGCGTCATTGGGCCCAAGACCATTTTGGCGGCAAATGCGGTCGCGCAAATGGCCCCTGATCATTTGGTTGATGCCTATGGGATTGAACGGCGCGAATTTTATTTCCGTCTTGCCGATCAACGGCCAAAGTTGCGTAAATTCGCCCGCACCAACGCGGGCGTCAAAGGGGGATGGATCATCCGTGCCGAACGATTCATCAAACCCAAATATCACCTTTCCTCTGCTGATTTTTCAAAAAGGACGGCAAAATGGCTTTCTTAAATTCGATGCTTTCATTCCTGTTTGGTGAAAACACCCGAAAAACGATTGAGATTTTTCGCGAAAACCGCGAAGCGGCCGCCGAACGGGACGAGGCCAGATTAAACGCAGCGCTCAATCAGTTTTCGATGGAATTTCAACAGGCCAACCGTTCGGGGTTTGACCGTTTGATCGATGGGATCAACCGCCTGCCACGTCCGATGATGGCCTTTGGTGTGATCGGTCTGTTTTACGCTGCGATGGCCGATCCTGATTGGTTCATTGCCCGCATGCAAGGGTTGGGATTTGTCCCAGAGCCGTTGTGGTGGTTGTTGGGGGCAGTGGTTTCATTTTATTTCGGGGCGCGTCATCATGCAAAAAGCACCGAATTTCAATCGAACATGGCACGATACGCGGCACAAAGCGGGGCTAGGGAAACCGCCGCTGATGTCCAAACATCCCGCAACGCCGCGATTGCAGATTGGCAAAATGATCGGTCTTAGATCAGGTGCCGCAAAAAGTGGCGTGAACAACTTGGTCCGCTGTTGGCGGATTGACCAAATCGGTAAAGGCGGGATTTTCTGTAAACGGTGAAGCGAGCCCATGTGCTAAATGAACGAACTTGCCCATGTTTCCCGCCACTGCATCGGTGATCATTGCTTCGATCTGATGATTGCGAGGGATGATCCACGGGTTTGCCTGTGCCATCACGGCGTTTGCATCGGACAGGTCTTTTATGCGGTCGCGCCACCGTATATGCCATGCATCATACGCGTCGCGATTGATAAATTGATCGCGCGCAGATCCAAGGCGCAGCGCAAAGAATGTATTTGTGAAATCCGCGCGGTCATGTTCCATCAAAGATAATAAATCGTCGATCATCGCGCGGTCAGTTTCTGTCGGATTGGATATTCCGATTTTGGCAGCAAAGACGCGCAGCCAAGCGGCATTAAACGCATCCGGCATCGCATGTATCAAGGTGGTAAATGTGTCAATGGCATCGTCTTGGTCAGGCATCAATGGCACCAAGGATGTCGCCAATTGCGCCATGTTCCACATGATAATATTGCCTTGCGCGCCAAAGGCATAACGCCCATATTGGTCGATTGACGAAAACACCTGTTGCGCAGAATAGCCGTCCATAAAGGCGCAGGGACCGTAATCGATGGTAATCCCGCCGACGTGGCAATTGTCTGTGTTCATCACCCCGTGAATGAAACCGATCCCCATCCAGCGCGACACAAGATCGATTTGTCGATCAATCACATGCGTTAGAAACGCTGTTGGGTCTTTTGCCTCTGGATAATGTCTTTGAACAGCATAGTCATACAAGCGTCGAAGGTTGTCATAATCCCGACGTGCAGCGAAATATTCAAACGTTCCAACGCGCAAGTGACTGGTCGCAACGCGTGTCAATATCGCGCCCGGCAATGCGCGTTCCCTGTAAACCGTGTCGCCGGTTGCCACGGCCGCCAAGGCCCGCGTTGTGGGGATGCCAAGGGCATGCATCGCCTCGGACACGATGAATTCACGCAAAACAGGGCCCAACCACGCCCGACCATCCCCCCCGCGGGAATAGGGTGTGCGGCCAGATCCTTTTAGCTGGATGTCAAATCGCTGTCCTTGTGCGACAACTTCGCCCAGCAACAGCGCGCGACCATCGCCAAGCCGTGGGTTAAATGATCCGAATTGATGCCCTGCATAGGCTTGCGCCAATGGGGCGGCACCCTCGGGCACAAGGTTGCCCGAAAAGATCTGCGCCAAGGCTTCGGTATCATCATACCCTGTGATCCCCAAGTCTTGGGCAAGCTGGGTGTTGAATGCCAAAAGCTCTGGGTGGGATGCGGCATCGGCGGTGTGACGCGTATAAAACCCATCGGGTAAGGACACGTAAGTGTTATCGAATGGGATTGAAACGGTCATCTGCGAAACGCGCTACAGGTTCGCAAGGCGGTTTGTCAGCAGTTCGAAAAACCCGTCTGCATCAATATCGCCCATGAACATTGCATTCGGTTCGCGGTCGGTCACGCGCCACCAATCTGCCACGGTCATCCCACGGGTGAGCGTGGATTTGGTTTCTATTTCCACGTTGATAAAGCGCCCCGTAAACAGTTTGGGGTTCAACAGATATGCAATGACCGTCGGATCATGCAGCGGCGCGCCCGCAGTTCCGTATTTTTCTTTGTCAAATCGTTCAAAGAAATCGGTCATTTCGGCGACAGCGATCCCAACGGGCGTTCCCAAATCACGAAATGCATCATTGCGGGATTTTGTCACCAACGCCTTGTGCGTGACGTCCAAGGGCATCACGGTAATTGGCGCACCCGCTTTGAATACGATTTCTGCGGCCTCTGGATCGACATAGATGTTAAACTCGGCAGCGGGGGTTATGTTGCCCACTTCGAAATAGGCGCCGCCCATCAGAACGATTTCTTGGACCTTTTCAATAATGTCGGGCGCTTGATTAAATGCCGAAGCGATATTTGTCAGCGGTCCCAAAGGACACAGCGTGACCGTCCCCGCCGGATGGTTGCGCAGCGTTTCAATAATGAAATCGACGGCATGCTGATCCTGAAGCGGCATTGTCGGATCGGGCAGGGTTGGGCCATCAAGCCCCGTTTTGCCGTGCACATGTTCGGCCGTCACCAAACGATGTGCAAGCGGATGTTTTGATCCTGCATAGACTTTGATATCTGGTCGGCCTGCTAATTCACAAACCATGCGGGCATTTTTCTGCGTGAGGGCCAAGGGAACATTGCCAGCAACCGCTGTGATGCCCAAAATCTCGATGTCTTTTGGACTGCCAAGCGCCAAAAGGATGGCCACTGCATCGTCTTGTCCCGGATCTGTATCAATGATGATTTTGCGCGCTGGCATATTAAAATCCCCCATCTCTTGCCTTATCAGAACCACGGATCGACCAAAGGTTCAAGGGGCGATTTGCCCCGTTCTCATCGCTGGGTTTGAACGGGGCATGGGTGTTATTTATTGTCGAAATCGACTTCTTCTGTGATGCGCAGTGCGGCTGCGCGATGTTTGGCAACCTCCATCAAATTGATCTCATCGGCACGAAAACTTCCCCATGATGCGACCAGATCGCTTGGTTTTGTTCCTTCGGCGATAGGATATTCAAAATTTGCGCGTGCATAGATTTCTTGCGCCGCGGGCGAGGTTAGAAATTCCATCAATTTTAATGCAGCTTCTGGGTTTGGGGCATGTTTGGCCAGCGCCACACCCGAAATATTGACATGGCTGCCATGTCCGTCGAATTCAGGGAATATAATCCGAACGCTCTCGGCCCAGTCTTTTTGTTCCGGATCGCTTAGCATTTGGCCCATGTAATAGGTGTTTCCAATCGCAATATCGCATTCGCCCGCCCAAATAGCCTTGACCTGAGCGCGATCATTGCCTTGGGGTTTGCGGGCAAGGTTTTCTTTGATGCCGGCCAACCATTCTTTGGCGGCGGCTTCGCCAGAATGGGCGATCATCGCGGCGGTGAGGGCGATGTTATAGTCGTGTTTGCCTGAGCGTGTGCAAATGCGACCGCGCCATTTTGGATCGACCAGATCTTCGTATGTAGTCAGTTCGCCATCTGCCACGCGCTCTTTCGAGGCATAGGCAATGCGCGCACGGTTCGAGAGGCCAAACCAATGGTTGTCCGGGTCGCGGTATTGAGCCGGCACGTTCTTTGCCAAGGTGTCCGATGCCACGGCTTGGGTCAGGTCGGCGTCAACAATCGCGGCCAAAAGTGCGATATCCACCGTCAACACAACATCGGCAGGGGACCGGCGGCCTTCGGCCTTCATGCGTTCGATCAACCCTTTGTCAATATAGGCAACGTTCACATTTATTCCCGTTTCTGCAGTAAACGCATCTGTCAGCGGCTTCAGCAGATCAGGTTGGCGATAGGAATAGATGTTGACGTCCTCTGCCTGCGCCGATGTCGCCGTGATAAGGGCGAGGGCGGAGATTTGGCAAAACGATTTTAATGAGAACATGATGCGTGTCCTTTATAGGTTTCTGCGCGATTGAATACCTGACTAAAATTGTCGGGTCAATAACTTATTGTTTTAGTCGGATTATTTATCAATCCGTTTTGCCGCATTCCAAAGCGCGTCCATTTCCTCTAAATCCGACTGTGCGGGGCTGCTGTTTTTTGCAGCAAGTTGTTCTTCTATATACTTGAACCGACGTGTGAATTTGGAATTGGCGGCGCGCAGGGCTTCTTCTGCATCGATGTTCAGGTGACGACCCAGATTAACAATCACAAACAAAAGATCACCGAATTCTTCTGTCATGTGATCGTGGTCGCCCGAACCTTGGGCCTCGGCCAATTCGCGCGATTCCTCGACAATCTTATCAACGACCATTGAAATATCGGGCCAATCAAATCCGACACGTGCTGCACGTTTTTGCAATTTTTGCGCCCGCATCAAGGCGGGTAATCCGATCGCCACGTCATCCAAGACGCCTGCACGGTCTTTGGCGGCGCGTTCTGCGGCTTTGATCTTTTCCCAATCTTGCGTCTGTTGTTCGGCCGATTTATCGCGGCTTTCATCACCAAATACGTGGGGGTGACGATGCACCATTTTATCTGAAATTGCGTTCACAACATCGTCAAAATCAAACAATCCTGCCTCAGATGCCATTTGGGTATGATACACCGATTGCAGCAACAAATCGCCAAGCTCGGATTTCAATTCATCCCATGCGCGTCGTTCAATTGCATCGGCCACTTCATAGGCTTCTTCGATGGTGTAGGGCGCAATGGAAGCAAAGTCTTGTTCGATGTCCCAAGGGCAACCGTGAATGGGGTCGCGCAGGGCGCGCATAATCTCGATCAGGCGGGGCATGCCACCCGATTCATTTTTGATCAAATTTTCATCATAGCCCATTGCAAAGCCCCCTCATCTTCTGTCAAATACTACACTGACAAGTTGCACGACAGGAGTCCAGTTATTGCCCATTATTAATCGAATTTCCGCATATGCCGACGATATGGCAGGGTGGCGACGGCATTTGCATATGCATCCCGAGCTTGGGTTTGAATGCCATGAGACCGCGAAATTTGTGGTGGATCGGTTAACCGAAATCGGCGTTGATGAAATCCACACGGGCATTGCGAAAACGGGCATTGTTGCGATCATCAATGGGACGGGGGCAGGCGGCACCATCGGGTTACGGGCGGATATGGATGCCTTGCCCATTCACGAAACGTCTGGTGCTGATTGGACCAGCACGGTGGATGGAAAAATGCACGCCTGTGGTCACGACGGGCACACAACCATGTTGCTGGGTGCGGCCAAATATCTGGCAGAAACGCGCAATTTTTCGGGACGCGTCGCGCTGATCTTTCAGCCGGCCGAGGAAAATGGCGGCGGCGCGCGCGTCATGGTCGAAGAAGGCATGATGGATCGGTTCGACATTTCACGGGTGTACGGGATCCACAACGTGCCAAATCTGGAATTGGGTCACTTTATGACGCGGCCCGGTCCGTTGATGGCGGGTGAGGATTCATTTCATTTCAACATCACCGGCACGGGCGGTCATGCGGCATGCCCCCAAGACACGGCTGATCCTGTCATGGCGGCGGTGTCGGTTGCACAGGCGATCCAAACCATTGTGTCACGGAACCTAAACCCGATGGATAAATTGGTGGTGTCCTTGACCCAAATCCATACAGGCAGCGCCGATAACGTCATTCCTGAAACCGCCTATTTGAACGGTACAATTCGTTATTTTGACCCCGAAGTCCGTAAAATGGTCGGCGCACGGATGCAGGCGATTGCCGATGGGGTCGCGGCCACCTTTGGTGTGACGGTCGATCTGTCCTATACCTATGGTTATCCTCCGACGATCAATGATCCTGATCACACCGCGTTTTGTGTCGATGTGGCGCGTGGCGTGGCGGACACCGATGCGGTTGAGGCAGATGCCGCCGCCGAAATGGGGTCTGAAGATTTCTCGTATATGTTGGAAGAAAGGCCCGGCGCCTATCTCTATCTCGGCATTGGTGAGGCAGCGGGGTTGCACAACGCAGCCTATGATTTCAACGATGATGCGTCCGTCTTTGGTGCATCCTACTTTGTGCGCTTGGTCGAACACGCACAACCAATAAAAGCGTAAGGGAAACACGCCATGGCACTAGAAGATGCAAAAACACAAATTGATCAGGCCTTCACTCGCACCGATCTGCGCGGATTGACGTTCGAAAATGCCTTTGGCGGTGCGCCATCATTTCTGCGCCGTAAATACACCAAAGACCTGACTGGGGTCGATTTGGCCATCACCGGCGTGCCCTTTGATCAGGCGGTCACAAATCGGACGGGCACACGTCTGGGTCCGCGCGCGATCCGCGAGGCATCGACGTTACAACCCTATGATCGGCCCTATGGTTGGGGCTTTGATCCGCTGTCGGAATTCGCGGTGGTGGATTATGGTGATCTGGCGTTTGACTATGCCAAGGTCTCTGAATTTCCCGCAACATTGACCAAACATATCGCAGGTATTCTGGATCAGGGCGTGGGCACTGTGACCTTGGGCGGGGATCATTACATCAGCTTTCCAATCCTGCGCGCCTATGCGGAAAAATTTGGCAAGCCGTTGTCTTTGCTGCATTTTGACGCGCATTCCGATACATGGGTCGATGATGATTTTGACCGTATTGACCATGGCACAATGTTCTACAAAGCGATCAAATTGGGTTTGATTGACCCAGCCACGTCGGTTCAGGTCGGCATTCGGACCCACAATGATGACACAATGGGTATGAATATCATCGACGCGCGCGAAGTCCATGAAACAGGCCCCGCCGCCGTTGCGCAAAAGATCAAATCAATCCTCGGGGATCGTCCGACCTATGTCAGCTTTGACATTGATTGTCTGGATCCTGCCTTTGCACCGGGGACAGGCACACCTGTGTGGGGTGGTCTGACCACAGGGCAGGCGGCGATCATTCTGCGCGATATCGCAGGGATCAATATGTTGGGCGGTGATATTGTCGAAGTCTCGCCCCCCTTTGATACAACGGGTGCAACGGCCGTGGCCGGCGCACATGTTGCGATGGAATTGATTTGTCTATGGGCATGGACACGTCGGGGCAAGGTATGAAATCAATGACATTTTGGTTTCTTGCAATTCTCGTTTTGGGGGTCATGGCCTATAT
>Ga0181556_1001974_pt1 | contig 19570 bp, 34 predicted proteins | sample 011ome_14_FD_148651 | JGI IMG/M metagenome (GOLD analysis project Ga0181556, IMG submission 148651) | Coastal salt marsh microbial communities from the Groves Creek Marsh, Skidaway Island, Georgia - 011505AT metaG (spades assembly) | ecosystem: Environmental > Aquatic > Marine > Intertidal zone... | reverse complement strand
GTCGCCCTGCGGCTGGCCCAGGTACTGGGACAGGTTCAGCGCGCGGCGCTCGACGATCGTGTCGGTGTCATAGCCGATCGCATCCTGGGCCTCGGCCTGGATGATATTGATCAGCTCATCCTCGGTAGACGCATCGGGGGTCTGCTCTTCGCCGACCTCCTCGATCTCCACCGTTTCTTCGATCATCACCATCTAGCGTATCCAAGCTGTGTCGTTGGAAGGCTTCTGCGCCCAGCCGGCAACGTCCACCTCGGCCTCGGCGACCGCCATGGCCATGTATCGCACCGCGTCAGCCGGGTGCGTCGTCCAGTCTCGCTCCGGCGTCGCCCGGTACATCTGCCGCTTGTCGTCCCATGCCGCTCGATACTGTCGGAGCGCCTCAACTAACCGCTGGCATCTCTCCGAGCTGATCCACGTCCTCGGCAGCAGGTTGCGCACGGCATTGATGCCGTCGTCCACACGCTGCTGCGGCAGCACCTCGCACCGCAGCCCAAGGCGCTCGAGCGTCTCCTGGCGCGTGATCCCAGTGCCAAGCTCGCGAGCCTGCACGTCGTGCGGCAGAAAATGGTTTCCGTAGCGATACGGCAGCGACCTCAAGTGCTCGACGTAGTGCGCGAGGCCGACACCGCTGTTCTCGTAATAGTCCACGACCCAGACCTCACGGCCCACGATCGCCCACATGACGATCGCTGTTGCGTCTCCGATCCCCAGATCCCAGCTCGTATGCACCAGGACATCGCCCGGCGGCGTGATCGTCGTGATCCTGCCGGCCTCGGTCAGATCCTCCATCTCGCGGGCGTAGTAGGCTCCGCGAATGCTCGCGGTCCAGCTGCACTCAAATTCTTGCAGATACTGCTCCCGCGTCAGCTGGCGCTTGGCCGCGTGCAGCTCGTCTTTCGGGACGATCCCGGTCTCGGACGCCTTGCGGACCGCAACCATCCACTCGCCGGTGTCGTCCTCCTCGGCCTGCTGCACCAGGTCGTAGAAAGCATTCCGCCCTCTCGGCGTGCCGAGAAAGATCGCCCAGCCCTTGCGATCGACCAGTGCCGGGCGGATCACCTCGCCCCAGAGGCGCGGGTCAATCTGCGCGACCTCGTCCATCACCACGCCGTCGAAGCCTTGGCCTCGCAGCGTGTCGGGGTTATCGCCCCCAAACAGCTGGATGCGTCCGATGTCGCCAAAGTCGGCGCGAAGCTCTGCCTCATTGTAGGTCGCTATCGGGACGCAGCGGCTGTAGTCCTTCAGCATGTCCCAAGCGACTTGCTTGGCCTGCCGGTAGAGCGGCAGCACGATCGCATAGCGCCGACCCGGCTGTCCCGCCGAGAACAGCGCTCGCAGCGCATGGTTTACCGCAAACGTCGTTTTCCCAAAGCGGCGATGGCAGACCAAAACGCTAAAGCGCTTGAGCGCATGATGCAGGTCACTCTGCGCCGCCCTCGGTCGATACGGTAGGACGATCTCGGTCGTCCTCCCATCGGATCGTGAGCGTGCCGGCATTCCCACCTTGTCGATCGTCCTTGTCCCGTTCAGACCACTTGCCGCGCGTTTTCAAGAAGAAGATCGCGGCAGTCATTGCTTCGCGACCGTCGCCGATCGCCTTCGAGTAGAGGTTGCGCGCGACATTGGTCACAGCCGCGTCAGCAGCGCTATCAAGCTCCTCGCGGTAGTATTTGAGCAGCGTTGAGCGATCGATGCCCAGCGCATGCGCCACCCGCTCTTGCGGGATGCCAAACGCGGTCATCTCCCAGACCACGCGCCGCGCTTCGTCCGTCGGCTCATGCGGCGGGCGTCCTATGCGGCGTCCCATGTCCAGCCTTTTAGTAGTGTCGAAAAAGGTTAAGGCCCGATCTACGCTTGGCAGACGGGTCTATTTCTTGTTCTTGATGTCGATCAAACTGTCATCAAACACGACGTAGTTATAGGAGCCGCCGTCTTTGCCACGGCTCATGGCGTCCTTGTAGCGGATGCCTTTGATGCCTTTGTTTTTGAGCGTTTCCGCCGCCCAGCTTCCGCCCGATCGCATTGGCGGGCTGTTCGGGTCAAGATGTTCGCCGATAGCGCCGGCGCGGTTCCCTTGTTCAACCATGTTCTGCCAAACGCGATCGCCTCGGGTTTCCGCCGTAAACGTAAACGCCCGCAGATCCGCTTCTAACTGACGCCGCTTCTCCGTCGAGAGCTTAGATCCCCCGTCATGCAACTGCGCCAACAAGTCATCGTCTAGTCGCGCTTGAATCTGTGCGGCGTCCGCCATTTCAGCATCGTCAAGAAACGCCTTCCGCACTTTCTCCGGCTGCTCACTCAGCGGCAGATCCCAGTCGAGGAAGTCCGGCGGGTCCGCGTCTATGTCTACTTCGTAGAAGCGCCCTCTGCTGCTTAAAGTTTTCCGATACGCCTCCACTAGATCCGGCGTAACTTCACGCCCGGTCCAATTCGCAAAGTCCCGCGCGGCGCTTTCTGCTTGTGTTGCATCAGCAGTGCGCGCGAACATAGTTGCGGCATTCCATTCTTTTGGTGGTATGCCAATTTTATCAAATTCTGAAGCGTCGATATTCGCGAGGCGTTGCTGATATTCACGCGCCACATCCGGGCTCTCCGCAAAATACAGCCCGTGCCCGTAAGCCTGCGCTCCTTCGCCCGTTCCGATCTTGTCCACGCTGAACCTGTCGAAGTCATGCGGAGAGCCGTGATAGGCGCGGACAGTGGCCCCAAACGCTGGCACAAACGGCAGCAGCCCCAGCGCGGCCATGCCCGCGTTTGCCGCCGTGCGATCTTCCGGGCGCTTGATCATGCCAAGCACGTCGCCAGCGAAGCCGGCCGCATCCGAAACCACGGGCACCGGCAGCATGCTCGCGCCTATGAGACCAGCCTCGACGGGGTCAGTCTGCGCAAAGCTCTTGGCTCGGCGGTAAATGTCGAGCGACGGGATCTCACTAGGCCGAGGATCTCGCCGGCCTTGACGCGCTGCGGCGTATTGCATTAGCCCCTGCGCCATCAGCACTTCCACCTTTTCATCGACGCCCGCGCCCTCGTCGCCGGCCCTTTTGCGTTTTTCACAACGCCGCCCATCCGCGCGCAAAATGACTTGCGCCGCGCCGCGGCGGCTTTCGACGGCTTCTTGCCGGTCACCGGCGGCTTGAGGTTGGCCTTGTTTTTCGCGTTGTAAGCTCGCCGGCCGGCAGCGGTCATGCCCGCGCCCTGGCTGGCTGGCAGGTAGTGACGGCCCCTGCCCTTCGTCGTCTTGGCGATCGGCTTTGCCGACTTCCTTGCCATCAGTGATACACCGGCTCTGGCAGGATAGCGTCCACCCAGGCCTCGGCCTCCGCCGCGCCCTCGAAAGACGCGAATATGATCACGTCCACCCGGCCCTGACTCGTCTCCCGCAGCATGACGCGCGCCTCCCCAACCTGCGCTTCCGACAGGTCGAAAAAAGAGGGCTCAGGCATGTTTAGGCTTTCAAAATGAAAAAGCCCCGACCCAGTATTTTTGTGGCTGAGGATCGGGGCTTTCACGTGAGCACCAAGAAAGGACCGACCCACCATTCTTCGCAGGCGGATCTGGCTACCATCCCCACAAACGACAAAGCCCCGGCGGGGCCAGGGCTTCATCGGAGTTATAGAGATAAACACAAGATACAGTTCGAGATCCGAGCTGTCAACAGCATCTAGTCCTCGGCGGTATCCTCCGCCAAGCGATCGATCGTCGGCTGTAGATCCGCGAGCATGTCCTCCAGTTGGCGCGCGACATCGTCAAAGCAGATGCCGGGACGCCCTCGCGTGTAGCCAAAAGCGGTCACGGCCTCGTCGGCGCGCTTGCGAGCATGCCACAAAAGATCCGCGACGGTGCGATATTCGTTATATTCGGCGATCGCAAAATTGCTCATGTCCTCCTCCCAAGGGTTACGACTTTTCGCCCGCCGCGCGCAGCTTCTTGACCACGAGGTTGATCCGGCGCGTGTTCGGCAATATCCACTTTTGCACGCGAGGCCGCGCTTTTAAGCACCTCGCGGGGATCTTCGACGACGCCCGCCAAACGGGGGCAACGGTCAGTGCGCCCGCCGTTTGCTCCGCCAAGTTGCGCGCTGCGGCGACAGGGTTTTTGCGGTTGCGCCCGACGCCTTCCTCAAAGTCACTGATGGCAAGCGGACCAGCAAGGCTCGCTCGCATGATGGCGCGCTCTAAAGCTGCGGAAATGTGGTGCTGCCGGTTGTTGATAGTGATGGTCTTCATGGTCTTTCTCCCTTACTGGGGGCGGGGTCAGAAACGCACCTGAAACCGATAGCCGTTCTCGCCATCGACCCACTCGCTCGCGTAAGCGCATTCGGTGCCATCGTCCGCCCGGTGAGCGGCGGTCGGGCGCATGACGAGATAGCCGTAGGCTTCGCCGTCCTCCTTGTCGTATGTCATCGTCTGACCAGCCTCGCCAAAGCTGGAGCCGTTGCCGGCATCGCAAAAGACAAAAAACTTCGTTTCGTCCGCCTCGTAGGTATCGTCGATAAGATCTTGCAGCGTCTTCATGGTCTTTCTCCCTTACTGGGTCGGGCCTTCCCGCCCCTGTTGACACACTGTATATATGAACTTTCGGGGCATTATCAAGAGAGGCACATGAACTTTTTTGACATTTTTTCTGCCCGCGCTTATATCCACCGACATGACGAGACATGACCTCACAATGCGCCTGCAGGCGCTGGACATTACGGCCAAGCAGCTGGCGCAGCGGCTCGGCGTGACATGGCGCGCCGTCGCCAAGGCTTCCGCGAATAGCAGCCGCAATTTGACCGCCCTGATCGACGCTCTGGAGATCATGACGCCGGAGCAGCGCGTCGCATGGCTAGGTGATCCGCCAGCGGGCAGCGATGTCTGACAGCCCGCTGCGCAGAGCCTCGATCGGCGTCCGCTTTTCGGTCGGCCAATGCCGCCGTAACGCCCACACCCCCGGCCACTCGCCGTGCGCGCAGCATCCCAGCACCACGCTGCGCTCCCTGGCGTCGAGCGGTTGCAGAGCCTCGCGCAGCATCTCCCGCGCATGCGCCTCCGCTTCCGGGCCGGCCTCGGCTCCGACGCCCTGATCGTAGCGGGAGGTTACGCGCGACCTGAGTTGCGCAAGCTCGGCGTACTGCCGGACCTTGATCCCGGCGGCATGCTGCGGGTCGGTCAGCAAAGCTCGGTGTAGCATTACATCGAGTGGGTGCTCGTAAAGCACCCTGCGCACCGTCTCGACCGCTTTCCCGGCTTTCGGACGCATAGCCTGATCGACGACGGGAGAATGCTGCCGGCGCTCCGGCGTCTCGATCAGGAGCGGGGGCGGATCTAGCGGGTTTTTCGTTTTAGCCATAGGTCAAACTTCTCGCCGCGTCGCGCCGCGAAATAGTGGCGAGGCCGGCACCTCTGCCGGCGCTCAATGATCACCAGCTGCATCACGCTCCCCGCCCGACGCTGAGCCATCTCGTGCGTTCCGGCGTCATACGCGCGACGAGCCTCCTCGATCGTCATCGGCGCGTCAGTGATCGCCCGCCACGACACGTCACCATTACCGCTCAGGTCTTGCATCGCGATCAGGAGCCACCTTCTCACCAGCGCCACTCCAATTGGTCCGAGATCGCCTCGATGTCCTCCGCCAGATCGGTTTGCCCGCGCTCTTCCTGCCAAAGCAGACGATCCTCGATCCGCCGGCACGCGTGCATGATCGACGAGTGATCGCGCTCGAAAGCAGCGCCGAGCGCAGCGTAGGTCATGCCGAGCTTGGTTCTTGCAAGGTGGATCGTGACGTGTCGCGCGAACGCTACATCCTGCGTCCGGCTGCAACCGCAGAGCAGCGCCTCCGGCACCTGATAGTAGTCAGACACGACCCTGATCAGCCGCGCCAGATCCGCCGGCGGCTTCCAGGCCTTTGCAGGCGCGGCGGCCTCCAGCTTGGCAACAGCGGCTTGCAAATACACACACAGATCCATCGCCTCTTCGATCGCCTCCTTGATCAGCTGCACAGGCGGCATGGTGTTCTGATCCATCGTGCCGCCGAAACGCCGGCGGCCTTCCTCAGCGCGCTTGAGGTGCTGGTCGATGATCTGTTGGACTATCGGATCACGCATGGGTCAGCTCCAGCATGTCGAGGACGCGCGCAGCACGGTCCCGGTAATCGGCGCGCATCAGGTCTCCATCGGTGGACTGCACCGTCCAGTCGCAGTCCTGCCACCGGCAAGAAGGACACGGCTGCTCAAGCTCGCGCAGCAGCCTAGCAAGCGCCTCTAGGTCGACAGTCCTCTCCGTTTTTTTAGCCATCATTTCATCTCCCTCAACACGCGCCGCTCGGTCTCGCGCTCCACCGCCTCGCGCACGGCGAGCCGCTTACGAGCCTTGATCCTGATGCTGTCGATCAGATCTGGCACGGTCGGCATCCATTTCTCGCCGCGTCTGATCCAGCCCCGCAGCGTTTCCAGAACGGCGTCGCCGGGATACTCACCCAGCACCTCGGCGTAGACCGACAGCTTGTACTTGTCCCATTTCTCCGAGTGCGCCGTGACAAGCGCGAGCTTGGTCACCGCCATCACGATCTGCTCGCGGCTTGCCGGCAGGCAGGCTTCCTCCACCTCCCGGCGCAGCGCCGCCAGATCCACCTCCGGGCCGATCGTGACCTGGGTTGCTCCCACCTCCATCTGGCCGTCCTGGCCAGTCCGGCTGCGGGTCTCGATCGTTAGGCCCGCCCATGACCGCCAGGAAAGCTCGCATCGCCGATCCGACTGGAGCGCTGTTGTCGGGCTGGCCGTTGGTATCGGAACCACGTTTGTCGTCATAATTTCCCTCCATAATCTTTGCGAAATTCGCGGCCTTTGAGACAAATTCAAAGCTGGCTTTCCAGGCTCCGCGCTCCCCGCGCAGGAATGGCGAGGCCTCCACCTTGTCGAGAGCGGCCAGCCAGCCCTCTAGGCCTCCGGCGTCTCCAAGTCGTTTTGAGAGCGTTTTCTTGCGAGCCTCACTGCGCAGCTGCACGGTCGGGAGACCGGCTCGCTCGGCCATCGTGTTCCAAGCATTGAAAGCGGGCTCAATATCGTCGTGAAACGACAAGAGTTCTTTGGTCTTAGTTTTGGTCTTAGTTTTGGTCTTAAAGGGGGTCTTAGGAGGACACTGGTGTCCGGGGGGGTAGGACATGGGTGTCCTGGGGGGTAGGACACTGGTGTCCGGGGGGGTAGGACACTGGTGTCCGGGGGTCAACTCGCCATTGAGGTGTATCTGATACACATTGACGCCGCCGCTCACGATCGGTCGCGCGGTTAAAACACCGACCTGGATCAGCCGCCGAATAGCACGCCGGATCGTCCTTGCGTCCACGCCGACTTCATCGGCGAGCGTCTGCTGGCTCGGATACGCGTTGGGCAGTCGCGACGCGATATAGATCAGCACTAGCTGCTCAACTGGGGTCAGGCTTAGGTTTCTGTCATCGCGGATCGCGCGCACGATCTCGCTCGTGCCCTCAGTCATTTCCGCCCCCTGCTAGCTCAATGAACGTCGAAATAGGCATGTGAACGATCGGCTCAGCGCGGGGCTCGTCCGTCACAACGATGCCAGCCGGCGGCATCCACGCTCGCAATTGCTTGTCACCGCCGCGCCGGCGCTTGACCTCGATCGCGACCGTTCGACCGGCGATCGTCGCCTCGAGATCATGGCTGGTTTCAGCGCCGAGCTGCCCCGCACGGCGATCGACGCGGACAGCGGACCACTCCGGTGGCAGCAGGTCTCGGACCTTGATCTCCGACCGCGTCCCAGCAGCTTTCTCGCGGGCGCTCATGCTCGAGCCTCTTGCCCAAGCTCCAACTTCCAGCACGTTACGTTGTTCATGACGTCGGCGATCGGCACGACGCGGCCCACAGACGTGTTGGGGCTATCAGCCGTGCTCTCCGTCACAAAAGTCGCGAACGTCTCCTCGCGCGGTTCGAACCAGCGCCGCAGAGCTGGGAAGTCGATCAGGTAGGCGTCGACCGTGTCGTCGGGCTGCTCAAACCCGTAGAGAAGATAGTCAGCGCTGGAGGTCCGCATCCAGCCGTCGCGCTCGCGACCGACGTTAATATTCGACATTGTCTCGAGCACAAAAGCGGTATACGCGCGACCCCGCTCTGGCCAACGGACGAGCTTCTCCTCGATCCCGATCGCGCGACCATCGGCGGCCTGCAAAAGCGTATCAACGCCGAGCTGTTTCTGTAGTTCCCGCGCAAGCCCAGGTCCGTCCCCGTCCAAAAGGACGAACCGCCCCCCTGTCCGTTGCTCGTAGAACGGGACGATGACCCGGTTTCTGAGGTCGCGCTGCCACTCATCATCGCGCTCGAAGCTCATCGCAGCGGCCCCTTTAAAAAGTCGCGAATGGCCGACCGCTCTTCAGCGGTCAAGACCGCATCCTCGGCCATTTCCAAGAGCGCGGCGCGGACGCTGACCTTGTCGGGCAGGCCAACGCGTTTCCACTGCGAGATAGCCGTGCGCCGTTTCCCGAGGCGACGGGCGATAGCGCTGCCGCCACCAAGCTGCTTTATGAGCGTGTCGATATCCATAGGCGACGAATAACGCATTGACCCGACCGTTGTCCACAAAAATTGCACCGCCCCTCCCCGCCCTTGACCATCTGGAATGGATAAGCTGGGCGATCGAGATCATCAGCGCGTCATTATATAGAGCGACCCGTGTGAAGTTTTTGTGGACAATGTGCGCTGAGCAGGATATTTTTTGCGCACGAAGGAGAAAAGCAATGCACCACGACAAATACATCACCGCTAACCATAAGCTGCTCCGCGAGGAGTTCGCCGCCGATCTTTTCGCATCCGGCGTCGAGCGGGAGGCTGTTGAGCAGCTGATCCGCGAAGCTGAAATGGAGGCGGATCTTCGCGCGATCGAGGAGGCTCGTTATGGAGCGGCTTGACGCGCGCATCGCGCTGGACCCGGTGCAAGCAATGGAGCTGCGGGTCGCGCTGGTTCGAGCTTTCGTGAGGCATGAAGATGATGCGGACATCGCCGCTGCGCTGGACGCGGTCGGTTACCTCACCCGCGCCGTCCAGATAGTCGAGGGCTTAGACGATGCAGCGTGAGGCCCCCAAGTTCCAGCTTGGCGCAAGCAAGGCTTATATGCTGCTGCGCCCCGGTGGGCCGCTTGACCTCTGGTTGGAGATGACTGGCAGGAAAGAGCGGGAAGATCTAAGCCGCGTGCTCCGCGTGCAAATGGGGCTCTTCACGGAGCCCCTAAACCGGCGGTGGTACGCTCAAGAAACAGGGCTCGCCACGGTCGGAGCTGAGCAGGAATACACGCATCCAGACTATCACTGGCTGGTCGCGCATCCCGACGATATTCGCGACAGCGATGACGGCAGCCTCGTGGTCATAGACTACAAACACACCGCAGGCGACGCGTTCGAGCCGCGCTTGCTGGAGACCTACACCCCGCAGATTCATGTGCAGGCCCTGTGCGCCGCCGCCGCGACCGGGCGCGAGGTCAAGACCGGCGAGCTTTCAGTGTTCTTCGGGAACTCAAAGTGGGCGCGGTTCATCATCGACATCGACGAAGGCTATGCCAGCGAGCTTTTGCGCTTGTACCGCAATTTCCATCGCTGTCTCGTCGAGGATACGCCGCCAGACCCGTCGTATTTTGAGCCGCCAGCGGACACACCGCCGCCGCCCGTGCCGCACCGCGTCGTGGATATGACCGCGAGCAACGCTTGGGCAGACGCGGCCGGCACCTACATCGCCACGCGCGAGGCCGCTGCTCAGCACAAGGCCGCTGACAAGGCTCTCAAGGATCTTGCCCCGAGCGACGCGCGCTCGACGCACGGGCACGGGATCGACCTGATCAACACCGGCAAGCGCCGGACCATCAAGCTCACTAGGGAGGAAGCTGATGAACAAGCCTTTAAGTAGTGATGACCGCCGCCTGCTCGACCTGCTCCCGCCGGGCAGCAACATTCAGGACGCGGTCTGGCTGCACAAGCAGTCGGGGATGAGGATCATCAAGCACAGATACATCGAGTTGCTGGCAGGCGCGCAGGCGATCCAGATGGTTGATCTCGACGTGCAATACTGGCCGGAGAAAAACGCAGCCATCGCCAAGGCTGTCGTCGTCAAAGACGGTATTCAGTACATCTCATGGGGCGAGGCCGCGCCGGGCAACAATAAGAACTCATATCCCGTGGCCATGGCCACCAAGCGCGCCACTGATAGGGCTGTGCTTCGCGCAGTCAACTTGCACGGTTTCTTCTATTCAGATGGAGAGATCCCACCAGATGACGCGTTGTCGCCCGTGCCGCCGCCGACCAGACAAGAGCAGGCATCGGATATTGCCGACGCGATCGGATCGGTCGCGCACAACGGCACCGTCCAGACTTGGTCCGAGCGCCTCCGCAGCGCGATGACCGTCGAGGCCCTCAAGGCCAACGGCGCTGCGCTCAAAGACGACCCCGAGTATGAGCGCTTGACCGACGCGCAGATCGCCGAGCTTCAGCGCGTCTACAACGAAACCCGCACCAAAATTAGCCAGAAGGAGGCAGCATAATGCCATCACTCAACAAGGTCACCCTGATCGGCCATCTGGGCCGAGACCCAGAGGCCCGCACCATGAGCAACGGCGACAAGGTCGTGAACCTGTCCCTCGCCACCTCGGAGCGATGGCGCGACAAGGCCAGTGGGGAGGCTAAAGAAAAAACCGAGTGGCACCGGGTGACGATCTTCAACGATAGGCTGGCTGATGTCGCCGAGAAGTATTTGCGCAAGGGCTCCTCGGTCTATCTTGAGGGACAGTTGCAGACCCGGAAATGGACCGACCAGCAGGGCCAAGAAAAATACACGACGGAGATCGTGCTCCAGCGCTATCGCGGCGAACTCACCATGCTCGACGCAAAGAGCGCGGGCGGCGGCGGAGACGGTGGCGGGAGCCGGGACCGGCAAGCGCCAGCCAGCGACGACCTCAATGACGAGATGCCGTTCTGATGCGCGGCGCTATCGGAGACGCGATCGGCTGGGCCGCTATTTCGAGCGCTTTTGTAGCGGCGCTCTGGCTCGTGCCGTTTTGAGGAATGCCGGCCAGCCAAGGGCGTTTGCATCCCTCTCCGCCCGGTTAGGCGCGCGGTAGTGGCTGGAGCCGCGCGCCACTTTGAGTGAGCCTGATGAAAAACCCGATCGCCAAGCATTTGCATGTCAACCGCCCGCAGGCGATCGACGGGCAGCGCTCGGAGCCAGAGCCCGATCCGCGCGAGCAGATCTATTGCACGCGCTGCGGTGCATGGGCTGAAGAGGGCGCGGTGCCGCAACTAGTCTGGGTCGCCGGGCATAGCCAATGCGCGGCGTGCCATCGGGTTATAGATGAATGCTGTCAGGGCGAGCAGGCGACATGAACGTCCTGTCCGTCTGTTCCGGCATCGGAGCGCCAGAGGCTGCTTGGTCTCCGCTCGGCTGGGACTTTATCGCCTGCTCCGAGATCGACGCCTTCCCAGCGGCTGTAATGGCGCATCACTACCCCGACGTCCCGAACTGGGGCGACATGACCAATTTCCAGAGGTGGCCGGATGCAGATGTCGATGTTCTCGTTGGAGGAACCCCATGCCAGTCGTTCAGCGTCGCAGGACTCCGCAGAGGAATGGATGACCCGCGTGGTAACCTCGCCCTCACATATCTTGCCATCTCTGACCGCTATCGGCCCCGCTGGTTGGTATGGGAGAACGTCCCCGGCGTCTTGTCATCAAACGGCGGACGGGACTTTGGAGCCTTCCTCGGGGCGATGGGCAAACTCGGGTATGGGTGGTCCTACCGAGTCCTTGACGCTCAATACTTCGGCCTGGCCCAGCGACGGAAGCGCGTGTTCGTTGTCGGGCATTTTGGTGACTGGCGACGTGCCGCGGCGGTACTTTTTGAGCGCGACAGCTTGTCGGGGCATCCTCCGCCGAGCCGAGAAGCGGGGGAAGAGGTTGCCGCCCCAACTGCACCAAGTTTTACAGCGAGTGGCCACGGCGTAGAGCGCGCCGGAGAGAGCCGAGGCCAAGATCCCGTCGTTGCAATGTGCCTGAATGCGGAAAGCGAAACGCTTGTCACCCACACCCTGCGCGGGGGTGGCTTCGATGCATCGGAGGATGGAACGGGCCGCGGGACGCCTTTGGTCGCCGCAGTCGCAGACACCCTTACCGCGCACTGGGAGCGATCGCAGGGGGCTAAGGCGGGCAACTCGGTGGGGATGATTAACGCCATTACCTACCCGGACGCCGTTCGGCGCTTGATGCCGATCGAGTGCGAGCGGCTCCAGGGCTTCCCGGACCACTACACAGCCATCACCTATCGCGGCAAGCCTGCGGCAGACGGGCCTCGATACAAGGCCTTGGGCAATTCCATGGCCGTGCCGGTCGTGCGCTGGATCGGGGAGCGGATCAGGACCGCAGAGGGCATGTATTTAGCAACCACCATCCACAAGGAAAAGTGCAAATGAAGGTGATCGCGAACGAAGTTGAGAACGAAGGTCTTGGTTTAGCCCGTGAGACGCTACAGTTTGTAGCGGATCATCAATGGATCGCGCCACCTTACAAACGCGACCCTAAATGGCTTTTACAGGAAATTGAGGACATCAAAAAGCACCTGCCCGTTGCATTGACGCAGGCCGTCCACGCCGCGCGCAATCTGCCTTGGAGCGAGTTTTGGGTCGACCCTCGCGTTGTGAGGGCGGAGCGGTTCTGCAAGAAGCAGCGCGAGGATATTTTGGAGCGCTTCGGCTATTTTCATGCCGAGCACTTGTGGCGGATACCGCAGGATGACGAGGCTTTTGATCTTTGCCCGATGTGCGAGGACTGCTGCGACCTGCACGACCAGATAGTGCCCGAAACATGCTACCGCGACAAAGATGGGCAATTGGTTATCCATGATCCTTGGTCGACGAGCGCCACGGTGACCGCATTTAAGGAAAGCGACTGGGGTCTCGAGACTAATGACGATCGCGATCTCCGATATGCGTGGCGTCAGCACTGGAGACGAGCCACTCGATCTGAACCCGCGCCTTGATCAAGCCGCCAAAGCGGGCAGGGTGATATTGGAGGAAAAATGAACCAGGAAATTTTTACGGTCGGCCAATTGGCGGAGCGATGGGGGGTGCCGCTTAGCAGCATCAGGAGGATGATCAAGCGGCAGTTCTCCCTCCTTACCGGCAAAGCGCCTCCCAGGCCGCGTTATGCTCGGCGATCTGGCGCTCGGTGCCGGCGGTCAACAGGTCGGATCTTGATGGCTTGATAATTTGAAACGCGACGCACGACACGTCAGTCGCGGTAGTGGTCAGCGCGCACCCGGTCAGCGTTAATGCGAGCGCTATTTGCGCGGCGGATCTTTTCCAGCTGCTCGGCATTGTTCTCTCCCTCAGCCTCGCGTTTGCCGGCCTCGATCAACTGTCGCCGGCTCCACCATTCGGACAGCGCTCGAAAGATCCCGGCGATCTGACCAATGGCAGACAGCCAGCTAGACATCATCCGCGTTTTTGTTTTTGTACACGTTGAGGCTGAGCCAGTTGAGGATCTGGAGCGCGATGCCCAGCACGTTATTGTCGACCTTAGTCGGCGTCAGCGCGGTGATGCCGTTCGCCGCAGCGATCAACGTGGCAAGGGCCGCAACCCAGGCCCCGGCCTCGGTGCTGGTCACCAGCGATACAAATTCCTGCATTTTAGGTCTCCTCGTAGAAACGGTGACGACCGATCGTCGCGATGAAGCGCATGCTCTCCGCGTCGCTCCAGCTGGGCTTGATCGATGTCGTGTGGTAGTGGGTCGGGGTCTCGCCGACGCCATGACGCAGAGCTTGCGTTAAATTCTCCAGCGCGCGCAGAAACTCAGGCTCGTCAGGTTGCAGGCTCTCAACGATCCGCCTGTTCGGGTCGCGGCTGTTCCAGCAGCTGTACTGCCACGGTTTCTTCGCGACCGTCCCCAGCGTGCTGCCCCACCATCCGCCTCGCTGCGCGCGGGTGATGATGGTCGCCGCCACCCAGCGCTGACCCTCGTCGCTCTCGCCTCGAGCCTCGCCGAAAATAGTCCTCGCCGCCGTCTGTAGGTCGCCAATGCTCGGCACGATCGTCATTCCTGGCCCTCCCGCACTGCGCGGATAAGTAGCACCGCGAGGCTCTCGGCCTGCTCCGGCGTCAGCTCCCAGCGCCTGCCGTTCGACGTGACGTGAATGCACTCGTCCACACGATCGACCTCCACGTTGACTAGCTTTTTGTCACTCATCCGCCTCTCCGCCCTGCTCAGCGTTGGCCCAAGCGCAATTACCATCTGGATAGACGAGCAGCAGCTCGACCCCAGCCCTCGCCTGATCAGCTGACAGGCGGCGGTGGCCGCTGCCCGCGTAGTCGGTCGCGCGGACCTCGATCAGCGTCACCGACGCAGGTACAACGCCGCGCCGCTTGACGGCCACCAGATCACAGAGGCTGTGGCTCCCCCAGGCCGTGAAGCACTCGAATTTTCGGCGCGACAGCCATGCGATGGCGATCGCCTCGGCGGCTTTGCCGGTGGCGTGCGGGCCATAGCCAGCATCACCGGAGGTGGTCATATAACCACGCGCTGCCGCCGCCTACCGCAGCGAGGAGCGCCCCCAAGCGTAGCATCACGAAAAACCCGCCGCGCCCCATGTGGAGCGCCTTGGTGAGCTGCTGACAGTCTCCACGGATCGCCTTGATGTCGTCTCGCATGTCGACGATGGCCTGCTCGGCTTTGGCAAGCCGATCTCTTTCCTCGGGGGTCATGACGGCTTACTCCTAGTCAGCTTCTCTGCGGCGAGGCCGGCGTCCAGAGGGCACGCCAGCCCGTCACGACGCACCATGACGATCGTCCAGGTGCCTGTCTCGGCGCTCTCAAACAGCACGATCATGTAGCCGCGCGCGGACATGCCCCGCCATGTCGGCACCTCGCCGTGGCTGCGCTCAAGCCTCTCCGCCGCTTGGGCGAGATCCATGCACGGGGTCTGCGCCATCGCCACAGGCGCAAAAAAAGCCGCCCAAAGAGCGGCTGCTGCGGCGAGAGCGCGGGAGGTCATTGGTCTTCAGATCGACGCGCGTCGTCAGACGCCGAGGCCTGCAAGGACAAAAGCGATCGGACCAGCATTGTCGCGGTGCGCGGGTTGCGCGCTTTCTTGCTTGCAAGGTCTGTAAGGATCTCTAGACCATCAGGTCGCGTGAGAAGTTCGCCAAGCGCGCGATACGTCATGCGCCGGCCGCCTTCGACCAAGCGATCTGACACCAATTTGGGCAAGAAGTCGGATGACCCAATAGAGGTAAGCGAGGACAAGGCGCGCCCCCCCTTGCTAACGCCGCTAGTCAAGCCTGCCTCTACGCCTTCTGCCGCGCGGCCAGCTGTTGCCGCGCCAACAGCCGGAAATTCAGACGTTGCCGACAATACTTCCATGAGCTTGTGGAAGCCATTAACAAGGCCGGCTCGCTCAACGCCAGAGGCATCAGCCGCCTCTATAAGCAGTTGCTTCACGGCGGCTTGTTTGTCGGCGGGGAAGTAGTCTTTTCGGCTATAGCTTCTTGCCCCAGCTTGGGCGCTGTCTGTATTAAACGCCTCTTGCAAGCGCGCTCCCAGCATCTGAGGAACCAGCTTTCTAATGATCACAGAAGAAGCTGCCGCGCGATCGGCAGGGACAGTGGTAGGGATGCCCCCTTCGCCGAGAGATGCGCGCACCTGATCAATGATCTCGGCATCACCTCGCTTTAGCACACGAAAGAAACGCGCTATTTGATCTGGCGATACTTTCCCGTTTCTCGGCAAGAGCAGGTTGGCAAAGCCTTCTGGCGTAATGCCCACATCGGCTTGAGCTTGTGACGACTTTTGCCTTTCAGCCCAGTCCGCAGCCACGCCAGCAGTTTGACGCCTTGACCTTTCAAACGGATCGGCATAGCGCCGGTATATGTTCATCGCCTCGGCAAACTCAGGGCTCGCGTCTTCGAGCCCGTCCACCATTGCGTTCTGCAAACCCGCCAAGCGTATTTGCGCGGACTTCTTGCCTTGATCGGCTTGCCGCTGCAGTTCTTCGCGAAGCTCCGCGTAGTTCTCATGCAGCTGTTTTACATTAAGCTGCAGGACGTTTTTCTCCTTACCTGTTTCTGGGTCCACAACGCGACGGGTTAAATTGTTGATGAAGGAGGCATAGGCCTTATCGACGCTGCCGCCCTTGGCGACCTCTCGCTGCTGTCTTATGGCCGTGTTTATCAGCCCGGAGGCCCATCCTGGATCGACGTCTACGTTGCCAGCCGCGTCGAAAAGCTGACTTGTCGGTCGTGTAAGCAACTGCTGCCGAGCGCCCTCATAGGCTTGGGCCGCAAGATCCGCTGCATCAGCGGGCACGGCCTCGTCCGCAAGCCCTTCTGGCCCCGACAAACGGTCAAGGTATTTTTGCACCGCTGCTTTTTGCTGCCCCTGCTGCTGGCGGCGCATCGCCATCGCTTCTGGCTTTGGGCTATCGCTATACGCCATGACATTGCCAAGCGTGCGCTGCATGGCCCTAGAGCCCACCTGCGCCAAGGCTTCCGCTGCCGACAATTCGATACCGTTTTCGCGAGCGGCCTGCATGATCGCTTGCGCTTGCGCCAGCGTTGCTGGGTCTTCCGGCAACCGTTCAGCAACAAACTTCTGAGCGGTTTGTCCAGGCATGCTGCGCCCCAAAATTGCCAGCCCAGCAGCCGTTCCCAAGCCGGCCGCAGCGCCTGGAAAGCTCTCAATATTGCGGTCGACGTACTCTGTCGCTAAGCCGGCGGCAGCGCCAATGCCCGCGCCCGTTGCGTCGGCGCTGCGACCCAGTCGCCTCATTATGCTTTCGTCTGGAGCGGGCGCTGGGCGAGGCAAAGCCGCCAAGCCAGGAACAGGCGCGCCCATAGGCCGCACTGGCGGAGGCGTGTTGCTTGCGTATGGCGCAAAGCTCGCTCCCTCATCTAAAAGATCCTGTACCGGCCTTTTCCTGCTCGCATTACTAACCATCCGGCCAGCGGCAACGACTGGCTTGGTAGCCGCGCCCACTGGTGTTGCAAACTCTGCGGCTGTCCGAGTGTAAGCGCGCGCGGGCTCGTTGATCGGCACAGGATCGTCAAAAGTTCCCAAAACAGGAACTTCCCCCGCCCCTGCTGCCTCTAAGCCAGCCCCGGCTCTCTCTATAAAATAGTCAGAGCCACGGAAAAGTTTGCCAAGACCAGGGACCGGCTCATAGTCCATCATTTTGTCGAAAGCACCGCCTTCTTCAGCCCAGCCAAAAGCCTTAGAAATGCCGCGCACCATATTTAGAAGATCGGCGGGAATGCCTGGAACGCCAGCAACCGCCCGCATCACCCCTTCTTGGGCGCCAAGGCCCAATTGAGCCAGAAAGTTCTGCGTAGGCGTTGCGCCGGACCCCGCTTTTTTTTGCATATCTTTGAACTGAGCTTCTGCTGGGTCTACCATTAGCCTCTTCCTTTTTGCCGCGCCTCGTTCAATGCCTTTTGGCCTGCAATATGGCTGTCTTGGAGCCTGCTAATAGCGTCCCGCACGTCTTGAGGCAGACGCAGAAAAGTTTCCATACTGATGCTGTTCATCATCTCTTGAGCGTCGGAGGGCGTCATGCCCTGCTGCACAGCGCGCGGCGTCATTTCTTCTTCGCTGTTTGCCCCCGTCTTTCCCAGCCACCAGTTTTCAACAGGCCGATACGCCTCTGGCTCTTGAATGGCGCTTCTGAACGCATAGGCTGGATCTCGCGCTGAAACCACTTTGAACGCCGGCTGGAAACTTTCCTCAAGCCGCTGCTGACGTATCTTCGCCGTTTCATATGCAGCCGCCGCAGCCGCGTAAAATTTCTTGCGCTGTTCTGGCGTGAAAAGTGTGCCTGTCATTGCTTTCTGGCTTAATGCGTCCACCTGCTCTTGCAATGACGTGCTGCCGAGGACCAGCGTCTGCTCCCCGGCTTGCACGACGCCTTTCTCGAAGGTCTGGACAAACACTTTGAGCGCCGCAATATCCCCAGCGCCGGTGTTTTCTTCCAGCACTCTGCCAAGCGTTCTGAAAGCGTCTTGCTTGTCTTCAAAGTCGGTTGATTTGCTGTTGAAGTCTTTGACCGTATCGCGATACAGCTTTGACGCATCTGCAATGTCGATCGTCTTGGCCATGTCTTTCAGAATGCCATCGACCGCCGCCTGTGGGTCGGGGGAAAATTGAGCGTTTTCGAAGCGAATTCCATACTGCCGCCGCTCCTCTTGAGTAAGGCCGTTAAAGGCTTGCTGCAGGGGGCGAACTTCTGGCGCTACGGAAGAAACGTCGGCGGCTTGTTCTGTCTCGCCAAATGGCACCACGTCGCCCGTTTCTGCCGTCATTGTTGGCTGTTGCGGCGCAGCGGCCAAGCGGTCAACAGCGAGCGGGGCAGCGGGCTGCGCGTCGCCAGGAGAGGCAGGCGCTGCGCCAGGGTCTGTTAGGAATGCGTCTTGGGCAGACGCATCAAGGGCCGGCGGAGGAAGCGGCTGCGCGGTCACCTGTTCTAAGGGAGCAGGATCTATTCTTGGGCCGCCAAGCGCATTATCGCGCGCATTGCGCGCCATGGTCGCGCCGTTCCCGACAGCTTCCCCCAGCTGCTTCGTGCGCGGGCTTACCTCCGACAGCATGTTGGCGTAATTGACAGCATATCCTCGAGCCGCCTTTTGTCGCGCCTCTTCCTGTTCCTTCTGGTCAAGATCCAGCTGAGCCGCCTGGGTCTGGAAACCCAGCAGCCGCGACCGTTTCGCTTGCAGGTCCGCCTCGCGCTGAGCCTTGGCCATTGCCAGAAAATTCTGGCCGAGCGCTTGAGCGCCCTCGCCGAGCCCGCCCAGAGCGTCAGGCGCTTGCCCAAGCGACGGGGCCGGAGCCTGTAGGCGCTGCGCCTGCCCCTGCGGCGCAAGCAGGCCGAGGTTGACGTAGGGCATCGGCTGCCGGAGCAAGCCGGGCGTCGCCATTGGGACTTGTGTAGCCATCATCAGCCTCCGCTACCCGCCGCGCCGGCAGCGCCCGCTGCCGCAGCGCCAAACAGACCCAGGCCTTGCGGCGCTCCCAAACCCATGGCCAGCGTCCCAGCGCCGGACAGCAGGCTGCCGAGACTAAACCCGCCCGTGCGGATCGGAGCCCGCGTGGTAGACCCCATCGGCGTCTGACCCAGGATGCTTTGACCCAGCGCCAGCTGCGCAAGCGGGTAGTTCTGCTCCTCGAGGAATTGCCGATAGGCGAGATCGAGGTTGCTCTGCGTCATGCCCTGCTCGGCAGCGCCAGCTTGCAGGAGCGCGTTGATCTGCCCCATGCGAGCGGCGTCCTGCGCCTGCTGGGCCGCACCAAGCTGCCCCGCCGCCCCCTGCCGCATTTGAGCCGACGCCATCTGGTTCGCAATGTCCTGCTGGCGAAGCTGCTGGGCGTTCGAGAAGCCGGCTTGGCGCAATTGAGCCGCCGTGTCCGCGGACTGCTTGGCATAGGCCTCGTTCGTCAGCGCAGCCTGCACGCCGGCGCGAGATCCGCCGAAAGCGCCAGCCGCCACGGCTTGATCATTAACGCCCTGCTGAGCCATCTGCCGCGCGCGGTCAATGTCAGCCAGCGATCGGCTGACGACCAGG
>Ga0181556_1001970_pt1 | contig 19595 bp, 22 predicted proteins | sample 011ome_14_FD_148651 | JGI IMG/M metagenome (GOLD analysis project Ga0181556, IMG submission 148651) | Coastal salt marsh microbial communities from the Groves Creek Marsh, Skidaway Island, Georgia - 011505AT metaG (spades assembly) | ecosystem: Environmental > Aquatic > Marine > Intertidal zone... | reverse complement strand
ATACGCTGGTTGAGCGTGGTTACCAGGAAGTGATTAACCTGGCCTTCACGCCGGAAGCCTGGGAAACGGACTTTGCGGCGAACGCAACACCGGTTGAACTGGCTAATCCGATTGCCAGCCACTTGTCGGTGATGCGTTCTTCGTTGATCGGCGGTTTGATTAACACGCTGATCAATAATCAACGTCGTCGTCAGCCACGTCTGCGCCTGTTTGAGAGCGGTCGTGTCTTCGAGCGACAGCACGCCACTGAAACCGGCCAAGTGGATGGTTATCGTCAGACGTTGCGTCTGGCGGGTTTAGCCTGGGGCGGTGCCATGGCCGAGCAGTGGGCGGTGCCGACGCGTGCCGTTGACTTTTTTGATGTCAAAGCTGATGTTGAGGCGTTGAGCCCGGCGCAGCCGCTGCGTTTTGAGGCGGCAGTGCATCCGGCCTTTCATCCGGGACGCAGCGCAAAAGTATGGCGCGACGGCCAGGCGATTGGCTGGGTCGGCGAACTGCACCCACGCTGGGTTCAGAAATATGAGTTGGAGTCGGCGCCGGTCATGTTTGAACTGGATATCGACGGCCTCACCCCAGCGGCTTTGCCTGTTTATGCCCCTGTATCGGCCTTCCAGGCCGTTGTGCGTGATCTGGCGGTGCTGGTGGATGCCAAGATGCCCGTGCAGACCCTGGTGGATCTGCTGTGGACGAAAGCGCCGGATGTCCTGCGTTCAGTCAATCTCTTTGACCAGTATCAAGGCAAAGGTGTGCCTGAAGGTGCAAAAAGTCTTGCCTTCCGCTTTACGTTGCAGGATACTCAAGGAACCCTTGAAGATCAAAAGGTTGAAGCAGTCATGGCCCACTTGCTGGGGCAGTTGACGCAAGCGGGTGCAACCTTAAGAACCTGATGTTCAGCTAAAATTGTTTGTGATAGGTGGTTTTCGCCACCTGTCCTTTGTTTTTTTGAAAGTACGGCATCATGACCACACTGACTAAAGCAGAAGTTTCCGATATCCTTTTCGAGAATCTCGGGCTCAACAAGCGGGAATCCAAGGATATGGTGGAGGCGTTCTTTATCGAGATCGCCGACAGTCTGAGTGCCGGTCAATGGGTGAAGTTGTCGGGTTTCGGCAATTTTCAATTGCGCGATAAGCCGCAACGCCCTGGGCGTAATCCTAAAACCGGGGAAGAGATTCCCATTACGGCGCGCCGTGTGGTGACCTTTCACCCGAGTCAGAAGCTTAAAGACGAAGTCGAACGCGTCCAGAAGACCACCCGTCACTGATTGCTGAGTATTAGCCGTTATGTCCGATTTATTCAGTCAACCACTGGCCGAAGCTGCTCAGCCATCGCCAGGATCGGCCTTGCCGCCGATTCCCGCCAAACGTTATTTTACAATTGGCGAAGTGAGCGAGTTATGCGGTGTTAAAGCCCATGTGCTGCGTTATTGGGAGCAGGAATTTACGCAGCTGAAGCCGTTGAAACGCCGGGGTAATCGTCGGTATTATCAACACCACGAGGTTTTGCTGGTGCGTCGTATTCGCGAGTTGCTCTACGATCAGGGTTACACCATTCATGGTGCACGCAATCAACTCAGCCATCCGGGCAATCATGTGGCGACACCGGCGCCGGTGGCAGGCACACAGTCTGATTTACAGGCGGCGCTCCAGGAAATTATTGACTTGCTGCGCCCCTGATTTTGCCGGTTTTGGGCAATGATCATTGAGTAAAGCCAGGTCTTGTCGTAGAATGGCGCCCGTGTCGGCGTGTAGCGCAGCCTGGTAGCGCACTTGTCTGGGGGACAAGGGGTCGCAGGTTCGAATCCTGTCACGCCGACCAACTATTCAGCGGCATCAAGTCCTATAAATCACCGGTTATGCGCAGGCAGGCCGGTTTTTTTATGCCGCCAATAAATGCATTTCAAAAAATTAATGCTGCCACGCGCTTCAGGTTAAGTTTTTCTTAATAAAAATAAACTTGCGTAGGTCTTTTGAGACTATTAAAATAAACAACATCGAATTAATAGTCATTCGAACCCGTTAATTTAAACAAATCTTGTTCCCGGAGTTAAATTATGGATCTGTCGACCCTGAATGTAGAGCAATTAAAAGAACTCTTGAAAAAGATTCCGGCTGAAATCAAGCGTCGCTCGGAAGAAGTCTCTAATGCCGCCCGTGAAGCTGCGATTGAAAAGCTGAAAGCCCTTGCCCGCGAGCATGGTTATTCGCTGGAAGAATTGGCCGGCACCAAAAAGACGCGCAAAAGTGCGTCGGGCACCCGTAAGCCAGTCGCCCCGAAATACGCGAATCCATCGAATAGCACCGAAACTTGGACAGGCCGTGGCCGTAAGCCGCTGTGGGTTCAGAACGCTCTAAACCAGGGGCACTCGCTGGAAAGCCTGCTGATTCGCTAAGGCAGTCTGCGCACGCTAACGGGATCGATGCGTCGGTCCCGTTTTCTTTTGGGCGCCTTGATGAGAAATCACGCGGCCTTTAGGTTATCCTTATGGGTTAAACGAGGTGCTCATGAATATTCTTCTGTCAAACGATGACGGTTATTTTGCGACGGGGCTTAGTGTGCTCCATCAGTCGCTGTTATCGCTGGGTACAGTCGATGTGGTGGCGCCGGAGCGAGACCGGAGTGGCGCGAGTAATTCGCTGACGCTTGATCGGCCGCTCACCTTACGATCCGCGCCCAATGGCTTTCGCTTTGTGAATGGGACGCCCACCGATTGCGTGCACCTGGCCGTCACCGGGTTGATTGAAACGCTGCCCGATCTGGTGGTGTCAGGCATCAATCATGGTGCCAACATGGGCGACGACACGGTCTACTCTGGTACCGTGGCGGCTGCGACCGAGGGTTATTTGCTGGGCGTTCCTGCGCTGGCCGTTTCCTTGGTCGGTAAAGAAGGCCGGCACTTCGAGACGGCCGGCAAAGTTGCCCGCCTGCTTTCTGAAAAGCTGATCACACGGCCTGTGGGTCAACCGGTCTTGCTCAACGTCAATGTGCCGGATCTACCCTTTGAACAATTGGCAGGGATGCGCGTCACGCGGCTCGGCAAACGTCACAAAGCAGAACCGGTTATTCGCGCTACTAACCCACGCGGTGAAACGGTTTATTGGGTCGGCCCTGCCGGCGCGGCACAAGATGCTGGTCCGGGTACCGATTTTCATGCGATCGCCGAGGGCTATGTCTCGATTACGCCGTTGCGTTTGGATCTGACCCATACCGATCAGTTGGATGCCATTCGTGGCTGGCTGGGTTAAGCCATGAGTCGTGCGGCACTCGGTCAGGGGATGACCTCGGCCCGGACGCGGGCGCGGATGGTGGAACGCTTGCAGCAGCAGGGGATTCACGACAAAGGTGTACTCGCCGCGATTAATAAGGTGGAGCGTCACCTGTTCGTCGATGAGGCCTTTGCGCATCGCGCCTACGAAGACACTGCCCTCCCATTGGGCTTAGGTCAGACGATTTCGCAGCCTTTCATTGTGGCGCGCATGATCGAATGCCTGCGGGCGGGTGATCGCCCCTTGGGTAAAACGCTGGAGATTGGGACGGGTTGTGGCTATCAGGCTTCCGTATTGGCCGGCTTGACCAAAGAGGTCTATTCGATCGAACGTCTGGCAGGACTGATTAGCCGCGCCAAGATTAATTTGCGCGCCATCAAATGTTTTAATGTGCGGCTTAAACATGGTGATGGCTATCAGGGCATTCCTGAAGTGGCCCCCTTTGATTCCATTATTTTGGCCGCAGCGGCACCTAAAGTGCCCGCAGCCCTCTTACAGCAAATGGCAGTTGGTGGCAGAATGGTTCTGCCGTTTGGCGCGTCTTCGGATGATGCCGTACAACGAATGTTGGTTATTGAAAGAACAGAAGCCGGCTGGAACGAGCAATTGATGGAGCCAGTCAAATTTGTTCCCATGTTACCGGGTGTTGAATGACGTTGTCTGTGAATAAAATCTGGGTAGGGAGCGCGCTCCTGGTAGCCATGCTGGCAGGCTGTACGTCGCTGTCTAAAGCACCTGTGGATGATGGTAAATCATCGGCCACATCGCCGTATCCGCCGTTGCCCAAAGACTGTACGCAAACCTGGACCGTGCGTAAGGGCGACACCCTTATTGGCATCGCGTTGGATGCCGGTGCCGACTACCGCGACATCGCGGCGATGAATCAGTTGGCGAATCCTAATATCATTCAGTTAGACCGTACCCTGTGTGTGCGTCGTGCTGCCAAGAACAGCAAGAAGCCATCGGTAGCGACGACCAGCCCCAACGCAAAGACCACGGACAAAACCACCCAAAACGACAAACCGGTCACAGTCAGCAAAAAACCGGTTGAAGACATGCCCAGCACCTCCGCCGCAACGGCCGCCGCCATGGCAGATGGCGTCCGTTTTGCCTGGCCCGCCAAGGGTAAAGTCATTGCCGGCTTTAACGAGTCTTCCAACAAGGGCATTAATATCGCTGGCAAGATGGGTGAACCGGTGGATGCCGCTGCCGAGGGCAAAGTGGTCTATGCCGGTTCCGGTTTGCGGGGTTATGGCAACCTGGTCATCATCAAGCACGAAGGCAACTATCTGACTGCCTATGCCCACAACAGTAAGATTCTCGTCAAAGAAGGCGAGTCGGTGAAACGTGGGCAACGTATCGCCGATATGGGCGATAGCGATGCCGACACGGCGATGCTGCACTTTGAGGTGCGGCGACAGGGTAAGCCAGTCGACCCGATGAAATTCTTGACCCAGCGCGGTACCTAAAATGCCCCGCTCATCGGAACGCCACTTGCATGATGAGGGTTCCGATGATGCGGCAGCGCTTGATGACGACAGCATAAATTTGCCCTCGTCGGCAGTGCCGGCCTTGGGGTCGCTGCCGGATGAACCGGCTGACGACGATTTGCAAGCCATGGCCGCGGTCATTGAACAGTTGCCTTTGGTGGCTGATGCCATTGTTCATAAAACGGCGGATGACCCTGAACGCTTTGCTGCGGATGTCACTCAGACCTACCTGAATGAGATTGGGGCACGCAGCCTGTTAACGGCAGAAGAAGAGCTGGACATGGCGCGCCGGGTGAAGCAAGGGGACTTTGCAGCCCGGCAGGAAATGGTGGAGCGTAATCTGCGCCTGGTGGTTTCGATTGCGCGGCATTACATGAACCGGGGTGTCCCGCTGCTGGACCTGATCGAAGAGGGCAATCTTGGCCTGATGCATGCGCTGGATAAATTTGACCCCGAGCGGGGGTTTCGGTTTTCGACCTATGCCTCCTGGTGGATCCGGCAGGGGGTCGAGCGTGCCGTGCATCATCAGGGGCGTTTGGTGCGGCTACCGGTGCATCTGGTTCGCGAAATCAATGCCCTCAACCGGCATCGTCGACAATTTGCGGTCAAGCATGCGCGCGAGCCGAATCTGGAAGAGTTGGCGCAATTAAGCGGTCGCGCCGGGGATGAGATCAAGACGTTGCTGCAACGGGGTGAGCAGACCCACTCGCTGGACCAACCCGTTGAAAGCGGATCCTCGCATACGCTGGTTGAGATGATCTCCGACGCGTCAGTCGATGATCCACACGAATCGTTGGCCAGCGCCGAATCGGTCACCCTGCTGTTGGCCTGGGTCGACATGCTGCCCGAGCGCCAGCGCCAGGTGATTGAACGGCGCTATGGGTTGCGCGGCGGCGAGCCGGAAACTCTGGAGGCGATTGCTGCGGATCTGCAGCTCACACGCGAGCGCGTTCGGCAGATTCAGTCGGAGGCTTTGCTCCGTCTACAAGGCATTGTGCGGGGGCGCCGATTGACCCCCGATTCCTTACTCTGAGGGGGCTTGGGCCAGCGGCGCGCTAAGCGTTGCATTGCGCGCCTCGCGTATCGCGGCACCAAGCTCAATGACTGACATGGCGTAAGCCGCTGAACGGTTATAGCGCGTGATGACGTAGTAGTTCTGTAAACCCAGCCAATAAGCTGTCGCTTCGTTCGGAGTGGTCAAACTGACCAGCGTGGCCGGCGTGTCATCCCGCAGGTTGCTGCGAAAGGCAAATCCGGCCTGCTGGTAGGTTTCTAGAGGCAGACTGGGTTTGACCTCAATCTTTTCAAAAGCAGTGGGTAAGGGATTGGGTGCCACCGTTGGAATCACAGCCACCTGACCTGTCAGCCAGCCGTGTGATTTAAGGAAGTTGCCGACACTGCCGATCGCATCCACCGGGCTATGCCGTAGGTCGATGCGTCCATTGCCGTCAAAATCAACGCCCCAGCGGCGCTGGCTGCTGGGCATAAATTGGGGAATCCCCATGGCGCCGGCAAATGAGCCTTTGGTTGTGGCAAGGTCTAACTGGTTTTCGCGGGCCAGCAGCAGATACTGCTCCAGTTCGCTCTGGAAAAAATCACGCCGCCGCTCCCCATAAAAGCCGATGGTGGCGAGTGCATTGAGTACGCTAAAGCTGCCCATGTTGCGACCATATTCGGTTTCAACGCCAATAATCGCTACGATAATTTCGCCAGGCACACCAAATTGTTGCTCGGCACGGGCGATGTCATCCTGGTAGGTGTTCCAGAAATCAACACCACGACCAATGCGGCGCGCATTGACGAAGCGGCTACGATAAGCAGTCCAGTTGGGCGTTAACTGAGCAGGCGCCGGCGCCATAATCCGGACAACCCGGGCATCGGGTCGTTGGTTGTCAAAGAGCAGCGTCAGTGCGGCAGCGTCGAAACCATGTCGTTCCTGCATGCCTTCGATAAATTGCTGCACCTCGGGATTGCTCGACATCTGCGGCTGTTTCGCTTCGGCAATCGGTTTTTTGGCTTTGGTTTTAGCGAGGGCCTCAGCCTGCAGACCTAGCCCACAGCCTATTACACAGGCCGTAGCCAGACAGAGGGAACGGATACGATACATAGGATGCTGGCGAGACAGGGTCATGAGATGGCGTCAGTGAAGTGTCGCTCATTTTTTCACATTTGTGTCGCTTCGTCCCATGCTCTTGAACCCTTGCCGGAATGGGCAGATAATCAATAAAATAATCAGATCACATGTGCAAGCATGGACACGGCACTAAGTTGCCGATGGGGGGAGGCCACGTTCTATGAGTACAGCATTTATTACGCATGCGGATTGTCTGAAACACGATATGGGTGATCTGCATCCGGAGGCGCCCGGTCGCCTGACGGCCATTCAGGATCATCTGATTGCCCAGGGTATCGACATGTACTTTACGCATTACGATGCGCCGTTGGCAACCTTGGAACAGTTGATGCTCGTACATCCGGCATCGCACATCAAGAAGGTCAAAGATACCTCGCCGGCTTTTGGCATCGCGCACCTTGATCCAGATACCGCCATGAACCCTCATACATGGCAGGCCGCCTTGCGTTCAGCAGGGGCGGGGATTCTGGCGGTGGATATGCTGATGGATCGTAAGGCCGAGAATGCGTTTTGCGCCGTTAGACCCCCGGGTCACCACTGTGAACGCGAAACACCGATGGGCTTTTGCTTCTTCAACAATATCGCCATCGCCGCCCACTATGCGTTGACGCACCACAAGTTGGAGCGGGTGGCGATTATTGATTTTGATGTCCACCACGGTAACGGCACGGAGAACATCTGTGCCGGGGATGAGCGCATTCTCATGTGCAGCATCTTCCAGCATCCGTTTTATCCGTATTCCGGGACTGACAAGCCCGCCGCCAATATGGTCAATGTACCGCTCCCCGGCGGTTCCGGTGGTGAGGAGCTGCAGGCGGCCGTGCTCGAATCCTGGATTCCCCGTCTGGACGCGTTTAAACCGCAGATGATTTTTATTTCAGCGGGCTTCGACGCGCACTATGAAGACGATATGGGCGGCATGAAACTCTTTGAAAAAGATTATGCCTGGGTCACCACGCAGCTACGCGATGTGGCTGTGCGCCACGCCAACGGCCGTATCGTCTCCATGCTGGAGGGCGGCTATGTCATGTCAGCGTTGGCCAGAAGCGTTGCAACCCACCTGCGGGCACTCGCTGAAATCTGAACTTCAGCTAGAATGTGGGAGTTCTCGTTGAAAACGGTGCGCTTTTGGGGCGGCCGGCTTTCAGCAAGCTGTATAACGTCTTAGTTTTGCCATTTTCAAGGATGGTTCCCTGATGATCACCGGTTCGATTGTTGCCATTGTTACCCCCATGCATGACGATGGTTCGCTGGATTTGGAAGCGTTCCGCAACTTGGTAGATTTCCACATCCGTGAAAAAACGGATGCCATCGTGGTCGTTGGCACCACCGGTGAATCACCTACGGTGGACGTCGACGAGCATTGCCAGCTCATTGAAATTGCCGTCAAGCATTCAGCAGGGCGTATTCCGATTATCGCCGGCACCGGTGCCAACTCCACCAAAGAAGCCATTTATCTGACACAGCGTGCCAAAGATGCCGGTGCCGATGCCGGCCTGTCGGTGGTGCCTTACTACAACAAGCCGTCGCAAGAAGGCCTCTATCAGCATTATCGGAGCATTGCCGAGGCCGTTGAGTTACCGTTGATTCTTTATAACGTACCCGGTCGTACCGTTGCCGACATGAGCAACGACACCATTCTGCGCCTGGCGCAAGTGCCAGGCATTATTGGTGTGAAAGATGCCACGGGTAACATCGATCGTGCCTGGGACCTGATTGCGCGTGCCCCGGCCGGTTTTGCCCTGTACTCCGGCGATGATATGACCTGCATGGCCACCATTCTGATGGGCTACCACGGTAACATCTCGGTGACCGCCAACGTGGCGCCACGCGCCATGCACGACATGTGCGTGGCAGCAGCAGCGGGTAACGCGGCGGAAGCCGTTCGCATCAACCGGCCGCTGATTGGCTTGCATCGTCATCTGTTCTGTGAAGCCAACCCGATCCCCGTTAAATGGGCGGTTGCAGAAATGGGCCTGATGTCGCATGGCCTTCGTTTACCTCTAACGCCGCTGGCGCCAGCGTTCCACGAACGTGTGCGTGCCGCTATGAAGCAGGCAGGACTCTGATCCAATGAAGTTAATCACCCGTTGCACGGTACAAACAGCCGCACTTGTTCTGGCAAGTTTGGTTGCCGGTTGTTCTTATTTGCCTGACTCGAAAAAAATCGACTATGGCACGGCGGCTAAAGCACCCCCGTTGGACATCCCACCGGATTTGACCCGTCCTTCGAATGCCGGTCAGTACTCGGCACCGAATGTCGCGACAACAGGCACCGCGGTGTTCTCGCAGATCAATGCCAAGAATAAAGTGGCGCAGCGCCAGAACTCGGATGAAACCGTATTGCCCGAAGGCGCGCGCGGCGTTGCCAAAGTTGAACGCCAGGGCAATCAACGCTGGTTAGTAGTCACCGTGCCGGAAGACAAAGCCTGGAACGTGACCAAGGCGTTCTGGCAGGAAAACGGCTTTATCCTCAAGAGTGAAAATCCGCAGACCGGGGTGATGGAAACGGATTGGGCAGAAAACCGCGCCAATGTGCCGGGTGGGGCCGTGCAGGGTTTCCTGGGGAAAGTGCTCGGTACCTTGTACTCCACAGCGGAACGAGACAAATACCGTACCCGCCTGGAAAAGGGCGTTAAGCCTGGTACGACCGATATCTTCATCAGCCATCGTGGCATGGTCGAAGTGTATGTCACCGAAGGTAAGAGTGAGACGCGTTGGCAGCCACGTGATGCAGACCCGACGCTCGAAGCAGAAATGTTGCGCCGCCTGATGTTCAAGTTTGATGGCGTCGACGAAGTTGAAGCCAAGAAACTGGCTAAAGAAATCGATGGTGGTAAAACCGCTTCTGCCGACAAGGCTAAGATGGCCACCGCACCGGATGGGGGTGCGATGCTGGTCGTTGACGATAACTTTGATCGCAGCTGGCGTCGTATTGGTCTGGCACTGGATCGTGTGGGCTTCACGGTGGAAGACCGTGAGCGCGCGAGCGGTTTGTACTACGTGCGCTATGTGGACTCAGACGACAAATCTGTGCAGGAAAAGAGCAGCGGCGGTTTCTGGTCCAGCCTCGCCTTCTGGCGCAGCAAAGATGACAAGGTGCCGACCAAGGTTCAGTACCGCATCAGTGTTCGCGAGCAGCAATTGGGTGGTCCGACCAACGTGATCGTTCTGGCACCGGGTGGACAGGCGGATGTATCGCCGATTGCCCGCCAGATTCTGGATCTGCTCCTCCAGCAGTTGCGGTGATCCGTTTTACCTCTCTCGGCAGCGGTAGCGAGGGAAATGCACTACTGATCGAGGCGGGCGGCCCGCACGGCACCCGCCTCATGATCGATTGCGGTTTACCTGTTCGGCAGGCGTTGGCCCGTATTGAAGCCCGTGGCGTTGATCCACGGGGACTGGACGCGATCCTGGTGACCCACGAGCATGGCGACCACATTGGTGGCGTGATGGCGTTGGCGCGTAAAACAGGGGCGACAGTCTGCCTGACTCGTGGCACGCATGCGGCATTGCATACGCGTTCAGCTGAAGCGTGTAACGGCGTCACCTTACGTCTTATTGATAGCCATGAGCCTTTCGAACTGGGCTGTGTCGAGATCAGGCCATTTCCGGTACCGCACGACGCGCGCGAGCCCGTCCAATATGTTGTTGCCTGTGGGGCGATCAGTCTGGGCGTATTAACCGACTTGGGTATGCTGACCCCGCATGTCGAACGATCCTTGCAAGACTGCGATGGATTGGTGCTCGAGTTCAATCATGATCCTGACCTGCTGGCGCAGTCGACCTACCCACACAGTCTCAAATTGCGTATTTCAGGACGTTACGGCCACTTGTGTAATCGCGATGCGGCGAGCTTTCTGGCAGGGTTGAATCTAGATCGTTTGCAGCATGTCGTTGCCGCACATCTTTCGCAGTCCAACAACAGTCCGGAACACGTTTTAGCGGCGGTGCGAGAAGTGCTTGGTGAGGTACCTGACGCCTTTTATCTGGCCACGCAAGCAGATGGTTTTGACTGGCTGACGATTGAGCCGTTGCAAGCATAAAAAAACCGGCCCGAAGGCCGGTTTTTTGCAACCGCCGAAGCGGTTCCAAGTTCGCAAAAAGCGATTACTTGGCAGCTGGTGCTGGAGCAGCAGCAGGAGCGGCAGGTGCAGCGGCCGGAGCAGCAGCAGGTGCAGCAGGAGCGGCAGCAGCAGGAGCTGGGGCAGCAGCCGGGGCAGCAGGAGCAGCCGGGGCTTCTTTTTTGCCACAAGCAGAAACAGCAAGAGCGATCAGAGCAGCAACCAGAAGTGATTGTTTCATTTTCTTCCCTTTGATAAAGGTCATTGAACGATATCCGAAACGGGCAAAGCCCGAACAGGACATGACTACACAAGCAGTCTGATTAAATTATACACAGTTTGACCCCTGGCAACAGTGTCTCAAAATTGCAAATTCCGGCAGGGCCTTCAAGTACAATCTTGACCTCATTGCCCTTACTTTTCATGCGCGGGACAGCGCTCAAATACCTATGCCAGTTGGAACGATTGAATCGCTAGACCACGCCGGTCAGGGGATCGCCAGAGATGGCGGCAAAACCATTTTTGTTGAGGGTGCCTTGCCCGGTGAACGGGTCGGCTGGCTTAGTTATCGTCGTAAGCCCAGCTTTGAACAGGCGCGTGTTACGGAGGTCCATCGGGCCGCTTCAACACGGGTGACACCGCGTTGCCCGCACTTTGGTGTGTGTGGTGGCTGCTCCCTCCAGCATGCGGATCCGGTGCTGCAGATCGCCGCCAAACAACGCGTGCTGGAAGACAACCTGCGGCATATTGGTAACGTGCGCCCTTCGTCGATTTACTCGCCGATTTCAGGGCCTGCCTGGCACTATCGATTCCGTGCCCGCCTGTCAGTCCGCCTGGTGCCTAAAAAGGGGGGCGTGCTGGTTGGCTTTCACGAGCGGCGCAGCAGCTATATTGCCGACATGACCTCGTGCTGCATCATGCCGCAACATGTTTCTGATTTACTTCTGCCTTTGCGGGCGCTATTTGCCGGCATGTCAGCCCCCGACCGTATGCCCCAGATTGAAGTGGCGGTGGGTGACAATGCCCAACACCCCGGGCAATTCGACACGGTCTTCTTGCTGCGCCATCTTGATCCCTTAACGGATGACGATAAGACGCAACTGGCTCAGTTCGGCCAGGCGCATCAGGTGCGTTGGTTTTTGCAATCGGGCGGCCCGGCTACTGTGGCACCGCTTCTGCCAGACGATTCGCCACTGCTTCAGTACCGGATCCCCAATTACGGCCTGACGCTGAAGTTTGCACCGACCGAATTTACGCAGGTCAATCCGGCGATTAACCATGCCTTGGTGACCAAAGCCATGCGCCTGCTCGATGCCCAGCCCGGCGAGCGGATTGCCGATATGTTCTGCGGTCTGGGTAACTTTACGTTACCCATCGCCCATAGTGGGGCAACGGTTGTAGGCGTGGAGGGCAGCGAGGCACTGGTGCAGCGGGCGGCAGAAAACGCCGCCTTGAATGGTTTGGGTAATACCACCAGTTTTTTTGCGGCGAATCTGTTCCTGGATTGCCAGCCGGTTCTGGAACGACTTGGCAAGCTCGATCGCATGCTGATCGATCCGCCGCGTGACGGCGCTCAGGCGCTGGTTCAGGCGTTGCCGGATGCTGACGCGCCGCGTGGCAACGCGCCGCACACCATTGTGTATGTATCCTGCAACCCGGCTACCTTGGCACGCGACGCTGATATGCTGGTCAATACCAAAGGCTACGAGATGCTGGGGGCGGGCATTGCCAATATGTTCCCGCACACGGCGCATGTGGAATCGATCGCCATGTTCCGGCGACGCTAAGCAAATCGCCAGCCAAAAAAACGCCCGAGGTATGCTCGGGCGTTTTTGCATCTGGCAACGGCAGACTAATCTTTAAGCTGCCACCTTAACGATCATCTCGGCGCTATTCAGATAGGCATTCGAGAAGATCTGGCGGGCCAGTTTGTAAGCGGCACCGTTCTTGGTCTTGAAGCGGGCGATTTCCTCAATGAAGAGCTTGAGGGAGTCGGCCAGACACTTCTTAAGGCTGGTTTGATCCAGCAGACCCAAGTCGTAGTCGCAAACGGCGGAATTGCGACCCAGGCCTTCGATTTCTTTAGACGTCATGTGCAGCGAGTGCTCCAGCTGGCGCACGACCAATTCTGTTGAAGCTTTCTTGCCCATTTGATAAACCTCTGTTGGTTAATCGGCCCAGATTGCAGACCGCGTAGGGCAAATAACGCAGGGTCTGGATCAACCGTTGACAGAAGTTGTTAAATATTTTTAACCCCTTGAAACCAAACAATAAAAAAGAGCCCCGCAGGGCTCTTTAGCGGTGTCAGGCAGAAAGCGCGTTAGTCGCGATCGTTGCCGTTAAAGATCATCAGCAGGTTGAGCAGGCTAACGAACAGGTTGTAAATGTCCAGATATACCGCCAGGGTTGCCGTGATGTAGTTGGTTTCACCGCCGTTCACGATACGGCTCAGGTCAAACAGCAGATAACCCGTGAAAAGCAGGGCACCGATGGCCGAGATGGCGATGGCCATGGCCGGAATGGCCAGGAAGATATTAGCCACGGAGGCGAGAATCAGCAGAATCAGGCCGGCAAACAGGAAGTTGCCCATAAAGCTGAAGTCGCGCTTGCTGACGCTGGTGTAAATGGCCAGGGAGAAGAAGATCGCCGCAGTGGCGCTACCAGCCATGGCAATCAGTGCACCGCCATTGGTCATGCCCAGCGCCACGCTCAGAATCTGCGACAGCATCACGCCCATGAAGAAGGTGAAGGCCAGCAGTAACAGCACACCCGTGCCACTGTTGCGGTTACGTTGAATCGCCCACATCAAACCAAAGGCAATGCCAAAGAAGACCAGCATGCCCATGATCGGGCTGCCCGCCATAAGCATCGGCACGCCAGAGCTTAAACCGACAACGGCGCCAATCACGGTAGGAATGAGCGAAAGCGCCAGCAGCCAATAGGTATTGCGTAGTACCTGGTTGCGGCTGGCATTGATGGTGATACCGCCAAAAGACGGCGTAGAGCGAATGTTCATGGATCAGATTCCTTCAGGAAAACAGACACGTAGTTCACATATAGTAGCTGAAAAGCCGGAAATCAAGGCCGCTTTCAACAAAGGGGTATTTTAAATGCTTTGGCGTGACAATTCTGTGTCATTCCAGGTCAGATATTCGCCACGATCCGCCGACCAATCGGCCATAACCCAGCGCTCAACATGGATGCCGTCAACAAACAGATCATGCGTGGCGGGGCGGTGCGTGTGGCCATGAATCAGCGTGGCATAGCCGTAGCGGCGGGCTTCGTCCTCAACGGTGCCTTGGCTGACATCCGTCATCATTTGGGTCTGGGCATCATAACGACGGCCCTTGCTCCGCCAGCGCAGCCAGGTGGCAATGCTGCGTCGTAACCAGTAGGGCAGGCGGAGAAAGCGTGCCTGTGTTTGCGGGTCGCGTACCCGGGCACGAAACTTCTGGTACGGCACATCACCCGTGCAGTAAAGATCGCCGTGCGATAAGACAAACTGCCAGGTGGTGGTCGAAAGGATGTAAGGGTCTTCCAGCCGGATCAAGCCCAGTTCGGCCAGCACATGGTCGCTGACCATGAAATCCCGGTTGCCGGCCATGAAGTAAACTGCAACGCCTGCCTGAACCGTTTCTTTCAGTGCCTGGAATACCGGTTGATAGGCTTTAAGACCCAGGTCTTCATCGCCCACCCATGATTCAAAAATGTCGCCCAGCAGATAGACCGACTGAGCCTCCCGGCGGGCACGTTCCAGAAAGCTCAGGAAGCGTGCCGTAATCGCCGGGGTGTCCGAAGCCAGATGGACATCGGACGCAAAGAAAATCATTTAATGGTGACCGACTGAATGATCACGTCATCTTTAGGGACGTCCTGATGGAAGCCGCTGGTACCGGTTTTAACGGCCTTGATCTTGTTCACGACATCCATACCGTCGGTCACTTTGCCAAAGACGGCATAGCCCCAACCCTGTGGCGATTCACTCTTGAAGTTGAGAAAATCATTGTCAGCCACGTTAATAAAAAACTGGGCCGTCGCCGAATGCGGGTCACTGGTGCGGGCCATGGCCAGCGTGCCGGTCATATTTTTCAGGCCGTTATTGGCTTCGTTCTTGATCGGCGCTTTGGTGGGTTTCTGCTTCATGCCTGGCTCAAAACCGCCGCCCTGGATCATGAAGCCATTGATGACGCGATGAAACACCGTATTGTTGTACGAACCGTCTTTGGCGTACGACAAAAAGTTTTCTACGGATTTCGGCGCATGTTCGCTGTCGAGTTCAACGGTAATCGGACCAAAGTTGGTGTTCAGAATAACGGTTTGCATGGATTGCTTCTCCTGTCAGTGGGGATGAAGTTGCACGATGGTTTTGCCGGCGGGTTTGCCGAGACTCGTGCTATATTCAAAGACGCATTTTATCCGTATTTCCTCTGCATTTTCTCGAATCTATAGTCCGTCATGCTCTCGATCTATAACACCCTGGCCCGCGAAAAAACCCCGTTGCAACCGATTCATCCGGGGCAGGTGCGCATGTACGTCTGTGGCATGACCGTTTACGACTTCTGTCACCTGGGCCACGCCCGTGTGATGGTGGTATTCGATATGGTCTATCGCTGGCTCAGGGCGCAAGGCTATCAGGTGGAATACGTCCGTAATATTACGGATATTGATGACAAAATCATCGCCCGCGCTAACGAGCGCGGCGAAAGCATTCAGCAGCTGACCGACCGCTACATCGCGGCCATGCACGAAGACAGCGATGCACTGGATGTGTTGCGCCCCACCCAAGAGCCGCGCGCCACCGAATACGTGCAGGAAATGCTCGATCTGATCGGTACCCTGGAAGACAAAGGCCTGGCCTATCAGGGCGGCGATGGTGATGTGAACTTTGCCGTACGCAAGTTCCCCGGCTACGGCAAGCTCTCGGGCAAATCACTCGACGATCTGCGGGCCGGTGAGCGTGTGGCCGTGGCCAGCGCCAAAGAAGACCCACTCGATTTTGTACTCTGGAAGCACGCCAAAGCCGGTGAGCCGGCCTGGCCATCAGCGTGGGGCGATGGTCGCCCGGGCTGGCACATCGAATGTTCGGCCATGAGCAGCGCTTTGCTCGGCAATCATTTTGATATTCATGGGGGCGGTGCTGATTTGCAGTTCCCGCATCATGAGAATGAAATTGCCCAGTCCGAAGGCGCCCATGGCGGTACTTTTGCCAACATCTGGATGCACAACGGCTTTATCCGTGTTGAGAAAGACGGCATCGAAGAAAAGATGTCCAAGTCACTGGGCAATTTCTTCACCATCCGTGATGTACTTAAGGTCTATGACCCCGAAATCATCCGCTTCTTTATTCTGCGTGCGCAGTATCGTAGCCCGCTGAATTACTCGACCGCCCATCTGGATGATGCTGCCAATGCGTTGGAGCGGTTGTATACGGCGTTACGTAACGTGCCACCTGCAGCAGATGCTGCCGTCGATTGGCAAAGTCCCTATGGCCTGAAGTTCACCATGGCCATGAACGACGATTTCAACACGCCAGAAGCCATGGCCGTATTGTTTGAACTGGCCCAAGCCGTCAATCGTGAGCAAAGCGCTGAACTGGCTGCGCAGCTTAAAGCGCTAGCGGGTGTGTTGGGTTTACTGCAACGCGCCCCGGACGCATTCTTGCAGCGTTCTACCGGTGCCGATGCCGAAGGCCTGACGCCTGAGCAGATCGAAGCCCGTATCCAGGAACGTTTGGCCGCTCGCAAAGCAAAAGACTTCGCCACCGCTGACCTCGTTCGGAAGGAACTGTTGGAAGCCGGAGTGGTGCTGGAAGATACGCCGCAGGGCACGATCTGGCGTCGTGCCTGACCTAGCTAATACGCCGGCGCGTTCCGAACGTGCCATGCTGCTCATTCTGGCCGGTATCCAGTTCTGTCACATTCTGGATTTCATGATCATGATGCCGCTGGGGCCGTTTCTCATCAGCGCCCTCGGTATCTCCACGCATGAGTTTGCCCTACTGGTTGCCAGTTATAGCTTTAGTGCGGCCGTGGCCGGCTTGCTCATGGCCCCTGTGGTGGATCGCTTCGAGCGTAAGCGATTTTTACTGGGCATCTTTTTAGCCTTTGCCATTGCCACCTTGCTTTGTGCGCTGGCGCCGGGCTTTGTTACCTTACTTATTGCCCGTGGCTTGGCCGGTATCTTTGGCGGCATGATGGGTGCCATGGTGCATACCATCGTGGCCGATGCCATCCCCTTTGAGCGCCGCGCCAAAGCTACCGGTTTAGTGGCCACCGCCTTTTCGGTGTCGAGTATTGCGGGCGTACCGCTATCGTTATTGATGGCCGATGCTATGGGCTGGCAAGCGCCGTTTTTGTTGATTGCGCTGCTCAGCGCCGGGCTGATCTGGTTTGGCTATAAAGCACTGCCCGAGTTTCACGGACATCTCAATACGCGGCATGATGGGCGTGCCGTTCGGCAGATGATCGCCGTTGCCATAGAGCCTAATCATATGAAGGCCATGCTGTTAACGGCACTGGTTATCTTTGGCGGTTTTACTGTCATTCCGTACATCACCCTTTATGCCATCGCCAATGTCGGCATTGCCGCCGACCAGATACCGTTGATTTATTTTCTGGGCGGCGCGGCCACACTGCTCACCGCCCGATTGATCGGTGCCCTAGCCGACCGCCTGGGTAAAGTCATCATGTTCCGGGTCGTCGCCATCGCTGCCTGCGTACCGGTTTTGCTGGTCACCAACATCGGGTCGGTGAGCTTGACGGCCTGGTTGGCCATCACCACGCTGTTCTTTATCTTGGTCTCTGGCCGCATGGTGCCCTTGCTGGCCATTGTCGGTGCGGCGGTTAAACCGCAGGAACGAGGCGCATTTTTATCGCTCAACGCCACCGTGCAATCTATGGCCATGGGCTTGGCCAGTATGTTGGGTGGTTTGTTCATCACCGAAGCACCCGATGGTCTGATCAGCGGCTACGGCTGGGTCGGGCTGGTCGCCGCTAGCTTCAATGTCCTGGCGGCATTGTGGGTCAGTCGGGTGGCCATCAGGGACTGATAACAAGTCTGTCGGTAACTGACAGAGTAGATCGTAAATCGCTACGGCGCTTTTTTGAGGTGCTTGTGAAGTCGCTTCCTCGCCGTTGATTGGTTTTGTCATGGTGATTTCCTCCGGCTAGCAATAGTGTTATGATGCCATAACGCTTAAACGTTATGGTGCTTTATGGCAAATAATACTGTTAGATCAACAATTTACCTTGATTCCGAGCTTCATCAGGCGCTTCGTGTTAAGGCCGCCGTTGCACATAAATCGATCTCGGAAATTGTTAACGAGTCGATTCGTGAATCATTGCGCGAAGATGAGGCAGACTTAAAAGCATTTGAACTGCGCGCTGCAGAGGAACCGATGCCTTATGAAACATTTCTGGCCAAGCTAAAAGCCGATGGCACTATTTGAGTTGCGGGTTCGCCCTTCAGTCGCCAAAGATCTGAAGGCCATCCCAAGGCAAAGTGTGCTGCGCATTCTCGATAAGATCGAAAGTCTTCGGGAGGATCCTAGGCCAGTTGGCTCCGAAAAATTGAGCGGGATGGAGCGCTACCGAATTCGACAAGGGTGCTACCGAATTATCTATAGCATCTTCGACGATGAAATCGTGGTTGAGATTGTCAAAGTTGGGCATCGCAAAGACGTATACCGGTAACCAACATGTCCAAACGCGCCCGCCGTCGCGAGAAACGCCCGAACGCCCCCGCTAAGGCATTGCGTAGTGGGTTGTTTAGGCGAAAGGCCGAGGTTGATCGCCGCAAAGCGGCACGTTTGATACGAAGTGCCAAGCACAAGGCTAGGCCAGATAATGCCTAGGTTAATGATGTTCAGCTTGTTGCGACCAATCGATCAAATTGCTTTTTGAATGCTTGTCTATCAGCGGCGGAAAGTGCACCAATCTTTCCTCGTATCAGTCTGTTGTCGAGCGTGAAGAGTTTGAAGCGGATTCTTGAGGGTGCTGGCAAACCTGCGGCTTGCATGTCTTTTATGAGGCAGTCCAAAGGCCAATCATTCATCGCCGAGGTGATCATCACAAGCACTGAATGGTCTGCTGCATTACTAAAGACGGATTGAGAGAGAACCAGTGCAGGTCTGTTTTTAGTAGCAGTACGATCCGTGAACGGGAAGGGCACTCTGACCACGTCGAATTGTTCAAAGCCCACGATACGCCTCTTCGTCTTCCGCGCAGCCCCATTCGGTGAGCGTGCCTTCAACGGCGCGCATGTACTCTAGGTCTAGTGGTTGAATACGCCGCACTCTGGCTGAACCGTCTGCATTCACTTCCCATTCCAGCAAATCGCCCGGATTAAAGTTAAGCGACTCTCTGACCTCTGCTGGAATGGTAGTTTGGCCTTTTGAGGTGATTTTAGCGATAGCTGGCATGACGTCTTCCTGTAAGAACCCCTTACTGAAAGAATCTACGCCTATAAAGTCAAAATGGCAATGTCAGTCGCGTAATAAGGGCTATGGCAATCCATCAACTTGCCATAGCGCCGTTAAGATTAAAATGCATTCCCAATCTGCTAGACTGCGCTTATATGCATGAATGGATGAGTGCACGCCATCGCCAGAAACGCCCGGGCACCCCCGCGAAGGCACTGATTA
>Ga0181556_1001948_pt1 | contig 19719 bp, 25 predicted proteins | sample 011ome_14_FD_148651 | JGI IMG/M metagenome (GOLD analysis project Ga0181556, IMG submission 148651) | Coastal salt marsh microbial communities from the Groves Creek Marsh, Skidaway Island, Georgia - 011505AT metaG (spades assembly) | ecosystem: Environmental > Aquatic > Marine > Intertidal zone... | reverse complement strand
GTCCGCGCTGGAAGAAGTGGCGAAACAAGTTTCCACACCAGCGGCGGACTGATTGAAACTTTGTGCGCTGCCACGGGTCAGGCCGGTGCCGAAATCGGTGCCGAAATCGGTGCCGACATGGCGCCGACGCTGAACTGCAACCACGAAGCGCCGTATGTGGCCGCGCCGCAGTCGTTTGCAATCCAAGCGGGTGCACTGCGCACCAACCCGGCCAGCGGCCCAGACGGCGTAGGAGTTCAGGCGGACCACGCATACACCCTTGAGGCTCGCGCAGAAGTTCAGGCTGTCTGCTTCGACACCACCCAGATCACCAGCGCAGCGAACTACAGCAGCCCGAAAGCAGGCGACCCGTGCCACCCGCTGGCCGCTGGAATGCATGCGCCAGCGATTGCGTTCCCTGCGAACCTGAGCGCCACACAGCACGCGAGCACTGAGGAACTGAGTCCGTCTCTGTGCGCAGTGAATCCGACCGCAGTTGCTTTCAACATGCACAAGAGCGGCAATGAGGCCAGCAGCATGGGCATTAGTGAAGACCGGGTTGATTGCCTTCGCGCATTCGAGAAGTCGCCGTTTGCTGTCCAGCCAAAAGCCGGAACGGCTGTCCGCCGCCTGACACCAGAAGAGTGCGAAGCGCTCCAAGGCTTCCCGCGCGGCCACACGCTGATCCCCTGGCGCAAGAAGCCAGCCAGCGAGTGCCCGGACGGACCACGCTACAAGGCGCTGGGCAATTCGTGGGCGGTTCCGGTTGCTAGGTGGATCGGCGAGCGCATCGAGGCTGTTGAAGCCATCAACTGCCAGCGCAAGGAGGCCGCATGAAGTGCGTTCTCTGTGGCCGTGGCCTCAAGCAAGCCGCCGTCTACATCGGTGAGATGGCTATTGGCCCGAAGTGCGCCCGCCGTGCGGGATTGATGCCGCTGGCCGTCCGCAAGACCGGCGCCGTCCGCCCAGGACCCGCCTACAAGCGCAGCGCCACACGGCAGGAGCTGGACCAGCTTGATCTGTTTGAGGGGGTGGCATGAACTTTGAAATCCATCACGGCGATTGCCTGCGTCTGTTGCGCGGCATGGAGCCAAAGTCTGTTGACCACATCATCACAGACCCTCCATACGAGGAAGAGGCGCACACGAGAGGACGCCGCCTGCTTGGGAAGCAGACCAACGGAAAGCGCACGGTCGAGTATGGCGCACTGGATTTCGACCGCCTTACAGACGAACACCGGGAAGAGTCCGCCAGATTGATGGTGGCGGTGTGCCGTGGCTGGTTGCTTGTCTTCTGTCAGGCCGAAGCGGTTTCGGCTTGGCGTGACGCCATAGAAGCGGGCGGCGGTCGGTACATGAGGGCCATGGTCTGGATTAAGCCCGATGGGGCGCCTCAGTTCACTGGCGACCGTCCAGGGATGGGCTACGAATCCATTGTGGCGGCATGGTGCGGGGATGGTCGTAGTTCATGGAACGGTGGTGGCCGTCACGGTGTTTTCCGTCATGCACAGCGAGACAGCAATCATCCAAAAGAACACATGACACAAAAGCCAGTCGCGTTGATGCGAGAGCTGGTTTCTTTGTTCACGAATCCAGGCCAGACGATAGCCGACCCATACATGGGAAGCGGAACAACTGGCGTTGCTGCCATTGGTCTTGGCCGGGGGTTCATTGGCGCGGAAATGGAGTCGAGACACGTTTCGACAGCGAAATCACGCATTGAGGTAGCTGCAGCGCAAGGCTCTTTGTTCTCGGAGGCCGAATGACCGTCGCCACCTTCAACCTGAGCGCCAACCCTGTCGAAGCGCACAAGACGCTGGCCGGTTCCGTGTGGCAGCAGATCAAGGCCCTAGCTATCGCCGGCCACGGCACGGTGGTCGAAGTCCGCACCGCAGAGGACTGCAAGACCGACAAGCAGCGCCGCTACCTGCACGGCTACGTGCTCATGACTATCAGCCGTCAAGCCAAGGTCAACGGCCAGCAGTTCGACATGCCGACGTGGAAAGAGTTTTTCCGCGCTGAGTTCCTGGGCTGGAAGACGCGCACCTACAAGCACCCGCTGACCGGAAAGAAGGTCCGCCGCCGCGAGCGCGTGAGCACCGAAGACCTGGGCGTGAAGGGCTACGGTGAGTACATCGACCGCGTGACCGCCTTTGCCGCGACGGAGCTGGGCGTTGAGTTCCGCGAGGAATGGGTGGACCCGGAAACCGGCGAGGTGTTCTACCTGTCGGCCATGAAGTCAAGGAGGGCGGCATGCTGACCCGCTCGACCTTCAAGAAGCCGGTGTACGAGCGCCAGCGCACAGTCCACACCCCGATCCCGGAGCGCCTGCGCCGCGCCGCCAGCTTCGCCAAGGCCGACCAGATGGCCGCGCCGCAGCACAAGCCCGAGGTGCACCGCAATGCCGCGCTGCTGGAGATGGCGCGCGATCGCCGCTGTGTGCTGATGCTGCCTGACCTGTGCCGCGGCCACGACACGAGCACCACGGTTGCCGCACACAGCAACTGGAGCGACCACGGCAAGGCCGGCGCGCGCAAGGCAGATGACACCTACGTGGTGTTCGCCTGCCACGCCTGCCACCAGTGGCTGGACCAAGGCCCAGCCACCGCCGACGAGAAGCGCGCCACGTTCGACGCCGCCCACGCCCGCCAGGTGCAGGAATGGGCTCGCATCGCCGCCGACCCCAAAGAGCCGCCCCGATTCCGCAAGGCCGCGGATTGGGCACTGAACCTGCTGATGAGGAAGCCATGAGCCACGGATGCCACAACCGCCCACCCATGCGCGCCAGCTATCCGGCGCTCAACGGCAAGTCATACATCACGCCGGTCGGCAGAGCCGCCTACAAGGTGGTCATGGTGCCGTATCGAAACACCACCGACTGCCAGTACACCAAGCTCAACCCTGCCGACGCCGGGTGCACCGGCTGCTGCCACCAGGAGAAAGGCGCCACGGCATGAGCACGCGCGATGACCCGAACCGCGGCAGCAAGCACGGCATCTCGCGCGATGAGTACCTGCGCGATGCCGCCAGCTATTCGGCCCGCGGCCAAGAACTGCCCCAGACCAAGCTGCTGGACATGGACGTGATCGACATCCGCAGCGCAGCCCGCCAGCGCCAGCAGTTGCTCAAGCACATCCGCGAGCACCTGAGCAACGAGGCGCTGGCCAAGCGCTATGGCGTGCACCCAAGAACCATTGAAAAGACGCTGGCGCGTGAGACGCACAGCAATCTGCCATGAATCGACAAGAACGCCGAGAACAGGCCCGATCGCACAAGGGCCGCAGCAAGCCTCAGACCGTGCGCAAGGTCTGGAGGACCGACATTGACCCGATAACGCACGCCATCGAGGGAGCTGCCATCACCGACCGCAGGAAGCTGGACACGCTGCTTGCGCGTGAGTTGGCCAGCCTGGATGCATTCGTGAAGGGCAAGGCCCGAATGGCGGAATGGTCCGACATGGCGAACGTCAACAACATCACCCAGACGCTTGCCGGAATGGGAGTAGGGCGCGAGGCCATTCCGGACTGCCATAAGGCCGAGTCCGCACTGATCGAGGCCGCAGCCCGGTTCCAGCGCACCGGCCGCATGGGACTTAGCGGGCCGGGTATCCAAGCGCTGCGCGACGTGATCGAGTGGCACGACCTGCAGCGCTCCAACATTTCCCGCCAGCAGTACGAGGCAGCTATCCGCATTACAGGGGCGCGGATCAAGAGCGGCTACGCCACTGTTGATCTTGCCGAAACGATCAAGGATCAGGCATGACGTGTCCAGCCTGCAAGGCCGCCGAAGCCAACCCGCTGACCGGCCGCTACAGCGCTAACTGCACGGAATGCAAGGCCCGCGCGCTGGCCAACGGCCGCGAGCTCTTCGACAGCCTGAACCAGCGCAAGCAGACCCCCGAGTACCAAGCCGCGCTGACCAAGGTGTTCGGCGAAGGCAATGAAGCAGACGGCCATGAGCGCGTGCGCCAGTGGTCAAGGAAGATCAGATCAGCCAGCAAAGGAACCCCATGAGCCAACCAGAAGACCGCCCCACCATTGACGAGCGCTACACCAACGCCACCCACGCCAGCAGCCTAGTGGTGACATCCGAGCGCGGTGGCGCCGGCGACATGCTGATCGCCGCCGGCTGGAGCCAGATCCGCTTGGGCGCCGCCCTTCTGCGACTGGCCAGCGAGTGGGATGGAGCCGAGAAGCCGCAGCCCATGCATGCCCGCGGCATCAACATCCTGGCAGCGGAGATCGCGCGCGAGCATGGCCGAGACATCACCGACGCCGACCACAAGGAAGCGCGCCAGCAGGCCGCCAAGTGGCTGGAACACGAGAACAAGATCCTGATGGGCAAGCTCAAGACACTGCCCGAGGTGCGCCAGGCGCTGACGGCATGGGTCAAAGAGTCCGGCATCCCGGACCACGCCGAGGCATCAGCCGAAACCCTGATGTGGTGGCTTGATGCGAAATGCCGGCACTGCCACGGCCGAAAGTGGGAGATCATCAAGGACACCGGCCGTCTGAGCGACAAGGTATGCCCTGCCTGCCGCGGCAGTGGCGAGCGACCGCGCCCCGGTGGGCTGCAGACCAATCGCATCCTGGTGTACCTTGACCACTGCGTACACCAAAGCAGGCGTAGCATGAAGCATCGGCTGCGCCAGTTTGTTGCACAGAAATAAGGCACACACGTAGAATCCCCCAAGGATCACCGGGACGTGCTGACGCCCCGGCCCTGAAATCTCAGCTGAACCGCCCGCAGTCAAAGCCCAGAAATGGTAGCTACTGCGTACCCGCACTTGACGGGATAGGTGTCTGCGCTGAAAGCCATCACAGAAGCCCGCCACCGTGCGGGTTTCGTCGTTTCTGACGCGGTGTAGCTCAGCCTGGTAGAGCAGCTGGTTCATACCCAGCCCGCCGGCCGTTCAAATCGGCCCACCGCAACCAGTCCCAAATCCCGCCACCAACCGATTGACCACCATACCGCTCATGGGTGGCTGGAAGACCAACGGCGGGCGCCAGCAGTGGGTGCGCGAAACCCGCTGATCGTTGCCACCAATCCCCCGCCACTCAAGCGACTCCCTCCAGGTCCACGTGGCGGGGGAGGCAGCCCCTACCCCAGTTGTCTCCCCCTGACCGACTTCGCAGTTGCCAGGGTTTCACGCGCCCGGATACCGGACCATCCGGCCCGGGCGCCTTTCTCCACCCCCAAGGACCCAGCCATGAGCGCACCCGACATGATCGCCCTGCCGGTGGTTGACCAGCCGTTGCCCCCTCACCAGCAGCGCGTGGTCGCGGAGCACGCAGAAGTGGCAGAGCGCACCCAGAAGCTCGAAGCCTTCACCGGCGGCGATCTCTTCCGCACCCTGGACACCCACGAGCAGGCCCGCATGGTGCGCCAGCTCAACCACATGCGCGGATACCGCGACGTGCTGGCCGAGCGCATCGAAGCCTTCTGACCATGGGCAAACTGGCCGAAAAGCTCGCCGCTGCACAAAAAGGCAGCACCAAAGGCGCGTCAAAACCGCCAGAAGGCAAGCCGAGCGCATCAGCACCTGCAGAAACCGCCAGGAAGCGCCCGGACTGGGAAGCCGTGGAACGCGACTTCCGCACCGGCCGTTACACGCTCCGGGAGCTCGAAGCCAAGCACGGCCCTTCCTACGCAGAGATCAGCCGCCGCTCCAAGAAGCAGGGGTGGAGCAAAGACCTGCGCGAGGCCATCAAGGTCGCAACAGACGCGGCCGTGTTACGCGAACAGGTAACAGCCGCGCAACAAGACACAACAAAAACGATCCTCGTTGCAGCCGAGCTCAACAAGCAGGTGATCCTTGAGCACCGCCGGGACATCAGCGAGTTGCGCAACCTGACCGCCGACATGGTGCGCGAGGTGCAGCAGATGGGCCGCGTTGACCTTGAGCGGATCGCGACGATGCTGGAAGACCCGGACCTCAAGCAGGAGCAGGTCGGCCAGCTGCGCGAGGAACTGGCCGCGGCATCTCGCCTGCCCGCCCGAATCCTGGCCGCCAGCCGCCTGGCCCAGACGTTCAGCCGCCTGCAGCAGTTGGAGCGCCGCGCTTTCGGCCTAGACGATCCCGAGGCACCGCCGCCGGTGGACGAACTGGCCGACCTGAGCGACGAAGAGCTGGAACAGCGCATCAATGAGCGCATCAAGCAGTCTCGCGCTTGAACTGGCGCGCCAGCAGCGCGAGCAGAAGCTGGAGCTGCTGGCCCTGCTGGAAGAGAAGGAGCGAAGGGAGAAGCGCCGCAAGCTGTTCGCGTACTTCCCGGAGACTGGGCCGCTGCGCCGCGAGCTCTACAAGCAGCACACGACGTTCTTCGAGCTGGGGTCCAAGTACAAGACCCGCGGCTTCATGGCTGGCAACCGTGTGGGTAAAACCGAGGCCGGCGGCTACGAGATGGCGCTGCACCTCACAGGGCGCTACCCGTTCTGGTGGGCTGGCCACCGGTTCGACTCGGCGATCGATGCCTGGGCTGCAGGCGACACGAAGGAAACGGTCCGGGACATCATCCAGCTCAAGATGCTGGGCGAGGAAGGGCAGCACGGTACCGGGCTGATACCGGGCGACGACATCATCAAGATCGTGCGCAGGCCCAACGGTGGCGGCGCAGCGGACTATGTGCTGGTCAAGCACGTGTCCGGCAAGACATCCCGGCTGGGCTTCAAGTCGTTCGACCAGGGGCGCGAGGCGTTCCAGGGCACGGCCAAGCACGTCATCTGGCTGGACGAGGAATCGAACGAAGCCATCCGCGCAGAGTGCGCGATGCGGCTGGCCACCACGAACGGCCTGCTGATGGAGACGTTCACACCGCTGCGCGGCCTGACGCCGGTGGTGCTGAAGTACCTGGGAGACGAGGCAGAGATCCCGCAGGACCGGATCGGCCGCAACGAGGACCAGGTGCTGGTGATGGCCGGCTGGGACGATGCGCCCCACCTGAGCCAGGAGGTCAAGGCCCGGCTGATGCGCGACTGCGAACCGCACTTGCGGGAGGCGCGCTCCAAGGGGGTACCCAGCATCGGCAGCGGCGCCATCTACCCGGTCCCAGAGGACCAGATCACGGTCGAGGACTTCGAGATCCCGCAGCACTGGCCGCGCGCCTACGGCCTTGACGTGGGCTGGAACTGCACCGCCGCGGCCTTCATTGCCATCGACCGCGAGGCGGACGTGGCCTACATCTACACCTGCCACAGCCAGGGGCAGCAGGAACCGAGCACGCACGTTGCGGCCATCCGCGGCCGTGGCCATTGGGTACCCGGGACGATCGACCCGGCCAGCCGCGGCAGAAGCCAGAAGGACGGCGAGACGCTGCTGAACATCTACCGCGAGCTCGGTCTGGTGCTGACACCGGCCGACAACTCGGTGGAGTCGGGCCTGTACGAGGTGCACCAGCGCCTGGCCACCGGCCGGCTCAAGGTCTTCAAGTCCTGCCGGGCCTGGTTCGCTGAATACCGGATCTACCACCGGGACGAGAAGGGTCACATCGTCAAAAAGAACGACCACTTGATGGACGCCACGCGCTACGCCGTGGTCACCGGCATGCACATCGCGACCGTGCACGCCACGCAAGACGCACACGGCTTCCGCGCCCTGATGGGGTACACCGAATGAAACTTCTGACGATCCAAGACGAACGCGAGCGCTCCAGCAGAGACTCGGCCGAGCGCGGCTACCCGCTGCGCAAGCTCGAAGAGCTCGTGTCCGACTGCGAGAACCAGCCCGATTGGCGCTGGAGGGCCGACCGTGCCTGCCGTTTCTACGACATGGGCAAGCAGCTCACGCCGGAGATGGAGCACAAGATCCGCCGCGACTGGGGCATCGAGCCGCGCCAGACCAACCTGATCCACGGCGTCATCAACTCCCTGCTGGGCCAGGAAGCCCGCGCGCGCACCGACGTGAAGGTGGAGGCCGACACCGACGACTATGCCGACATGGCCGAATACTTCGGCGTGCAGCTGGAAGAGGCCCGCCGCGAGTCCTACGCTGACATGGCCGTGTCCGAGGGCTACGCCAGCCAGGTCAAGGCGGGCATCGGCTGGGTGGGCGTGAGCCGCGCCGCTGACCCGCTGGACTACCCCTACCGCGTCGAGTTCATCCACCGCAACGAAATCTGGTGGGACATGCGCTCCACCGACCTGGGCCTCAAGGACGCCCGCTGGCAGGTTCGCGTGCGCTGGATGGATCTGGAGCTGGCCGAGGCCATGATGCCCGAGCACGCAGAGGTGCTGCGCCAGACCGTCAACGGCTGGACCAGCATCAACCTGCCCGAGGACGGCTACCTGGCCACCGCCTACCGCAACGAGCGCGGCACCAGCATCCGCCGGGATCAGTGGCTGGACTCCGCACGCAAGCGCATCAAGTTCTACGAGGTCTGGTACCGCGCGCCGGCCGAGGTGGTGGTGCTGCACCTGAGCCCGACCAAGCGCGTGGTGTACGACAAGACCAACCCGCTGCACGTGCAGGCCGTGGCTCGTGGCCGCGTCAAGCTCTCCAAGTCCATCACCAACCAGGTGCGCCGCTCGCTGTTTGCTGGACCGCACCGCCTGGACGACGAGGGCACCGCCCGCCGCAACTTCCCCTACATCCCGTTCTTTGCATTCCGCGACGACGAGGACGGCAGCCCCTACGGCCTGATCGAGGGAATGATCAGCCCGCAGGAGGAATACAACGAGCGGCGCCAGATGGTGAACTGGCACCTCAAGGCCCGCCAGGTGCAGATGGACTCCGACGCGCTGGACACGACCTACAACACGATCAAGGACATCACGCGGCAGGTCATGCGCCCCGACATGGTGGCCATCACCAACCCGGGCCGCCTCAACCGCGGTCAAGGCGTCAAGGTGGAGGCCAATCTGGCGATGCAGAAGGAGCAGCTGGACGTGATGCAGGACGCAAAGCAGCTGATCCAGGACGTGCCGCGCGTCTACAGCACACAGTTGGGCAACGCACCGGCCGGCGTGACATCGGGCGTGGCCATCAACTCGCTGTCCGAAGCCGGCGCCGTGGCGATGGGCGAGCTCAACGACAACTACACGTTCGGCCGCAAGCTGGTGCACGAGGAGCTGCTGTCGCTGATCGCCGAGGACCACTTGCAGGAAGAGATGCAGGTGAGCATTGGCACCGGATCGAGCCGCCGCGTCATCGTGCTGAACTCGTGGAGCGCCGAGGGCACGCCGATCAACCGGGTGAAGGACTCGCCGGTCAAGGTCGGCCTGTCGGACATCCCGAACAGCCCGGCGCACCGCATGCAGGAGATGCAGCACCTGTCCACGGTCATGACGGCCATGGGCAACAACCCGGCCGCCGTGGGCGTGCTGGCGCCGGCCTACATCGAGGCAAGCAGCCTGCCGGGCCGCGAGAACATCGCCAAGCAGCTGCGCCAAGTATCAGGACTGCCGGACGTGGGCGACAAGAACGCCCAGGAAGAACAGAAGGTTCAGGCACAGCAAGCCGCCAAGGCTCAGCAGCAAATCACCATGCGCGCCGCCGCCGCCAAGGTGGCCAAGGACGAAGCATCCGCGACCAAGACCATGGCCGAGGCCCAAGAGATCCAGGGGCGCGCAGCGCTCGCACCGGCCCAGGCAGTGGCCGCCAACGAAGACCAGATCCTTCAGGACGTTGTGGCCGCCGCCGCCGCCTGACCCCCATTCGGCCAATCCTGGCCGTCTCTCCCTCGCGTCGGTGACATCGGACGGCGCGTGCGGTATCCCCCCGATGGTCAACGAACAAGGGCCCTGCGCGGGCCCTTTGTCGTTTCGGTACCAGGCCGTTATCTGGACGAGGAAGCATGAGCAACGCAGCAGAAGGAATCGACCCCGCAGACCTGACCGACGAGCAGCTGGAGGCGCTGGAAAACGGCCCCAACGGCAGCACGCCGAGCGCAGGCACTGGAGCCGACGATGAGACGAATGAGCAGCAACCCACCGCACCCGAGGCCGCCACCAGCGCGGCAGACGACACGGGAACCGGCGCAGCTGATCAGACGACGGCGCCCGCTGAACCGGAACCGACTGGCACGAAGCCGGCCGGCATCGCATCCAAGAACGGCAAGCACGTGCTGCCCTTCCATGTCCTGCAGGCCGAGCGCCGCCGGGCAGACGAAGCAGCGCGCCGCGCCGAGCACCTGGAGCGCGAGCTGGCCGACCTGAAGGCTGGCAAGAAGCCTGGCGGCGAAGCCGAAACCCTCACCGAGGACGAGGTTGCACAGATGGAGCAGGACTTCCCCGAGCACGGGAAAAAGCTGCGCGCCGTCTTTGAGCGGGCCAAGCAGTTCGAGGAAAGCGCTCGCAGCGCAGCCAAGGACGAGCCGGCCAGCACGAGCAACCCGATTCAGGACGCGATCGATCAGATCCCTCTGCTGGTGGACTGGCAAGCGACCGACCCGGAAAAGTTCGCCCGGGCACAGGAAATCGATGACGTGCTCAAGAAGTCACCCAAGTGGAGGGACAAGCCCATCCACGAGCGCTTTGCCCACGTGGCCAAGACGGTGGCCGAGGAATACGACATCCCTGTGGACGACGAGCCAGCGCCCAGCACCTCGAAACCGGGCGCAGCCCAACGCAAGACGCCTGAACAGGCGATTGCAAACGCCCCCCGCGCCAAGCCCAACACCTTGAGTGACTTCAAGGGCGGCACGATCCCCGACCCCGACACGCGCATCGATCGCCTGAGCCCTGTGGCCCAGGTTGACCGGTGGGCTGGAATGACGGACGACGAGATTGATGCCCAGTTGGCTCGGCTGGGTGGCTGACCACCACACCACGACCATCTGAAAAGGAATATCCATCATGGGTACCAACGTCGCATCGGGCAGCTCTCTCGCGCTGACCCAATACTCCACCGCCGTGACCGCACAGATCGTGCGCGCCCCCGGCAACCTCAACGCCATGACCGGCCCGGCACCGAAGCAGTCGGACGCCGAGGCGATCCTCAAGCAGCAGACCAGCCCGGACATGCCCTATGTCCGCATCACCGACCTGTCCACCGATCCCAAGGGCGACAAGGTGACCGTCGATGCGTTCAACGTGGTCGGCGGCAAGCCGATCATGGGTGACCGCAACGCCGAGGGCATGGGCAAGCCGCTGTCGAGCTCCAGCTTCGACATGAAGATCGACCTGGCCACGTTCAACGTGGACGCCGGCGGCAAGATGAGCCGTCAGCGCACGAAGCACGAGCTGCGCCGCATTGCCCGCGCCGCGGTGGCAGGCTACTTCCCACGCCTGATCTGGCAGCGCGCCATGGTGCACCAGGCCGGCGCCCGCGGTCAGCAGACCGGCCAGAGCTGGGATCTGCCGCTGGTGTCCGACCCGGACTTCGCCGAGATCATGGTCAACCCGCTGCAGGCCCCGACGTACAACCGTCACCTGGTCATCAACGGCAACAACCTGACCCGCGGTGGTGCACAGCTGGCCTCGATCGCTTCCACCGATAAGTGGAATCTGACGGTGCTGGACAACCTGGCGCTGTACCTGGAATCGCTGGACACCAAGCTGCCCGGCCCGAAGTTCAGCGGTGACGAGCAGTCCACCGACGCGCCCCTCAAGGGTGTGTTGATGCTCTCGCCCGGGTCGTACAACGACCTGATCACCAACATGACCACGGGCAACAACCTGCGCAGCTTCCAGGCTCAGGTGGAGCAGCGCCAGCGCTACGCCAAGGACTCGGCGGTCTTCCGCGGCGAGTGCGGCATCTGGCGCGGCATCCTGGTCAAGAAGGTGGATCACACCATCTTCCACAACGCCGGCGCCACGGTGAAGTACGTGACGGCTGCCAACCGCCTGACCGCAGCCGAATCCGATGTGGTGGTCAACGCCGCCATCGGTGCCGGCAACCAGGTCGAGCGCGCGGTTCTGCTGGGTGCACAGGCCCTGGCCCGTGCCGAGGGTTCTTCGAACAGCGGTGTGCAAGCCGCCATCCTCGAAAACACCTACAACGCCGGCCGCAACTACGAGTACCTGGGCGAGTTCATGGGCGGCGAGGCCAAGTTCCGCCTGAAGTACGCCAACGAAAACGGCGAGGCGGAGCCCACCGAAAACGTGTTCGTCATCGACGCGGTTTCGCCCAAGGTCGGCGCCTGATCTGGCACTTGACCCCATCCAAACCTGACTGAAAGGAGCCATCACCATGGCCAAGTACCAAGCCGCCGCACTGGCCGGCAACAGCGCCGTCTACAACGGCATCTACAACGCCGCCGTCTCCGAGGACGACACCGCCGTCATCGGCGCCGCACTGGCGATCGGCGACACGATCGACCTCGTGAAGCTGGCCGGCGGCACCCGTCTGCAGTCGCTGGAGAAGTTCAACGGCGATTGCGACACCGGCACCGCGCTGCAGTACAAGCTGGGCTACCGCTCGGCCAAGCCCGACGGTGTTCTGGTGGCCAACGACGCCTACTTCGGATCGGGCCTGACCGACCTGCAGGCGGCCGTCACCGGCGCCAGCCCGACGCGCTACAGCTTCGCGCCCATCACCTTCAACGAGGACGTGATCATCTTCGCCACGGTGACGGCGGCGGCTGCCGGCATGTCCGGCACGCCCGCCATCACCATGAAGGCGCTGGGCAAGTCCCTGGGCGTGAAGTAAGCGCAGCAGCGCAAGGCAGAAAGGCCGCTCCATCCGGGGCGGCCTTTTTCATTCCAACTGGAGAACAGCATGAAATTCAAGTACGTCGGCAAGAAGGATCGTGAAACCGCGTTTTCCGAGGCAACCGGCATCGTCTGGGAACCCGGCGCAGAGCACGACATTGCGGACAAGGCGATCGCCAAGCGCATGCTCGCGCACCCCGATGTCTTCGAGCCGGTGGCACTGGCTGAAAAGCAGGCCGCCGCACCCGCTGAAGGCGCTGGTCTGAGCACCATCGTCACCACCGGCGCCACTGAACCCGCAGCGATCACCAGTGGGACGCAGGAGCAGGCCGCGAAGCCGCAGCAAGATCCCGAGAATCCGCCTGCCGGTGAACTGGTGATGATGACCAAGGCGGGCCCCCTGAACCTGTCCACACTGGACAAGGCCCAGCTGCACCAGCTGGCCAAGGATGAGGGCCTGGACATCCACCCCAACGCCAAGGCCGAAACCGTGGCCAAGCGCCTAGCCGAGACGTTTCCGGTGCCAGCCGCCACCACCGCCGCTGAGGGCGCTGAGTGATGAAAGCCTGGGCCGAGTTCCATTCGCTGGTGATGCCTTCTGTGCTGGGATGCCCCATCCCGACGGTGGACAACGCCATTCGCTTGACGGCGCGAGACTTCTGCCTGCGCACGCGCGAGTGGCGGGAGAGCGAGAGCTTCACGGCCCCAGGCGTCATCCAGCAGTTCGACATTGACATCCCGACAGGCACTGAGCTGGTTCGGATCGTCAGCGTGGACGTGGCCGGCGAGCCGCTGGACATTTTCGGCCGCGGTGAACTGCCCGCCAGCTGGGCCACCTGCGCGCCGAGCAATGGCCTGTACCACGTTGGAACCGACATCTACATGCTGTTCCCGGCGCCGATCGCCGGTGCGGTGGTGACGGTTGAGACGGCTCTGATGCCATCCAACACGGGAACCGGGATCAGTGACGACGTGTTCGCGCGTCACGCCGAGGCGATTGCTTCCGGCGCGCTGTCTCGGCTGATGAAGCTGCCTCGCCAGCCGTGGAGCGACATCAACCTGGCCGTGCTTCACGCCGGTGAGTACGAGCGGTCCGTTCACCTGGCCGCAAATTGCGACTTCATCCAAACCGCACCGGACCAACGCCGAGTGCAACCCCAGGGCTGACCATGGCACTGACAGCGAAATCTATTCTTGAGCAGGTCGCTCGTGATCTGAACGACAACACCAGCGTCCGCTGGACCACACAAGACCTCGCTCGCTACTTCAACGATGGCCAGCGCTACATCATCACCAAGCGCCCGGATGCAAGCCACATCGTTGTGCCGCATCCGCTGGTGGTCGGCGCAGGCCAGTCCCTTCCCGACGGTGGTGAAAAGCTGATCGACGTGTCTCACAACACGACGGGCAGCAAGCTTGCCATCTCGCGTGTCTCGTCAGCGCTGCTGGATGCAAGCCTCCCGGGCTGGCGCGGCGCACCGGGCAAGGCCGAGATCCTGCACTTCATGTACGACGAGCGCGAGCCTCGCAGCTTCGACGTGTACCCGCCTGCCGCTGCCGGAGCGATCGTGTCGCTCAAGTACGCCGCACAAACCGTGGACATCCCCATCCCGGCGGACTTCACGACCACCAACGACATCACCGGCAACCTGAGCCTGTCCGACCTGTTCGGCAACGCGCAGCGCAACTACGTGATGTTCCGCTGCTACTCCAAGCAGACCGAGCTGGCCAATCCAGGCCTGGCCGCCGGGTTCAAACAACTGTGCGACGCCGAGTTGGGCGACGAAGCAGGTGGCACGGCTGCTGTTTCGCCGAAAGGATGACCACCATGATCCCAACCGTCTCCGTCACCTGCGAGTCGTTTGACCAGAACGGCAACCCCATTGCCGGCGCCCGCTTTGAGGCCAAGCTGGACCGCACCGAGGTCTACGACGGCTTTGTGGTCCCCGAAAAGTTCACGGCCATCGCTGGAGCGGACGGCGTGTGTGTGCTGGAACTCTGGCCCAACGCCATTGGTTCCAACGCCTCTTCCTACCAGATCAAGGCGTGGAACCCAGACACCGGCAAACGATTCCTCGACACCACCGCCGTGGTGCCCAACAGCGACTGCCGGCTGGAGCAGATCATCGTGGCCGAGCCTTACCCGGCCTTGGATGCGGCCCAGCAGGCGCTGATTGCCGCCCAGGCAGCACTGGCACCGGTGACGGCCCAGGCCGCCGCTGCAGCGGCTTCTGCCCTGGTGGCGCAAGACGCGGAAGATGGTGCTCTGACGGCTGAAACCGCGGCCCAGGCATCGGCCACCGCGGCGCAGGCCAGCGAGCAGGCAGCCGCCGCCAGCCAGGCCAGCGCAGCGGGCAGCGCCACCACGGCCACAGGTGCAGCGAGCACCGCCACCGCCGCCGCTGATGCCGCCGAAGCCGCGCGCGATGCAGCCCAGAACTCGGCCAGCACGGCCAGCACCCAGGCCAGCGCCGCCGCGCAAAGCGCCCAGGCAGCCGACGCCAGCGCCGACGCCGCCGCCGCATCCCAGGCCGCAGCAGCGGGCAGCGCAAGCACCGCGCAGACTCAAGCCACCGCCGCCGCCGGATCTGCCAACACCGCCCAGGCGCAAGCCACCGACGCCCAGCAGGCCCGGGCAGACGCCCAGACCGCCGCCGGCATCGCTCAGGCAGCAGCCCAGCAGGCCGACAACTCTGCAGGCGTTGCCACCGGTCAAGCCAGCCTGGCCGCACAGCACGCCAGCACCGCAGGCACCCACGCCGCCAATGCCACCAACCAGGCCAGCACCGCCACCACCAAAGCCAGTGAAGCCAGCACCAGCGCAGCCCTGGCCAGCACCAAGGCGGGCGAGGCCAGCACCAGTGCCGCAGCTGCTGCAGCCGATCGGGTTCAGACGGGCTTGGATGCCATGGCCACCGCCGCCGACCGCGCCCAGGTGGCAGCCGATGCCGCAACCAGTGCCGCACAAGCGGGCATCGCCACCGTGCAGGCCGGTTTGTCGGCCGCTTCTGCCAGCGCATCGCAGGCATCGGCCAACGCAGCGGCGGGCGCCGTCGTCTCACAGCTGCAAGACATCAAGGGCCAGACCGAGTACGCCCGCGACCAGGCGCTGGCTGGCCTGGGCGCCGCAGACAACTCGCAGGCCCTGGCCGAGCTGCTGGGCGCCATTGCCTACGCCACCGACATGGCGCTCAAGGGCGTGGACCAGATCCTGGAGAACCGGGGCACGCTGGGCAGCACCGACCGGGCCGAGCTGTACGCGCTGATGTTTGGCGAGTTGCTGGACAAGGTGGGCGTGATCGGCCGGGCCGTGGCCGGCGGCGCCATCAACCTGCGCGCGGGCGCAGCGGCCATTCCGTCGCTCGCCAGCGCCACCGACGACAACACCGGGCTGTTCTTCCCGGCGGCCGACACACTGGCCATGGCCACCGCCGGCCTGGAGCGCCTGCGCATCACCGCCGATGGGCGCCTGGGTCTGGGCACCACCACCCCCACGGGCGTGCTGGACGTGGCCGACAACAAGCTGCGCGTGCGCACCCCGCAAACCCCCGCCAGCGCCACGGCAGCAGGCAACCAGGGCGACATTGCCTGGGATGCCAGCCACGTCTACGTGTGCGTGAACACCAACACCTGGCGCCGCGCGGCGCTGTCCACCTGGTAACCCGAGGAAGCACCCAGCATGAGCACCCCGAACTACAACGAAACCACCGTCACCGGCCAGAGCTGGCAGCGCTGCTGCCAAGTGGTGATTGAAAACCCCCGCGCTGGCCAGCCGGTTGTGCGCTTTGAAGAAGAGCGCGTGCTGGCCCTGGCCGGCGACACCGAGCTGCGCACCCCAGCGGCCGGCATGGCGCTGCCCTTTGACCCGGCCAAGACCATTGCCCTGCGCGACCCCGCCACCGGCGAGCCCACGGGCCAGACCGTGACCTATGCCGACGCCTACGCGCTGCTCTACAGCGCCTACCTGGGCGCCGCCACCGAGCGCGACGCCGCCCAGGCCCCGGTAGAAACCGCACCCGAAGACCACACCCCGGAGGCTTGACCATGGCACTGACCATCAACATCACCGACACCCTGCGCAAGAGCGTGGAGGCCGCCAGCGGCGGGCGCAACACCGTGCTCTACACCGCCAAGGGCCAGCCCTGCTACATGGTGGTGGTGCCCAAGTTCAACATTCAGGACATCGACCCTGCCATGGGCAGCGGCACGCACCCGGCCTTCATCGTCGGCGGCGTGGAAAAAAGCCAGCTCTTCATCGGCCAGCACATCGGCGTCAGCCGCAACGGCGAAATGCTCAGCCTGCCCGGCGTGGACCCGATCAACAGCATCAACCATGACGCGGCCGTGAGCCTGGTGCGCGCCAATGGCGCCGGCTGGCACCTGATGACCAACGTCGAATGGGCCGCCATCGGCCAGTGGTGCTGGAAAAACGGCTTTCAGCCGCGCGGCAACACGCAGTACGGCCGCAGCAGCGACCTGACCACGGAAGTGGGCGTGCGGTCGGACGGTCTGACCGTGACCGGCGGCAACCAGGGCAGCCAAAGCCGCACCCTCACCGGCAGCGGCCCCATGAGCTGGCGCCACGACAACACCCCCTTCGGCATTGCCGACCTCAACGGCAACGTCTGGGAATGGTCGCCCGGCATGCGCCTGAACAACGGCGAAATCCAGATCATCCAGAACAACGACGCCGCCATGACCACCGCCGACCTGAGCGCCACCAGCACCCAGTGGAAAGCCATTGACGGCGCCACCGGCGCACTGGTGGCCCCAGGCAGCACCGGCACAGTGAAGTACGCCGCAGCCAACAGCGGCACCGCCGACTTCACCCTCTACCGCGCCAGCGGCAGCAGCTTTGAAGGCATGGTCAACAGCACCGGCGCCAACCCGGTGAGCAACGCGGCCCTGCAGCTGCTGGAGCGACATGGCCTGTTCCCAGTGGCCGGCAGTGGCTTGGGGGGTGATGGCTTCTACCTGAACGTATCGGGCGAGCGCGTCCCGATCCGTGGCGGCCGCTGGCTCACCTCGGCGATCGCCGGGGTGTTCGCGCTGGACTTGGGCAGCGCCCGCTCGGACTCGCTCACGCACCTCGGGGCCCGCCCCGCTTTTGTTCTCTGAAATCTGATACCTGCAATCTGATGGCCGGGCGATAGCCCGGGCTCTCCCCTCCAACATCATGAGTTCCAGAACCCAGGTCAGGCCAGAAGTGGCACCCAAGCCGACGGACTTGCTCGTGCGCCAGAAGTGCGAAGCGATGATCCAGTACGGCTACGTGGCGCTGCGTCAGTTCCCGACCTTCGAGCGCCATGTGCTGGCCGCGGAAATCCGCACCAGCATGCTGGGCCTGCTGCGCCTGATCGTGGTGTGCAACAAGCGCTACCACAAGAAGACGACGTTGCAGGACCTGGACGCCGAGCTGGACCTGCTGCGCTGTCAGGTGCGGCTGGCCAAGGAGCTGGGTTACCTGGACTTCAAGAAGTACGAGACATGGGCGAAGCTCAACGACGAGATCGGCCGCCTGGTGGGCGGCTGGATCAAGTCGATGGCGTCTTCGCCGATGGGGGAGGCGCATTGAAACGCGTCCCGATCCGTGGCGGCAACTGGAACAACTCGGCGATCGCCGGGGTGTTCGCGCTGAACTTGAACAACGCCCGCTCGAACTCGAACACGAACATCGGGGCCCGCCCCGCTCTTGGGGAATGCCAGAAACCAGGGGCCTACCGGGCCGCTGGGCAGTGCGCCCCTCAAAAGGATGCGTCAACCCCGGCTGTGGCCGCCCACCAGGCGCGCCAGAGCCGAAACACTGAACAGGACGGCCGTTCCAGTAAGGCGTATGCCCCACCGTTCGGCCCGTTCGCTTTTTTCTGGCGGGTTGCCTGATGGCCAGGACCTACGGCAACCTGTTCGAGCAGGTCTACAGCTTCGAGGCGCTGCACGCCGCGTACCGCCGCGCCCGCCTGGGCAAGCGCGACCAGCAGGAGGTGCAGCGCTTCGAGCAGGACCTGGAAGGCAACCTGATCGAGCTGCAGAACGAACTGATCTGGGGCAGCTACAAGACCGGGCGCTACCGCACCTTCATCGTCAACGAACCGAAGGAGCGCGTGGTTTCAGCCCTGCCGTTCCGCGACCGGGTGGTGCAGCACGCCCTGGTGGCCGTGATCGAGCCCATCTGGGAGGCGCGCTTCATCGCCGACAACTACGCCTGCCGCCATGGGCGCGGCACCCACCGCGGAGCCGACCGCGCGCAGGCCATGCTGAGAAAGGTCAAGCGCGAGCACGGACGGGTGTTTGTGCTCAAGGGCGATGTGGCGCGGTACTTCCCCAGCATCGACCACGCCATCCTCAAGGGCCTGTTTGAAAAGCGCATCCGCTGCCGGCGCACCCTGGCGCTGCTGAGCGACATCATCGACTCGGCCAACCAGGTGAGCGAGCGCTTCGGCGTTGGCGTCCCCATTGGCAACCTGGTCAGTCAGCTGGCGGCCAACATCTATCTGCACGAGCTGGACCAGTTTGCCAAGCACACCCTGCGCGAGCGGCACTACATCCGGTACATGGACGACTTTGTGGTCATCCACCACGACAAGGCCCACTTGCAGCGTGTGCGCGAGCAGATGGAGCGGTTTCTGGCCGACCGCCTGCGCCTGCAGACCAACCGCAAGACGCAGGTGTTCCCGGTGGGCGTGCTGCGCGGGCGCGCGCTGGACTTTCTGGGCTATCAGATCTGGCCCACGCACCGCCGACTGCGCCGCGACTCCATCACCCGTGTGGGCCGCAGCCTGCGCGCCCTGCAGCGCTACTACGCCCAAGGGCTGGTGAGCTTGCAGCGCGTGCACCAGACGGTGCAGAGCTGGTGCGAGCACGCGTCACACGCCAACACCTACCGCCTGCGCACCGCCGTGCTGCAGAAGTTCGCTTTCTGCAGGCCCAGCGCGCCAGGGCATGAACACGCTCAACACATTCAGGAGGCCCGACCTTGAGCACAACCCAAAGCACCGCCGAAACCGGCGCCACCCTGCTGGCCAAGGCCGCGCCGCCTGCATCCGTGTCATTGGCCACCCTGGCCGGCTTCCAGGTCAGTGAGCTGGTTTTGTGGGCCACGCTGATCTACACCACGCTGCTGATCGGCCACAAGCTGATCGCCTTCTACAAGTCG
>Ga0181556_1001946_pt1 | contig 19734 bp, 15 predicted proteins | sample 011ome_14_FD_148651 | JGI IMG/M metagenome (GOLD analysis project Ga0181556, IMG submission 148651) | Coastal salt marsh microbial communities from the Groves Creek Marsh, Skidaway Island, Georgia - 011505AT metaG (spades assembly) | ecosystem: Environmental > Aquatic > Marine > Intertidal zone... | reverse complement strand
TCCACCATCAAGGTCAATTTTGATTTTTAGTGTGTCGGTATGCACCGTCACAATTCGGCCGATGGTAGCTTCAGAAGGGCCCGCAGTAGCGCGCTCTTGGCCGCTGGTGAGATTGATATCCTCTACCGCAGGGAGATCCAGATCGTCTTGAGGCACGCCGTTGGAGACTGCCATCTCGTTGGCGATGTCTGATCCGCCCGCTTCTGTTTCCACCATTGTTTCCACCATGGGCACGGCGGGTAGCGCTGCTTCCTGCTGAGCGGTGCTAAATTGGGTCCACTCTCCTAACAGCATCAAGCCCAGCAAAACACTGGCAGCGATGAGGGCGTAGCGAGGGATATCCATGATGTGGTCTCGATCTCAGTGGGTATGTTGAGGGGGCTTGGCTGGCGGCACGGGGTCGGCCCCGCCGGCACACCAGGGGTGGCAACGCAGCAGTCTGCGGCCGGTCAGCCAGACGCCCGATAGAGTACCGTGGGTCTTCAGCGCGTCAATCCCATATTGTGAGCAGGTTGGTGAGAATCGGCAGGACCGGCCGAGCCAGGGGCTTAACGTCAGTTGATAGCCGCGGATCAACAGAGCAAGTCCACCCGCAATGCGGCGGTCAATCCGCTGCAGCCAATGCATTACGGGTTCACCTTCTGTCCCAGCGCACGCCACAGCCTGTCGAGCTCGTTCCATACGCTAGGATTGTCCATTTGATCGGCACCCAAACGCGCGAGCACAACCAGGTCTATCGCTTTATCAAAAGGATGGCGTCGGAATTGTTCCCTTACCAGCCGCTTGATGCGGTTGCGCCTCACGGCGCGACGAATGGCCTTTTTAGCCACAACGACACCCAGTCTTGAAGACTGCGTTGCGCCGGGCGCGGCGAGAAGAAGAAAGGCGCCGCTACTCACCTTATACTCCGGGCTGTCAAACACTCGCCGGTAGTGGTCAGGCTGAGATAGCCTGGCAGTATGAGTAAAGGTGGGCATGGCCCACAGCGGCAGTTTGTGCGATGCCCTTAGGCTGACAGGCGCCGGCGACCACGCGCGCGGCGGCGAGAAAGGACCTTGCGACCGCCCTTTGTAGCCATGCGGGCGCGAAACCCGTGACTGCGCTTTCGCTTGAGAACGCTAGGCTGAAATGTACGCTTCATGGCGGTTACCTTTTCATCTTCGTTTAACCCTATCGCTACATTTGCGATAGAACAGCGGCCGTGAACGTTCAGCGGGCCCGGCGGCCGTCAAGGGGCGCGGATTATAGGTAGCCTTCTCAGTCTATGCAAGGTGTGGGGCGGGCAACTTCAACCCTATTCACTCGGCGCGCTTAAAAAATTTCATCCACGCTTGCCAGCGCACTACTCAGCCCACTTGGGGGGGGCGCTGCCCTAACTGAAAAAGCTGCGATTTCAGGGGCTTGTCTCGGCTGGTGCGCCACCAGCGTAACAGCGGTGCCGGGTTAAAAAATTGTACCTCGCGACGGCAAGTCACAGGTTGGCCCAAAGATAAACACAGCTTATCCACAGGGCGGAAAGTTTTTTCTTGCAAATGGCCGGCGCTTGGTCTAGCCCCCAAAAAATCACGCAAAACATTGTTTTTAAACAAGTTAAAATCTGTTGATGCTCGAAGAGGTTTGTGGATAACTATGTGTCGACAGCGTAGGGCAGGCCAAACATCGTCAGGCGCGTTTGGGAAGCGGCAGGAGCCGGCCACCCCTAGGAAAACCCTTTGAAAAGACGGCACTTTAAGTTAACTGGAGAAGTACGTTGGTTGCCCCCCAGCCCCTCACGGACCCTTGGCAGCACTGCTTGAATCGACTCGGCGGTGATATCCCCCAGCAGCAATTCAATACCTGGATCAGACCTTTAAGAGCTGAATGGCAAGAATCGGGCCTGATGTTGGCGGCGCCGAATCGATTTATTCGAGATTTTGTGGCGGAAAAGTACCTACCTTTAATTAACACTTATTTGTTGGATGTGGTGGCACCCGCCGCTGCTCAAGCATCGATTACGGTTCAGGGGACACCGCCCCCTGCCCCATCCTCGGTCAGGCCGATTGCTTCTGGCGCGGCTCAGGCTGTGACCCGGCCTGTGAAAGCCCCCGAGCGCCCAGCGCCGGCTGCGCTCGTATCGCCTTCCAGTTTGGTTGAGGGGTACACCTTTGAGCGATTTGTGGAGGGCAAGAGTAACCAACTGGCGCTGGCGGCAGCCCAACAGGTAGCCGAGCACCCTGGCCTCTCATACAACCCTTTATTTTTATATGGTGGAGTTGGGCTCGGCAAGACACACCTGATGCACGCTGTCGGTAACGCCATGCGTCGCAAGAATCCCGATGCAAAAATCGTCTACTTGCACTCTGAGCGATTTGTCGCTGATATGGTGAAGGCGCTTCAGTTGAACGCCATCAATGACTTCAAGCGTTTCTATCGTTCGGTCGACGCCTTGTTAATTGATGACATTCAATTTTTCGCTAACAAGGACCGGTCTCAAGAAGAGTTTTTTCACACATTCAATGCACTACTTGAGGGTGGTCAGCAGATGATCCTCACCTCCGATCGTTATCCCAAGGAAATCGACGGTGTTGAGGAGCGATTAAAATCTCGCTTTGGCTGGGGCTTGACGGTAGCGGTGGAGCCACCAGACCTAGAAACGCGCGTGGCGATCTTGATGAAAAAAGCGGAGCAGAGCCACATATCGCTCGCACCAGACGCGGCTTTTTTCATCGCGCAACGTATTCGTTCAAACGTGCGTGAGCTGGAGGGCGCATTGAAGCGGGTGATCGCCAGTGCGAATTTTACGGGGCGGCCGTTTGATATTGATCTGATTAAAGACAGCCTCAAAGACTTGCTTGCCTTGCAGGACAAACAAGTCTCTCTGGATAACATCAAGCGTAAAGTGGCCGAGTACTACAAAATCAAGGTGGCTGATTTAATGTCCAAAAGGCGCAACCGGTCGGTGGCGAGACCTAGGCAGGTGGCTATGGCGATAGCCAAGGAGCTCACACACCATAGTCTGCCCGAGATTGGTGATGCGTTTGGTGGGCGAGACCACACGACAGTTTTGCATGCGTGTCGTAAAATCAGAGAGCTGCGGGATGTCAGCCCCGATATTAGCGAAGACTATCAAAACTTGCTGCGCGCGCTGACTACCTGAATGGCCAATCTGCCGGGCGGGCACACCGCCCGGTTACTGCAAAAGACTGAACGAGCTGAAAACATGAAATTTTCCATTGCCCGCGATGCACTGATCAAACCATTGAATTTGGTGGCGGGGGTCGTCGAGCGACGGCAAACGCTGCCTATTTTGTCAAACGTATTGCTGGCCCTAGAAGACAAAACCCTCTCACTTACTGGAACCGATCTTGAGGTCGAGCTGATTGGACGTGTCGAACTGGAGGCGGCGGGCGTTGATGGCGAAGTGACGGTGCCGGCCAGAAAACTGGTTGATATCTGTAAATCGCTCCCGGAGGGTTCCACTATAGAATTTTCTTTAGAGGCGGGCAAGGCGACGGTGAAGGCCGGCCGCAGCCGCTTCACCTTGTCCACCTTGCCAGCTGCGGACTTTCCAGCGGTGGAGGGTGGCGCTGGTTCGGTGGCGTTGTCCCTCGATCAATCGCTGGTGAAGCAGTTGATAGACGGCACCGCATTTGCGATGGCGCAACAGGATGTTCGCTATTACCTCAATGGTTTGTACCTGGAAATAATGGGTGGCCGTTTACGGGTAGTGGCTACAGATGGCCACCGTTTGGCTTTGGCAACGGGACCGGCTTTGGTTGAGGCTGCTGATACTGGGGTCATTATTCCACGCAAGGGTGTGCTGGAGTTGTCGCGTCTACTTGATGGCAGCGTGCCTCTTGAGCTCGCCATTGGCACCAACCATATCCGCGCTACCAATGAGCAATTTACCTTCACTTCTAAGCTAGTTGACGGCAAGTTCCCCGATTATGAGCGCGTAATCCCGAAAAATGCCGACAAGTCGGTGATTGGCGAACGTGGCGAGCTGAAGCAGGCTTTCACCCGCACAGCGATTTTGTCGAACGAAAAATACCGGGGTGTTCGATTGAAGTTGTCGGACAATAGCCTCGATATTACGGCCAACAACCCCGAGCAAGAACAGGCGGAGGAAGTGGTGGGCGTCCAGTACTCCGGTGCCGAGCTGGAGATTGGTTTCAATGTCAGTTATCTGCTAGATGTCTTGTCGGTGCTGGGGCAGCCCCAGGTTCGGCTGTCTCTTTCAGATGAGGCGAGCTCAGCGCTACTCGAAAATGCGGAGGCACCCTCTGAGGGAGAGCCCGAGCGGCTCTACGTCGTGATGCCTATGCGGCTCTGATCGTCGCCCTACCCGCTTCGGTGTTGAAGCACATTACGATCGAAGGCGTCAGAAATCTGGCGCACACTCAAGTGGCCCTGCCGTCTGGCGCCACGGTGCTTTTTGGCGCCAATGGCTCAGGTAAAACAAGCTTCCTTGAGGCGATCCACTTGCTGGCCGTGGGCCGTTCTTTTCGCACACACCAATCAAAACCGGTGATTCAGCATGGCGTGGCACATTGCCGGGTATTGGGTGAGGTGCAGCGCGGCCGACGCTCTATTGTTATGGGGCTTGAAAAGCACCGCGATGGCGGCGTTAAGGCGCGAGTCGGCGGCGAAAACGTGCCATCACTTTCCGATTTAGCGCTGCACCTCCCGCTGGTATTGTTGGATACCGAGGGGTTGGGGATTGTGAACGGACCCCCCGAGGGCCGCCGGCGTTTATTGGATGGCACTCTGTTCCACGTGGAACAGGGGTTTTTGTCTCAGTGGAAGCGCTACGCGCTGGCTGTTCGACAGCGTAATAGCGGGTTACGCCGTGGTATACTCAGCAGTGACAAAGCGTGGCGCCAGGAGATCGCGGAAACCGGGACCCTGCTGACACAACAGAGGCAGGCGGTGGCTGAGAAGTTGGCCGATGAGTTGGCGCGATTAGTGCCTGCGCTTTCCGATGATTTAGTCGGTCTGGGGGTGGTGTTTCGCGCCGGTTGGGACCAAAAATTGTCGCTGGCTGAGGCGCTGGAGCGAAACGCAGACAGCGATACCGCTCAGGGGTTTACGCAGGTCGGTCCGCACAGGGCTGATTTACGGTTAATGCGCGACGGAGTTTTGGCGGCCGAAGTGCTGTCGCGGGGTCAGCTAAAGTTGGCGCTAGTGGCGCTAAAACTGGCTCAGGGGGTGTTGATAAAAGACGCCTCCTCATTGTCGCCGCTGTATTTGGTGGATGATTTACCCGCCGAGCTGGATCAGGAACACTGCGCCAGAGTGTGTGAGCAACTGGGCGCTGGCCGGCAAGTGATATTAACCGCGGTGGATCGGGTGCCGCTCGAGGCCGCATGGGGCGGAAAACCGCTCAACTTGTTCCACGTGGAACAGGGGCGGTTGTTGCCGGCATGATCCTGCTATCGCTGGCGCCCGGTGTGGTGTTGCAGGCATTTTTTTTAATCGTTTAGTGGGGCTGCATGTCAGACGAAAACACAGAGAATCCAGAATCTGGAGATTATGATTCCTCCAGTATCAAAGTACTGAAGGGCTTGGATGCCGTGCGCAAGCGGCCTGGGATGTACATCGGGGACACCGATGACGGCACCGGCCTGCATCACATGGTGTTCGAGCTAGTGGATAACAGCATCGATGAGGCGTTAGCCGGCCACTGTAGCCAAATAGACGTAATCATTCACCATGACGAGTCAGTGACGGTGGCCGATAATGGCCGCGGCATTCCTACCGAGCAGCACGAGGAGGGGGTTTCTGCCGCCGAAGTTATCATGACGGTGTTGCACGCTGGCGGTAAGTTTGATGACAATACCTATAAAGTGTCGGGCGGCCTCCACGGTGTGGGTGTTTCGGTGGTCAACGCGCTGTCATCCACTTTGCAGCTCACTATTCGCCGCAAAGGCGAGTTGTTTGAACAGACCTACTCACACGGTGTCCCAGAGACGCCGTTGGCGGTAGTGGGGGAAACCAGCGATACAGGCACGGCCGTGCGGTTTACACCTTCGCCAGAGACCTTTAGCAATATTGTTTTTCACTACGATGTATTGGGAAAGCGGCTGCGGGAGCTCGCTTTCTTAAACAGCGGCGTTCGAATCTTTTTAAAGGATGAACGTTCAGGTGAAGAGGAGTTGTTCGCCTACGAGGGCGGTTTGCGCGCCTTCGTCGAGTTTTTGAATCAGAGCAAAACGCCCATCGCCAAAGTCTGCCATTTTCAGGCGGAGGCAGAGGAGGGTGTTGAGGTAGAAGTTGCCCTGCAGTGGAATGATGGGTTCCAGGAGGGCCTTTACTGCTATACCAACAATATCCCGCAGAGAGATGGCGGTACGCACCTGGCGGGGTTTCGGGCTGCCCTCACCCGATGTTTAAATAATTATATTGAAAAAGAAGGGCTTGCGAAGAAAGCCAAGGTCTCCACCACGGGTGATGATGCGCGAGAAGGTCTGACGGCCATCTTGTCGGTGAAGGTGCCTGACCCCAAGTTCTCCTCTCAAACGAAAGACAAATTGGTGTCTAGTGAAGTGAAGGGCGCGGTTGAGCAGTCAATGAACCAGTTCTTCAGTGACTTTCTGATGGAAAACCCCGCCGATGCCAAGCTGGTGGTTGGAAAAATGATCGACGCCGCGCGAGCCCGAGAGGCGGCGCGCAAGGCACGAGAAATGACCCGCCGTAAAGGCGCGCTCGATATCGCAGGCCTTCCCGGGAAACTGGCGGACTGTCAGGAGCGCGATCCGGCGCTGAGCGAGCTGTATCTGGTGGAGGGAGATTCCGCAGGTGGCTCTGCCAAGCAAGGCCGCAATCGAAAATTCCAGGCCATTTTGCCGCTCAAAGGAAAGATTTTGAATGTGGAGAAGGCTCGCTTTGATAAGATGCTGAGTTCCGCTGAGATCGGCAATCTTGTGACGGCGCTCGGCTGCGGCATTGGTAAAGACGAGTTTGATCCGGACAAGCTCCGATATCACCGCATTATCATCATGACGGATGCGGATGTGGATGGATCACATATCCGCACGCTGTATCTGACCTTCTTTTTTCGGGAGATGCGCGAGCTCATCGATCGTGGGCATGTCTACATCGCACAGCCCCCGCTCTACAAACTGGCCCGCGGCAAGCAAAGCCGCTACCTCAAGGATGAGGCTGCATTTGCCGAGTATTTGACCCAGTCCGCACTCGAAGAGGCGGCGATATTTACTAACGCTGAAGCGCCACCCCTGGCAGGTGAGGCGCTAGCAGGACTGGTGGCGTCGTATCAGACGGTGGCTGCCGATATCGAGCGACTGGCCCGGGTGTACCCCCGGGACGTGCTCTGGTCTATGCTGGCAGTGCCTTCGCTGGCAGCCGAAGATTTGGTGAATGAGCCCAATGTTCAGGCTTTTGCGACAGCCCTAAGTGAGCACTTACTTACCCTGAAGGACAAGTCAGCACATTACGAAATCTTCGTGCGACAGGATCCAGAGCGCGGGTTTTATTACCCTGTTGTGCGCCGCACGGCCCACAGCGTTGCGACGGATACGGTGTTGAGCCGAGGCTTTTTTGCCTCGCCCGAGTATCTGGCTTTGCGCGCTGTGGGTGAGCGTCTCGATGGCCTGATTGAAGCAGACGGGTTTTTTCAGCGCGGAGAGAAACGTCACGAGACGCAAGACTTTGCTGCAGGATTGGACTGGTTGCTGGCCGAGGCGAGAAAAGGCTGCACGATTCAGCGCTATAAAGGGCTCGGTGAGATGAATCCGGAACAATTGTGGGAGACAACGATGGACCCCGAGGCCCGCCGCATGTTGCGGGTTACCATCGAGGATGCATTTCTGGCCGACCAAATGTTCTCAACGCTGATGGGAGACGACGTGGAGCCGCGCCGGGAATTTATCGAACAAAACGCGTTGGCAGTCGCCAACCTCGATATCTGACAACCAGCCGTTACTCGGTGTCTTTGGGGGTGAGCTGATCGTCTTTGACGTCTTCGAGCCTTGCGGTTTCCACATCAGGCTCAATCGGCGCTAGGGCCTCGGGAAACGATTTGTTGGCGCGCTGGGACAGCGACTGAAATCGTGACACTTTGCCCAACAGACCTTGCTTGCCTTGAGTCGCTTTCACCACGTCATTGTATTTGTTGGCGGTGGTCGAAATGGAAGTGCCGAGCGCATAGAGCCGGTCACCCAAAAGGCAGACGGTGTTATAGATGTCTCCCGCCCGCTCACTGATCTCCCTCGCCTCACGGTTGCTGTGCTCGATCATCCACAGGTTCGCGACGGTCCTGAGGATAGGCATCAGCGTGGTGTGGGAGACCAACACCACATTTTTCTGGTACCCGAGATTAAACAGCTCTCGCTGGCTACGCATCACTTCAATGTAAGCCGGCTCTACCGGCATGAACATCAGTACAAAATCGGGACTCTCCATTCCCGGCAGGTTCGCATAGTCCTTGGCTGACAGGGCATCGATATGGTTTCTCACAGCCTTTGCATGTGCTTCCAGCGCACTGCTCCGTTCGGCATCGGTTTCAGCTGTCACGGCCCGCTCGTAGTCGACCAGTGACACTTTGCTATCGATGACCAGGTTCTTCCCTTCGGGCAACCGAATGACAAAATCAGGCAGGTGACGATCACCTTGCTCATCCCTAATGGCGACCTGTGCATCGTAGTGCTCACCCCGCCGAAGGCCGGCGAGCTCAAGTGTTTTTTCCAGTTGGGCCTCACCCCAGTTACCAACCAGCTTTTTGTCCCCTTTAAGCGCACGGGTCAGGTTTTGCGCCTCGCCCGACATGGACACGCCCACTGACTCGAGATGTTTGATCTGCTCTCCCAGCGATGCGCTGTTGCGCACCATGTCGGTATGCACCTGATTAACTCGCGTTTGAAACTGATCAATTTTTTCCGCGAGCGGCTTCAACAGGCTATCGAGGCTTTTTTGATTAGTGGTCTCCAACGCCTTGCCGGACGATGCAAGCAGTTTTTGGCCGATCACCTCTAATTCAGCGCGAAGCGTTGTGCGGGATTCTTCCACCCATTTCATTTGGTTCTGATGATGGGCATCGCGTTCCAAAAGGGTGGCACCCTGGGCGCTGAGCTGCGCGTTTACTGAGGACAACTCCTGCTGCAGTGTCGTCAGCTCAGATTCAAGCGCTTGATTGCGCTCGCCGGCCAGGGCTGCGGCGGTTTTTTGGGCGATGGCCTCTGATTGCGCTGCCGTCAGTTCCTGTCGTCGCTTTTGCAGTTGCAGCAAGCTCAGCAGCAGGCCCGCTCCGCTAGCCGCCGCCAAGCCCAACCAGAACAGCGGCTCATCGGTCATTCAGCCGCCGATGACAGCAACGCCAGATCAGCGACCTGTGTAAACAGTGCTCGCAAACCACCGAGAAGTCGCAACCGATTCAAGCGTTCAGCTGGGTCCTCCGCATTGACCATGACGCCGTCAAAAAACGCGTCCACAGGTCCGCGGAGTTGGGCGAGCTCATCGAGCGCGTTTTGGTAGTTTCGATCTGCCAGAAGCGGTCTTAGTGTCGACGCGACCCGGCCAACCGCCTCGTGCAGTGCGTGCTCGGCCTCATGGACGAAGAGGTTGGAGTCGGCGGGTGTGCCGTCGAGTTCGTCAGCTTTTGACAGAATATTGGCGACCCGTTTATTGGCCGCGGCGAGATGTTCGGCCGTTTCGGTTTTGGCAAAAGCGTTCAGCGCACGCACGCGCAGATCGATATCGAACAGATCGGTGGCGCCCGCCGCCAGCGCCGCACGCACCAAAGAGATATGGATGCCATCGTCGTCGTACCAGTTGCCCAGCCGCTCAGTGATGTAGTGCGATACGGCGTCGGCCGTGCCCGGAGCCAGCTCAGCGGTATGTTGTTCGAATGCGCCCTGCAACAGCTCGGTCAAAGAGAGCGGCTTTTTGAGATCGATGAGCATCCTGATCACAGCCAGAGATGCCCTGCGCAACGCAAAAGGATCTTTAGAGCCGGTAGGGGGCTCGCCGATGCCAAAAATCCCAATCAATGTATCTAGGCGGTCCGCCAGCGCGACGGCCGTCGCTTCGGGAGATGGGGGCAGCCCGTCACCGGCAAAACGGGGGTAATAGTGGTACTCAATGGCTTCTGCCACAGCGCCAAGCTCTTCGTCATGGCGCGCATACTCTGCGCCGGCGATACCTTGCAGATCGGGGAACTCAAGCACCATTTCCGATACCAGGTCGCATTTGCTCAGCTCGGCCGCTCTGAGTGTTGTCGTCTCGTCTGCGCCGATGGCGTTAGCCACCTGCTTCGCGATAGCGACGACCCGACGGGTCTTGTCCAGCAGGCTCCCCAAATGGTGTTGAAAAACAACGCTGCCCAAGCGTTCCTGTCGCGAAATCAGCGACGATTGCTTGTCGTTGGCAAAGAAAAAGGCCGCATCGCTCAACCGGGGTCGGATGACGCGCTCGTTTCCCGATACAACCTGTTCTGGCTGCTTGCTCTCGATATTGGCGACCGTGATGAAGGCGGGCAGCAATGACCCGCTGCTCGCATCGTTGAGATGAAAGTATTTCTGATGGGTCTTCATCGCTGAGATCAGCGCCTGCGCGGGGACTGCTAAAAACTTCTTATCGAAACTGCCCCGCAAGGCCGCTGGCCATTCCACAAGTCCGGTGACTTCATCGAGCAGGTCTTCAGACAGCGCCACCGCTTCGTTTTTATTCGCCAGAGCGAGGACTTGTTCCGCGATCAGTGCGCGTCGCTCGTCCATATCGACCAGCACCCGAGCCTCGCGTAGGGAATCTCGATACGCCGCCGGTGAACTAATTGCCACGGGCGTGTTGTGATGGAAGCGGTGACCACGACTTTCCCGGCCACTTTCAAGCCCAAACAATTGAAGTGGCAGGACGGCATCTCCAAGCAGCAATACCAGCCACTGCACCGGGCGTAAAAACTCGTCGCGAGAGTGCCCCCAGCGCATGCGCTTTGAAACGGGTATGCCAGCGACCGCGTTGGCGATAATGTCCGGAATCACCTCGGTGGCCTGCGCGCCTTTTTGCGAGACATGAGCGGCGACACGCTCTACACCCTGCGCCTCAACGACTATGAGGTCGTCTGCAGAGATGCCCTGTTTGCGTGCAAAACCCTCTGCCGCCTTAGTCCATGCGCCGCTATCATCCTTTGCGGCAGACACGGGTGGTCCCACCACCTGTTGCTCGCTAACTGGCCCCTTAATCGCCACGTTTTCGACCCACACTGTCAGGCGTCGCGGCGTTGAAAAATGGTGTGCTCCCGTGAAGGGCAGGTTGGCTTCTGTCAGCCCATCGGTCACGCCCTGACACAAAGCGGTGGCCATGGCGGAGATCTCACCAGCCGGTAATTCTTCGGTTCCCAGTTCAAACAAGAGGTCGGCGGTGGTCATGATTCGCCACCTGCCGCCGCTTCCAGCTGCGCGAGTGCAGCGGCGGCAAGGTCAGGATCAGCTTGTGGGAAGCCGAGCGCACCCCGCGCTGCCACATAGGCCTCTGCAGCCGCCCGCGCCAACGTGCGAACTCGTAAGATGTAGCGCTGTCGCTCTGTTACACCAATGGCGTGACGGGCATCGAGCAGATTGAAGGTGTGGGATGCCTTCATCACGTGCTCGTAGGCGGGCAGTGGCAATTGCCTTTCTGTCAGCCGCATTGCTTCGCGTTCACAGAACTCAAACTGGGTAAACAGGTAGTCGACATCGGCTTCAACAAAATTAAAGGTCGACATTTCCACTTCGTTCTGGTGGTAGACATCGCCGTAGGTGACGGGCCCGGAAGGGGTGTTTGCCCAGACGAGGTCATAGACCGACTCGACGCCCTGCAGGTACATCGCGATGCGCTCCAGACCGTAGGTCAGCTCACCGGTGACGGGATGGCACTCCAGTCCACCTGCCTGCTGAAAGTAGGTAAACTGACTGACTTCCATGCCATTCAGCCACACCTCCCAACCTAGGCCCCATGCGCCCAAAGTGGGTGATTCCCAGTTGTCTTCGACAAAACGGATATCGTGGACCAGTGGGTCGATGCCCAGCGCGAACAGGCTACCGAGGTAAAGGTCCTGAAAATCGGCCGGGGAGGGCTTCATGACGACCTGAAACTGATAGTAGTGCTGCAAACGATTGGGATTTTCGCCATATCGGCCGTCAGCGGGGCGGCGGCTCGGCTGAACGTAAGCCGCGTTCCAGTTTTCGGGGCCGAGTGCGCGCAAGAAGGTCGCTGGATGAAAAGTGCCGGCGCCCACTTCCATGTCCAGAGGTTGCAGCACCACGCAGCCGTGTTGAGCCCAGTAGTCCTGCAACCGCAGAATAACCTCTTGAAATGTTGCAGGCGCCACGAAGTACAACCTAAAGCCGATGAGAGCAGTTAGTATAACTGCGTTGCCCGCGCCATAATCACTTTTCCAACACTGACCCCGTCAAATTTCCCTTAACTTATGCCTGCATCACCCAAACCCCTCTGGCTAGAGTGGACCGTCATTTTGCTTATCAGGTTGATGATCGTAGTGACGCGCCTCATGCCACTTGGTTGGGCACGCGCCTTGGGTAGAGCGGTCGGGGCCGGTCTTTATCATTTCAACGGCCGAATGCGGCGTGTAGCCATTCGCAATCTCGAGTTGGCGTACCCGGAGTGGACACCCAACAGGCGGCGGGTGATGGCGAGGCAAAGCGTTCAGTCGACTGGCGAACTCATGGCTGAAATGGGCCGGATGTGGACGCAGCCTTGGGTGCAGACCACTGCACTGCTTGAAGTCGACGGTCTGGGTTGCGTGACGGAACCGCTGGCGTCAGGGCAGGGCGTCATTGTTCTGGGCCCTCATCTGGGTAATTGGGAGCTACTGGGTATGCACTTGGCGACTCTGGGTAATCTGGTAGCGCTCTACGAGCCAATACCCCTGAAAAAACTCGATGAGCTGGTGCATCGCTGCCGCCAGTGCACTGGCGGGAAGCTGGTGCCCACCACGCCGCGCGGTATCGCCGAGCTAGTTCGCTCGGTGCGAGCAGGTGGTATCACTGGCATCCTGCCTGACCAGGTACCTAATGATGGAAATGCCGGTCTCAACGCGCCTTTCTTCGGTGTCGAGTGTTTCACCGCCGCATTGGCGTCCAACCTCATTAGAAAGTCGGGAGCCGCGCCGGTGATGGGCACTGTGCTACGGACCGAAAAAGGTTTTCGCGCGGTGTACCGACCTGCGGAACCTGGCGTTCAGAGTGACGACACCTTCGAAGCACTGAGCGCGATCAATCTTGGGGTAGAAAAGCTGATCGCCGGGAATGAGCGGCAATACCAGTGGCAGTACAAGCGTTTTCGGTGCCGGCCCAAAGGGTTGGTTGATTATTACGACTGGTCGATCATGCCTTTGCAAGATGAGGCAGGCCTCAAGAGATGACACAGGTTACGGGGAAAGTGATTGCCGGTCTCATTGGGTTTATGGCGTTTGGGCCGGCGGGGCTAATGTTTGGTTTGGTGTTGGGCCACGCTTTTGACAGGGGGTTATGGCGCGCACTGCAGCTTTCCGGGCCCGAAGCCGTAAACATCATGCGCGCACAGTTTTTTGAAACTACATTCACCTTGTTGGGATTTGTCGCCAAAGCGGATGGCCGCGTGTCGGAGGCAGAGATCGCCCAAACTGAGGCGCTGTTTCTTCAACTGCGACTCAATGCCGCACAGCGCCGCAGTGCGATTGAGCACTTTAAAAAAGGGTCGGCGCCCGACTTTGATCCTGCTTCCACCGTTGCCAAGTTCAACGACTGTTTGGGCCCTCGGCGTCAGGCACAGCATACGCTGATGGCTTTTCTGATGGGTATTGCATTGGCCGATGGCACCTTTTCCGCAACAGAACGCCGTGCGTTATATCGATTAGCAAAATTGCTTGGCTTGCCTCGGCGTGAGGTGGATCAGCTGATTTCCATGGTCAACGCGCAGGCCCAGTTTCAGCAGGGCAGCTATCACCAATCTAGCACCGGAGGGGGTTATCGCCCCCGTAATGCCGAGACGGAGCTGAACACGGCTTATGCCGCACTGGGCCTGACTGCTGACGCCTCGGATGCAGAGATTAAGCGCCGCTATCGCAAGCTGATGAGTGAGAACCATCCCGACAAGCTCATCGCCGAGGGCGTCCCTGATGAACTACTCCGGGTCGCGACCGAGCGGGCCCAGGAAATCACAGCCGCCTACGAGGTCATTCAACAGGCGCGGGGATCTAAATAGCGACGCTCACCCTCGAGCTCATGACTCGCCGCGCTGCAAAGTATTTGAGACACAAATAACAGAGTGTTGGCAGCGGGAGATTAATGTCGCCAGAAGGCGGGCGTCAGCAATACCAGGAGGGTAAATACCTCCAGGCGGCCCATGAGCATAGCGAGGCAAAGAATCAGTTTGCCTGGTTCGCTGACGGCGCCATAGTTATTGGTGACTTCGCCTAACCCCGGTCCGAGATTATTCATGGTGGCCACTACGGCGGAGAACGCGGAGATGAAGTCGAGGTTGGTTGCCAGCAGAGCTAGCCAGATCAGAACAAAACAGAACATATACACCGCAAAGAAACTCCATACGGCGCTGATCACTTCAGTTTGCACTCGCCGTGCATCCAGCTTCAAGGGGATCACCGCGTTGGGGTGAAGCAGCTGCCGCAATTCCCGCATACCCTGACGAAAGATGAGCAGAATGCGCATGGCCTTCATGCCGCCGCCGGTGGAGCCCACACAGCCACCCATGAAGCTCAGTATTAACAAGAGTATTGGCAAAAAAAGCGGCCAGACGGAAAAATCCTGTGTGGTGAAGCCGGTTGTGGTAGCGATCGAGATGGTTTGGAACAGCCCATGAATCACACTGTCCTCGAAGCTGAGGGTTTCGGTGGTCAGTAGCAGGCAACAGACCACGATCGCCGCTGAGGCAATCACCGTGACAAAAAATGCCGTCTCGGAATCCCGGGCATAGACGCGCACGCTACGGCGCTGAAGCGCGATGAAGTGCAGCCCGAAGTTAATGGCCGACAGCAGCATGAATACTGAGCTCACTAGTAGCACACGATTCTGCTCGTAGTGCCCCAGACTGGCGTCGTGGGTGGAGAAGCCGCCGATTGCCACAGTGGAAAAAGCGTGGCAGATCGCGTCGAACATCGACATCCCCGCAACGAAATAGCTGACCGTACAGGCGATGGTTAACAGCAAGTAGATACCAAACAGGGCTTTGGCGGTGCCGGTGATTCGCGGGGTCAGCTTGCGATCTTTGGAGGGACCCGCGCTTTCGGCCCGGTATAGCTGCATGCCGCCGATGCCGAGCATGGGTAAGATCGCCACCGCGAGCACAATAATGCCGATGCCGCCCAGCCACTGCAGTAACTGCCTATAGAACAGTAAAGACTTCGGCAAGCTGTCGAGGCCTGTAATCACTGTTGCGCCGGTGGTGGTGAGGCCCGAGATCGATTCGAAAATAGCGCCGGCGAGGGTTAGTGGGAGATCGGGGGCGAGCCACAGCGGTATGGCGCCGAACAAACCCAGTACCACCCAAAATAGAGCGGTAACCATGAACCCGTCGCGGATATTCAAGTCGCGGCTCAGGTGCCGCGTCGGCAGCCACAGCATCACACCGGCAAAGAGCGTTGCGGCCAGCCCCGTGGCAAAGGCGGACTCGATACCATCTTTGTCGATCAGCGACAGGAACAGGGACGGCAACATCGCGGTGCTGAACAGGATCAGCAGTACGCCGATGATCTTGAACGCCATGGCGAATTGCATCAGATGAAGCCAAATCCCACTGCAAACAATTTTTCTACGGCGGAAATCTGCGCGCGGTCGGTCAAGAAGAGGATGACGTGGTCATCAGCTTCTATCACCACATCACCGTGCGCCATCAGCACGGCTTCTCCCCGCAGAATGGCCCCGACTGTCACGCTTGAGGGGAGATTCAACTCATCCAGCCGGCGTCCCACGACCTTGGATGATCGTGTGTCCCCATGCGCCGTCACTTCAATGGCCTCAGCGGCGCCACGCCGCAGCGAGTGCACGGCGCTAATGTCACCGCGCCGAACATGCATGAGTAGGCTGCTTATGGTGATCTGCTGTGGTGAGATGGCGATGTCAATTTCCTCGCCAATCAGGTCTGCATAGGCGGAGTTTGTAATCAGCGTGATCGCTTTTTTTGCGCCAAGCCGCTTTGCCAGCATGGACATCATGATGTTTGATTCGTCGTTGTCCGTCAGCGCACAAAAGACATCGGTGTTTTCGATATTTTCTTGTTGGAGTAGCAGCGGCTCGTTGCCACTGCCGTGCAGCACGATGCTGTTTTCCAGCATGTCTGACAGCACCCGGCACCGGTCATAGGAGCGCTCGATGACCTTGACCTGATAGTCCTTTTCGAGACGGTTTGCGAGGGTGGCGCCAATGTTGCCGCCCCCTGCAATCATGATCCGGTTGTAGGGCTTATCGACCTCGCGAAGCTCGGATGTCACGGCACGGATATGTTCTCTGGCGGCAATAAAAAACACTTCGTCGTCGGGCTCGACTACCGTCGCACCTTCGGGAATGATGGGGTCCCCGCCGCGTCTGAAGATCGCCGCGACCCGGGTGTCCACCCGGGGCATGTGTTCGCGAATCTCTTGCAGTTCCCGCCCGACGATGGGCCCGCCAGCGACGGCCTTCACGGCAACCAGCCGGATTCGGCCCTCGGCAAAATCGAGCACCTGCAGTGAGCCCGGGTTGGCGATCAACTGCTCAATATTTTTTGTGACGAGTTGCTCCGGGCCGATGATGACATCGACCGGGATGGCACCCGACTCAAATAGCGCTTTATGTTTGGCGAGATAGTCTGCGGAGCGCACACGGCTGATTTTTGTGGGTGTGCGATACAGCGTGAAGGCGACCGAACAGGCCAGCATGTTGATCTCGTCACTGTCGGTGACCGCAATCAGCATGTCGGCATCCTCTGCGCCCGCGTTCATTAATGTGGACGGGTGAGCCCCGTTGCCCAGCACCGTCCGGATATCCAGACGCTCCTGAAGTCGCTTCAGGGTGGCGGCGTGCTCGTCGACGACTGTGATGTCGTTTTGCTCATCGGCGAGGTGTTCAGCCAGCGTGCCGCCAACTTGCCCCGCTCCGAGGATAATAATCTTCACCGGCCTCTGGACCCTCCCAACGACCCGGGCACACCTTAAACCAAGTGAAACCCGCCACGCCATGTGGATTACTTACGTTGGTGGAGGGGTTCGCAGTGTTACGCAGCAGGCTTTCGCAACAGAGCAAAGTAAAGCCCATCGCCACCGTGCTGGTCTGGCAGAGTCTGCCAGCCATGTTGGCGCGGCGCGCCGGTACCGAGCGTTACCGCATCGGTATGCGCCCCGTATTGGGTGGCGAACTGGCTGACGACCTCGTCGTTTTCCGCGGCCAACAAGGAACAGGTGACATACAGCAGTCGACCCCCTGGCTTTAGTGCCGGCCATAGCCCTGCCAATATCGCCAATTGTTGGCTGGCAAAACCTGCGATGTCGTCGGGCTCCCTGAGGATTTTGATGTCGGGGTTCCGTCTTATGACGCCGGTCGCCGAGCAGGGCACGTCGGCCAGAATGGCATCGAAGGGTTTGGCTATTAGCGCCTCCGGTAGCTCGCTGGCATCGGCTACGAGCGATGTCAGTCGGAGATCCAGCCGGGTGGTGTTTTCAATGACGCGCTGCAGTCGGGGCTCGCTGATGTCCAGGGCGACCAGCTCCTCAATGGCGGGCTGGAGTTCGAGCAGATGACAGGCCTTACCCCCCGGTGCCGCGCAGGCGTCGAGAAACCGCTCGCCGGCCTGGGGCGCTAACAGGCGAGCGACCAGTTGGGCGGCGCTGTCCTGAACGCTGGCGACACCCTCGGTAAACCCCGGTAACGACCCCACATCGACTGGGCGACTGAGCACGACACCGTCGAGTGAAACGGCACAGGGTGTCGCCCCAATCTCGGCCTCTGTCAGTTGCCGCAGGTAATCATCCCGGGTGCTCTTGAGTTGGTTAACCCTCAAGGTCATGGGCGGTCGATGGCGAGCAGCCAAGGCGATCTGCTCTACCGCGCCGTCATATTGAACGCACAGTTCGGCGTGCAACCAGGCAGGCAATGCCCGCTGTGCCGCCGGTGACAGCACCTCGGCGGCCACATTCTCCTGGCGTTGGTAGGTGCGCAGCACGCCATTAACCACCCCTTTGGCCCACGGCTTTTTCAGTGCGCGGGTGGCGTTGACGGTCTCTGAAACGACTGCGTGGGCGGGGGTGCTCAGGTGTTCGAGCTCATACAGCCCGATGCACAGCAGGGCCATGATGTCCTGGTCTTTCCGTCGCAGCGGCTTGGCGAGGAAGCTAAGGCAGGTTGCCTCAAGACAGGGCCATTCCCGCAGTGTGCCGTACACCAACTCCTGACACAGCGGCCGCTGTGCGGTGGCTGCCGCGTCGAGGGCATCCGGTAGCAGCCGGTTTAATGATTGTCCGGCCAGCACCCGACCAATGATGTCTGCCGCAACGGCCCGTGGCGAGGACACCGTCAGCCGCGGTTCGCGTCGCCGAGGCGCTGCCCGGGTTGAAATCGCGCCTGATGACCGCGCAGGAGTGTGGCCACCGATTGCGCCTTGGCGCCGGGAAGTTGCGCCTCGGTGATGACCAGCTGCCCCTCACCGCAGCCTACCCGAATACCGTGCTCATCCGCCGCGATGATCTCACCCGCAGTGCCTCGATGAGATTCATCGATGGCATGAGCTGATAACACCTTGAGTCTGTCGCCCCCAAAGTCCGTGAAACATCCGGGCGCTGGATGAAACGCTCGCACTCGCCGTGCCAGCACGGTGGCGGCGGCTGACCAGTCGAGCGCACCCTCCTGCTTGGCGATTTTGTAGGCGTAGGTGGCCACACTGTCATCCTGCGGCGCTACCGAACCCAATAGGGTATCGATGTTCTCAAGACTCTCGATCAGTGCGGTGACACCGAGTTGAGCGAGGTCATCTAGAAGTTTGCCGCTGGTGTGATCAGCGCTGATGGGGAGTGTTTGGGTGAGGAGCACGGGCCCGGTGTCCAGGCCAGGTTCCATCGCCATGATGCTAACGCCCGTCTCGGTATCTCCTGCCTCGATGGCGCGCTGAACGGGTGCGGCGCCCCGCCACCGGGGTAACAGGGAGGCGTGAACATTGAGGCACCCCAGCCGCGGAATACCCAATATGGCAGCAGGCAGAATCAGGCCGTAGGCCACTACCACCAGAATGTCGGCATTGTACTGCGACAGGATGGCCTCGCTGTCAGCGCTTTGCAGTGACGCTGGTTGCCATACGGGCAGGTCTGCCTCGAGCGCCATGGCCTTAACGGGGGAGGATTGAAGGCGCTTTCCGCGGCCCGCGGGCCGATCGGGCTGGCTCATCACCGCAACAATTCGGTGGGGAGAATCAATCAGACCCTGAAGATGTCGGGCGGCGAAGTCCGGGGTGCCAGCGAATATCACTTTAAGCGATGTCGACATCGATCAGTCGCGGCGTTTCTGTTCTTTGACGAGCTTGCTGCGAATGCGTTGTCGCTTCAGTGGCGACAGGTAGTCGACGAACAGTTTGCCTTCAAGATGGTCTATCTCGTGCTGCAGACAAATACCCATAAGGCCATCGAGCCGCTCTGTAAATGCGGTGCCTTCCCGGTCGAGCGCTGTGACCTCAACAATCTGGGGTCGCTCGACGGTCTCGTAGAATCCGGGCACCGACAAACACCCCTCGTCATAGGTGCCCAGCGTCTCATCGATGACGGTGATCTCGGGATTAATAAAGACT
>Ga0181556_1001944_pt1 | contig 19742 bp, 24 predicted proteins | sample 011ome_14_FD_148651 | JGI IMG/M metagenome (GOLD analysis project Ga0181556, IMG submission 148651) | Coastal salt marsh microbial communities from the Groves Creek Marsh, Skidaway Island, Georgia - 011505AT metaG (spades assembly) | ecosystem: Environmental > Aquatic > Marine > Intertidal zone... | reverse complement strand
TACGAGGTCAGATATGCCCACGCATACGACTACCAGCAGTGGTCTCCAGTAAAGGAGGCCGCAGTGTTGTACTTCCTCATGAAGACAGGGTTCAACGGCATCTGGCAGATAAACAAGAACACAAACGGCAGGTTCGGCACCCCTTGTGGGTTGCTCAACCAGCGCGAGACTTGTTTCGATTGGGACGCCATTGACCACTGGCACCTGGCGCTCCAGTCCGCCGAGATCATATGTGGTGACTGGACTACATGTCCTCCGGGGGACTTCACTTTTATGGACCCTCCCTACCGCGACTCCTTTACGACTTACGGTACCGGATGGGGAGACTCGGAGTGCGACGCCTTGATAACCGCCGCACAATCGATGCCTGGTAGGGTGTTCTTGTGCAACAGGGACGATGGATCCGACTTTTTTGAATCTAGAAAAGGGGTTATGGAAATCCACATGTTCCCGGTCACATACACCGCCGGCAGGAGGAAGAAGACGGAGGAGGGGTTCGAAGCCAAGAAGGCTACCGAGATACTTATGGTAAAGCGGTAAACCCTAGGATCGGCGGGGGTTATTTTCTTTTTGTGGTCTGGTATAGTTATCGTATCTTTGTGTCATGAAAACAATCAAGAGAAGGGGTATTCAACCGGGACAAGTAGCGACTGACGAAGCAGCGAGAATAAACGATTCTCTCGTAAACGCTTGCGCGAGGAAGCTAGTGTCTGAACTCCAGATCGAAGGGTTGACGTTCCAGTCCAAGCTCACCCAGACCCAGATCACATCGGGTGTTGGGTCATGTCAACCGGACGGTGGTATCTTCCTCCTTAACGGGGTACCGGTCGCTTTCTTCGAGTCAAAGAAACAGGGTAGCAAGGGAAATGCAATCGAACGTTGGTATAAGAACGAACGCATACTTAGGAGAATCAATCCCGAGGTACTTTCTGGTACTTTCTGCGTCGGCGAGGGTGTACTCCAAAACGGTCCGATCTGGAAGGTGATGCACGAGGCCTGCGACGGAGACTTCAATGCTGTTAGGTCAAAGGCAGCGCCTATAATGACCCGCAACTCTGTGTTCCTGTCTCAGGAGGGGTTCGACGAGCAGTTCGTTATCGACCGGATGAGGGAGATCGTTATGGCCGCCATATCTGCGGATTGATCCAGTCTTTAATATTGGTTATGGGTTGGTTAGCACTATACAACGAATAGAGGAAGTGCAAAAGGTCAGGTGGCGAAATTTGGTTTTAGACGCAGAAACTTTGCTTTGTGGATGCACATTGATTAAAATCCGTTTCTTTTTGTAGGTTCGAATCCTGTCCTGACCGCGAGGTGGGTTGTAGGTGACTTCCCGTAAATTCTAGGTATGGAACCTTCATTTATATTCAGGTTGTGAAATTTGGTAGACGCAGTGGTGTGTTAAATGTGGGAATAGGTATAATCTCTAATCCTTTTGAAAGGACTTACCGCTTGTCTTTTTACTACAGGTTCGAATCCCAATGCATCCACAGATATCCGATAAACCTCTCAGTGCGTAATGGAAAATGTGGTCATCAAGAAGTGGGTGTGGTGTGAACATGAGTTCAGTCTCAGCGAGGACTACCAATCGATTGAAAGGTTCGGGGTTTATCAGTTCCATCTCCGAAGAGTAGACGGCGGTATCCTCGATATGCCCTCAACTAAACCGTCAACTGAGATCGGTACTATTATTCACATGAACAGGAGGCCGGAAGATATAACCCTGGATATGGTGTTTGGAAGGTTCCTGAACCGCAAACGAAGAACGAATAGTACCAGTCCGCTGCTTGTCTACCTATCAAACCTTTACAGACAGGGAAGAATCGAGATTATTCTCGACATCATTTACTGATCACCCTTATCAAATCTTTCAAAGGACGGAAACCGTCACATACATAGTACTTGGACTCTTTGTGAAATGCACTCATATCTATGGGTCCAAGGTATGACAACAAACTGTTTGCGGGTTCGTGTATAACGAAATAGTAGTCGTCAATAGATTTCATTATTCTGACCCTGAAATCCCTTTTTCCATCGACAACCATAATATTTGATGGTGTTATGGAATCTAGTCTATCCCAAATACTGTTGGGTAACTCACATTCCCACGTTCGACTCCTTGATGCGTTGAAATCGATATACCCATTATTTATGGTGTCCAATAAAGTGGATCCCAGCAATACCGGAACATTATTTTGGTGCGACCCCTGTACTTTGTACAAAGATAGATGTTTAGCCTTAGAACGACTACCTGAGAATAAGTCGGCAACCGCCCTAACCTCACCTGTGGTGAAGTCGTCGATCTGCTCACTGGACATGGCCTTTTCAAAAGACTCCCTTTCGAGCTCTCGCCAATCCTTTACATCGGCGACCTTGTTTATGGAAAAAAGATGTCTCATCCGAAGTTGTTCTATTTTATCGGACAATGGGTCGCTGAGTATACGTACCTCTTGTCGGTCACGAACTCGACGCCCATAGACCTCGCCGCAGTCTCTACGTCCAGCAGGCACTCACCCATGCTCCCACCGACTATGGTTATCTTCTGCCCCTTCAGTTTCTTGAAAAGATTGTGCAGCTTCTTGGGTATATGGTACCAAACGTGGTTGTTCCCTATGTAGACTATAACGGTGCCCTCCTTGGTCTGGAACATGTCCCCGCGCTTTATGCGGTTAGTGTGCTCGAGGTCCTTTATCCTCCTGTAGGTGTCCTTGTCCAGGATGTTCTTGTAGAAGTCTGCGTCGACGTCGTAGTTGTACCTCTTCTCGATCCTGAGCTTCTCGTTGGGAAAGTCGTAGATCTCTTCGATGTCCGGTATATCCGGTTTCGAGTCGTAAAGATAGTCCTTGTCGACGTTGGGTCCCTGGACGTGGTTGTCCCATATCTGATACACATTTTCGAACGTGGATGCGTACTTCTTGAGTTCCTTAAGGTAGGCATCGGTAAAGAACTTCTTGAAAGACCTCTGCACGTCAACTATAAGCAGGTGGCTTGTGTCGCCGTATTCTTCGAAGAGCTTGATGAAATCCATGACACTATATATTATCCCTCGGGTCCCGAAAAAACGAAACCCGTCAGTTTGAATCTCTTCAGGGACTGACGGGAATAAGTTCGTCTTTCTATTCTCGGATTAGAGCGGGAGTTCTTCCTCTTCGCCCTCTTCCTCTTCTCTCTGCACTTCCTCGAATCCTTCTTCGCCTTGTGCCTGACCTTGACCCTGTGGTTGTGCCTGGCCCTGAGGCTGCGCTTGGCCCTGAGGCTGCGCCTGACCCTGCGACATTGCCTGGCCCTGGCTTTGTGCTTGTCCTTGCGGCATTGCCTGACCCTGCGGCTGACCTTGTGCCTGACTCTGCGCCTGTCCTTGCGGCATTTCCTGGCCCTGTGCCTGTCCCTGAGTCTGCGCCTGCATCTGACCTTCCTGACCCTGGACCTGAACTTGTGCCTGTCCCTGCGCCTGTCCCTGCGGAACGCCGCCGAACAACGCGCGGGCGTCGAGCTTGGCGACGTCCATGTTGACTTGGAGAACGTACTTAACGAGCTCCTCCGCCATCAGCTGGTCGGAATAGAACTGCCTGGCGTTCTTGTCCAGGTTGTCCTTCACCTTCTTCACGTATGAGTTTATGAGCGACTGAGGTATGTCAACAGTCACGTTAACCTTGTAGGTGTCATTAACCACCATCACGCTCTCGTTCTTCGGCGCCTGGGCGGGCTGACCTTTCCTATTGGAGGCGTGTGACTTGTAACCCCTGATGTAATTCATCTGTCTCTTGTTTTTTTTGTTGAGTTATATATTAAGGCGTAAAACCTTGTTTTTTCCATCCATGACGGACATGCGGTATATATATCCAACTACCGACCCGGTCGGGAAAAATATCGTCAGAACTAATGCCTAGAAAATTGAGAGCCAAGTTGGAAAGGACCGAAATACCTGATCCACCCAGAGGTATAGACTACGCGGAAGAACTTTCAAGAATCCTCAACGAGGAGTTTGCCAAGGCGGTAGACAACCAAATCATAGAGGAACTTTTCCAGATAAGCTACAACGACAATGTCGCACTGTTAGAAAAGATGTATCCTGGACAGGACCCACAAGACGCACTCACTGCCATAGGACTCGGCGACGTCGACCTCAAAAGGGAGTACTCTCTGCGCGAGAAGATTAGAGCTGCAAAGATAAATTCAATCATCGACTAAAAAAATACATATATTTGCCCCATTAAGGACCAAATATATAGATGACTATGCCAGGAACTAAGGAGAAAGTGATGTCGGAGCTTGACGAGAAACTGTCGTCGCCCTACACCCTCATACTCTGGAACGATGACCACAACACATTCGAGTGGGTCATAGAGTGCCTGATGCGGGTGTGCAAGCACCACTTCGAGCAGGCCAACCAGTGCGCACACCTCGTGCACTTCAAAGGCAAGTGCGACGTCAAGCGCGGCGAGAAGGACACCATCCAGACCATGTACGAGAAGCTCAAGGGGGCCGGACTGACCGTCACGATGGAGGTCAGCTGAACCAGTTTGTCCGTGCGGTGGACTGGCCGTAGTCCCTCATCATGCGCCTGTGCCGGTTCACGTTTATAAGGGCGGAGTAGTCGGTCGCCTCGGTGTACTCGACATCCCTAAGTATGGAGTTGAAGTATGCGAGCCTTTCCGGGGGCAACTGTGTGTTCGCGTAGTCCTCGCACATCTGCCTGAACTCCGTCTTCTTGAACACGCTGGAGGCGTTCACAAGCGTCATTACGCAGTCGTCGTTGCCCACGTCGGCGGCATACCTCACGTTGCCCGCAGTGGTCACCTGCTTCACGAATGTAGTGATCTCCCTTATGGTGTTCTCCTCGTTGACCGCGAAGGCCCTCTTGGACATGGCCTCCTGGTACTCCTTTACGAACAGGTTCTTGTTGCCGTCGTTGACCTTTAGACCCACCTTCTCCTCCACCGCGTCTGCCCTGTGCTTGAACCGCATGAATATCGAGCTGCCGTAGTTGTTGTGCCCGTCGAAGACGCTCGGCAGGTGGGCCAGCAGCTCGTAGCCATAGGCGTTCAGCTCCAGGACCGCCTTGAAGTTCTCGTCATTGAAGTAGACGAATGCGATAAGGTAGAATATCTCCGCAAGTTGCTTCACGCTGACTATATTGGACCTGAAGATGCCGAATTGGGTGAGGGTGAAGAAGTCGGACATGTTGGTGTATTGGGACTTCTGCGCCTCGATGAGCTCGTCCGGCTTCGGCAGCAGCCTGAACATGTTTATGACCGAGTAGTCCTGGCCCAGGCCCTCGGACACGTCTATCGAGATCACGCCGCGGACCCTCTTCCTGTCCACCGGCTTGAACACGTCGTCGTCCGCTATGATGCGGAAGTCGCTGTACGAGAACCTCAGCAGGCTCTCGAACTCCGGCACCTCCTCGTGCACGTACTCGGCCTTCGACTTGGTGAGCCTCTCTATAAGGCTCTCGCTGAGCAGTGACTTGCTCGAGTTTATGAACCTGAGGCCGTACTCCTGGTTGAAGGCGTCCTCTCCCCCGATGTCCTTGACCGCCTCGTCCCGCCAGGTGGTCACGTCGGCCACCGCCTGTATGGGCAACTCCTGGCCGGCGGCGTCGGTTATCCGGAACGTCCTGGCCATTTCCTCGGAGCACACGTCGTTGTTGTATACGCTTATGACGTCCTTCTCCAGGTCGGAGTTCCACTTGATCTCGACGTTCGTTATCCCGGAGAACATGGCCATCGTCTGCTCGAGCAAGGTCTCCTTGGTGAGCCCTGCGGACGCGATCCTGGTCGGGTACAGCCTGTAGTAGGTCACGAACCTCCCGGGTACCTCGTACCAATAAACCCTCATGGCCTTGTAGTTGTTCTTCAAAGGGTCCCCCTCCGTCCTCTCGGCGTCGGTGAGCAGCTTGTGGAACAGGTTCATCCCGTTGGGGGTCGACGTTATTATTATCTTTGAGTTCTCGATTGCGGACACGACCGGGTAGACGGCGGTGTAGTACGGCACGATGATATTCGAGGGGATATGCGCGAACTCGTCGAGGTACAGGAAGTCGATGGTGAAGCCGATCGCCGGGGTCTTGCTCCTTGCCGACGACTTTATCCTGCACCCGTTGTCGAATATCATCGTCCGCTGGTTCCAGTTCTTTATGCCCGGCTTAAGGAAAAACGGCAGGTTGATGTATATTGACTTGATCTTGTCTATGATCTCGATCGCGGTGCCCGCTATGTTCGCCACGATCATGATGTTCTTGTCGTTGTTGAACAGGATAAAGTGCAGCATCGTTATGGCCGCGTTGATGGTCTTCCCCGACTGGCGGCTCGACATCAGGATGCTGAACCTGTTCTTGGTGTAAAGGTCCAGGATGTCCTTCTGGTACGGCCTGAGCTTGATCTTGCCGATGCTGCCGTCCTCGCGCTTTATGCGGCAGTATGTCTCCGCGAAGTACTGTATGTCCAGCTTGCACCTGATGTACTCCTGGATCTCGTCCGGGGTCATCGCGAAGGTTATCCCGTTCCTGCGCACCCCGATCTCCCCCTTGAACCACGGGTTCATGTACCGCTTCATGACGACCCCGTCGTTCATCTGACCAGTGATGTCCTCTATGTTCTTGGTGGTGAATACGAACTTCCTCAGTTCCTCCTCCTTTTTCTTTGTCTTCATGCCGGACTATATATAAAAATAGCAAAGGTGGTAAAAGTGGCATTTTTATATATAAGCCCATGAGGGGAGACAAGGTCAGGACGGAGAAGGTTTCGCTTTCGATATCCAAGGACACGAACGCACAGCTGACCGCGTACTGCGAGGAGAGGTTGATGAACAAGTCCAAGCTGGTCAGCAGGCTGATCAGGGACTTCCTCGACAGGGCCGCGGCGCAGCAAAAAAAACATTCCGAAGATGGCAAGCCCACAGAAGGAGAACAAGAAGAACGAGCTTGAGACCGAGTTCGAGAGGATAAAGCAGGAGCAGACGGTCGACATATCCAAGTACCTGGCGAAGAGGGAGGACCTGCCCGACCTGGGGGAGATCGAGATATACGACTACGACAAGGACATATCCGAGTCCGTGGACCAGGCCAGCGATCTGCTGGAGGGACTGGTGGACCTGTACCTCGGCGACGCCAAGAAGGTGGTCGACCACAGGTACATAAAGACGAAGATGAGGGAGGACGCGGCCATCTACGCGGAGACGATCTTCCTGCAGCGCATGACCCGTAAGAACTTCCTCACCCAGCTCCGACAGGTAGACAACGGCGACAACAGCGCCCGCATGCACGAGGTCGTGAACCAGACCATAACCCAGATAAGGGAGAACTCGAAGTTCTCATCGACCCAGCGCACGGAGCTGGAGAAGTTCTACAAGGAGATCAGGAAGGACCTGGGGCTGAACGAGATAACACCGGAGGCGCCGGTGGCTGCCGGGGAGACCGGGGAGGAGGACCTGAAGGTGATGGACACCAGGAACCTAAACGACCTGATAGACCACTACCTGAAGAACAAGCCTGCCTAGCGGCGGGTCACCCTGAAGGACTCGTACTGCCTGATCAGCGCGGAGTAGTCGAGGGCGACCTTGTCGGTGACGACCGCGTTCGCCTCGTTGCCGGTCAGCCACCTGAGCTCCAGCACCGGCTTGTGGTCGTCGACGTTCTCCCTCACGACCCTCGCCAGGCCCTCCGCGGTCTTCGCGATAAGGTCCCTTAGGACCGGGTTGACCTCCTTCGCCAGGAGGAGCAGACTTCGGCTGGTGTCGTAGGCGACTATCCTGTCGTACCTGACCACCTCGCCCTCGCCGAACGCGCCCTTTTCCGTTCGGCGGCCCACCAGGTGCTGGATAAGGAGCCTCGCCCTCCGGAACGCAAGGGTGTCGTCGGTCTGGTTGTGGAACGTCTCGGACAGGTAGTACTTCCCCTTGATGGTTATGCCCCTTTCCGCGAGGTCCGCCTCTAGTCTCTCTATGTGGGAGGCGTAGGCGCGCTCGGTCTGCCTGGGGCAGACGAGGTAGATGTCGTCGACCTTGTTCCTTAGCGCGTCCACCATAGACTGGTTCAGCGAATAGGGCAGGTTCTCCACCAGGTCCCTGTTCATGAACTCCTGCATCGATATGGCCAGGTTGCCGAGGCGCGCGGGGGAGGACTTGAGCTTGACCTTGAGCCGCGAGTAGACGTCGTCGGGGAGCCAGAACGTGGCGCCGTTGAACTCGACCTTGTTCCCCCTGGACCGGTACACGCCGCTCCTGTATAGGTTGAAGTCGTGCCGGGTCACCTTCATTATGGGCACGCTCGGCCTCGACTTGTCCACTATCCAGGCCATCCCGCCCATTTCGAGCAGGCAATCAAGGTCAACGAAGTGTGCGGTCATCTTATGTAGTTTGTTACTTTCACCCTCAGGGCGTGCGGCATGCCGTCGAACCTGGGTCCCTCATATGTCTTGTCCGTCCATGTGACGCCGCCGGAAAGCTCGGAGTCCATCGACACGCACTTGGGGCACTCGGCCCTGTCGGAGGTCTCGTCCTGCTCGAACGTGATCCTGCACCACTTGTTCCTGCAGACTGTCTTCTTCATTCGGTATATATATTTTCCGCTACCTCGCGAATCCCCTGCCTATGCACCAGTCGTAGATATCTGGGAGCGAGGCGGCGGACGTGAGTCGGTCCCTCATCTCGCCGAGGGTGGACGCCGATTGGACGGCGTCCCGCACGGGGCCTCCCCACCTCTCGCAGATGTCTGCGCAGCAGTCGAACCACGGCATGCAGTAGTGCTCCATAATGGACCACTCCCTGTCCCCGCCGCTCAGCCAGTAAAGGCACCTGTCGGGTGAAACCGAACGGTCGAAGGTGGATGCGTCCAGGGACCACGGCCCATCCACCCTCCTGTGAACCATCATCGCAACCGCCTCGGCGACGTCGAGTGTCACGTCGCCGTCCACCTCGAATATCACGTCCCTGTCGTGGAGGGTGTATATGCGGACCCTGTCGTCCTCCCAGATCACTTTCTCGGATTCGATTACGGACTTCCTCCTCTTCATGGTATGCGGTTATTTTTTTATTCGGCCAGACCCGGGTCCATGATCCCGCTAACGAAATCGCCCAACATCCTACCGGACTCGAATATGCCGTTCTCCCACCGGCCGTGGAAGTCCCCCGACTTCCATATGCCGTACCTCCAGGACCCGGTGTACAGGTTCCCGGACCGCCAGACTATAGTGTTGCGGATGACCTCGACGTCGGCGTCCTCGATCTCGCAGTCCACCAACCAACCGAACCCGCGCTCCGTGAGTGCCTGCTCTATCATGTGCTGCGGCACCGCCGCCTTGCCGTCGACAACCAACTTCTTGAATCTCATAAAGCTTGATTATATATTTCCACGCTGCCCGGTCGCGTTTGTCCGGACACCCGCTTTTCGCCCCAAATCGCCGGACTGCGCCATGGAAAGGAACGACAGTTGGTCGGCCGATATGTCGAAGCCGTCGACCTCGTTTATGAACCCGACAAGATCCGATATCGTCCGGTCGGACAGGGCGAACACCGTGTTGGATGGATCGAACTTGCTTCCATAGGACGTGTCCTCGATCACCTCCACTTCCCTCGGCGACCTTACGGTGAACTCGCACGCGACCAGGTCCCCGTACATTATGTCCACCGCCATCTTAGACCCCCTGTCCTTATAGTAGTAAACGTCCATGCTCATCTCGTCCGGGTGGCCGAACAGCGACCTCTCGGCCTCGTATAAGACCTGGGTCATGTTGGCGTTCTTTATGACGTTGCCGATACGGAAGGCCCTTCTAAGTTGGCCCTCCTCGCCGCCCTTCAACACCTCTATCCTCCTTGGGAGTATCTTGCCCCAGTCGATGCCCATCAACTCGGTGTGGTCGAACTGCTCGAAAGTCTTCAGTGTGCGCATGTCATATATATTCAGTCGCGGCCATGCACAAACCGGCCGCGCAGATTTTTTATGAGGAACTTGCTGTTGAACGAGAGGTGGAGGCCCAGGTCAGTGGACGAGATGGTGCTTCCGGAAAGGATAAGGGATGCGTTCAGGGAAGGCGTCCGCGCAAACTACATCTTCCACGGCCACTACGGCACGGGCAAGACCACCCTGGCAAGGATACTGATCGGCAAGTGGTCCAGGGACCGGCCCCACCTCGAGATAAACAGCTCTTTCCACACATCGATCGACACCCTGAGGACCAAGGTCGACGAGTTCTGTTCTAATGTCTACATGGGACTCGACCTTGACGGCGAAAGCCACCATCAGGGCACAAAATACGTCTTCCTGGACGAGTTCGAGCGGACCAGCCCGCAGTACCAGGACGCCCTCAAAGCCTACATCGAGGACTACTCAGCCAAGGGCGTCAGGTTCATCCTGAACACCAACCATCTGGACAAGGTGACTGAGGGCATAAGGTCGAGGATGGTGAAGGTGTGCTTCGACCCTGCGGACGCCAGGGAGGAGAAGCAGGTCAAGATAGACATGTACCGGAGGATCTCCGGGGTGATCGCGCCGGCCGAGGGGATCGAGATAGACAAGGCCGGTCTTGTCAAGATCATAAACTCCTCCTTCCCCGACTACAGGGCAATGCTGAACGCCCTACAGTTCTACAAGTCCACGGGCGAGCTGCCCTCGGGAGGGGCCAGCGACAGGATCCGGGCCGAGCTATACGAGATGATCCACACTCCCGGGATCGACGGCGAGGCCGCCTACGGGTTCATAACGGACAAGGTCGGGCAGGACAACGTCGAGTCCCTGCTGCGGATGCTGGGGTCGGACTACACTGGGTGGCTGATATCGACTGGAAGGGGCGGCCAGGTGTTCTCTGCGGCGGCCCACGTCGCGGAGGCCTACGCCCAGATGCAGTCTTGCCTAGACCCGGTGGTCGTCGGCGTGTCTCTCGTGGGCAAGCTCGCGAGGTCCGGGGCGGGCGGGAATAATATATAGGTGAAAACCCGTAGCCTTTATGGCCAGCCTAGACTTCCGCGACTTCTACATAAAGTACAACGGACATCCCAAGTTCCGGACGAGCAGGATAATAGAGGACGACCTCATATCTGTCATGATCCAGAAGTACGAGCTGCTCCTGTTCACGAACAAGGGCGAGCTTATGGCCCAGCCGGAATTCGGCTGCAACCTCGAGGAGCTCCTGTTCCAGACCAAGGTGTCGTCCGAGTACGTGGAGGACACCATAAACTCACAGATCGCGCAGTTTATACCCGAGATGGTGGGCATGAACTACCGCCTCAGGGTCGAGTTCGTGAGGGACAACCAGTCGTACCAGGAGGCGATGGTCATATACTTCACGATCGCGGACTACGAGGTGTTCGCGAGGGTCGGCGAAAGGTTCGACTCTTCGTTCTAGTCCCCCAGCAGCTTCTCCGTTATTATCACGAACTCCATATCCTTCCTCCGGCACCACTCGATCATGTGCTGCCACTTGGACAGGTTTTTGTTCCACATCTTCAGGGCGTACTCGAAGTTCTTGAGTTGCTTTGCCGTGGGCTTTGCTGCCAGCTTGGGCTCCACTGTCTCAGAGTACGGCTTGACCTCCGCCACCACCTTAGCCACAGATCCGTCCTCCCTGGCCAGCTCGTAGTAGAAGTCGGGGTAGTAGATGTGCTCTGTGGTCCTAAGCATCTGCGACTCGTTGTGGAACTCAGTCTTGGAATAAGGTATCTTGAGGTGCTCCGCGCCCCAGTTCCGGATCTTTTCGTTCATGTCTAGGTAGACCATCATCTTCTTCTCGAGGGACGACCTGTAGTAAAGGCCTCCCTGCGCGTTGAGCTTGACTACCTTGTCCAAGTTCTTGGGATAGTATATGCCCTGGTGGTACTTTGAATTATTGGGGGCAGAGTTGAGCATCGGTTGTTTTCATTTGAGAATATATATCGGTATGGGAGAGCTCCTGGATAGGGTAAAACTTGCGAAAATGGTGTACGGCAACAGCGAGGTGGAGAGCTTCAAGGCAAACTCGATGTTCCTCTACGAGTCGGTCAGCAAGCCGAACAAGCTGGTCTACGGAGTGAAGGTCGGCGACATTCAGCCGGGCGCCTTCTACTTCCTTCATTACCGAGACGACTCGAACTGGATGAGGTATTCCCCCGTGTTCGCGGTCTCGCACAAGAGGTTCGGGAACATGGTGGTCCTGCTGGCGATCAACTTCAACTTCATTCCGATAGACGTGAGGGTGACGATGTTTGACAAGTTCATGACCGATGAGGACTTCGAAAAGGACAGGTCCCTGGCGGTGGACTACACGGGCGTATACAAGGAGCTCATCAAGTGGGGCTTCGAGTACGCCCTGGTGGAGTACAACACGGCGCAGATCGCCATGGCGCACAAGGTCACGAACGAGGTGGTGCCGAGGTTCCTTAACTCGCAGCACCCGATAAACAAGTACGACCCGGACAACCTCTTCGGCATATGGAGGGCCAAGCTAGGCGACCGTGCGAGGAGGCACAACGAGATGTCTTCAGCCATGCTCGACGACTTCTACGACATCGAGCAGGAGATCTCCGAGGAGTTCGTGGCGCTCAGGGGCCACATAAAGAGGCTGAGGGACAGCTACGAGAAATACGGTAGGTGAGCCGATGATGGTTAATATATAGCGGCATGGCCTCATACAATCCGATCAACCAGCAGTCATCATCCCTGAACACAGCAGTGGACAACAAGGGTCTCTTCAGCAAGATGCTGAGGGGGCTTAGCTCGTGGGGTATGAAGTACGACGACATGATCATCCGGAACACGGTCGGCGTTGGCATGAACGAGGACCCCTACGCGGTGAAGGGCGCCGACATGTACAGCTTCTTCTCCCAGCGCGCTATAGCCCAGGTCCTCAACCAGAAGTCGATACCATACCTTGACCGGGCATACTCCGACAAGCGCAGGATACTCAGGGAGTACTCCATAAAGGACGAGATAAGGGACTTCGTGTCTAGGGTCGCCGACGAGACGATAATCTACAACGACGAGAGGGACTTCTGCATGCCGAGGCCCATAACAAACGACTACCCCCAGGACATACAGGACAAGTACCAGGAGTACTTCGAGAAGATATACAGGGCCTACGGTTTCGCTGACGGGATAACGGCGTGGAACCTGATGAAGGACTTCCTGATCGACGGGTACATAGCGCTCGAGATCGTCTGGGACGACAAGAAGAAGAACATCATACACTTCAACCGGCTGAGGCCCGAGACCCTGGTCCCGGGATACGAGCCAGCCATCGGCAACCTGTGGATACAGTACCCCGAGGACCCCCAGCTGCGCAGGATATTCCTGGACTCTCAGATCGTGTTCATATCGTACTCCACGCAGAACGACTATTCAGAGACCTCCTACGTCGAGGGCCTCATCAAGCCGTACAACCAGCTCAAGATAATAGAGCAGACCCGCATAATGTTCAACGTGGTCAACGCGATGGTGTACCAGAAGTTCACGGTGCCGGTCAAGGGCCTGTCCAGGCAGAGGGCCGAGGAGCAGATTGGCCAGCTGATCGCGGACTACTCGGAGGAGATCGACTGGGACGACTCGCTAGGCACACTCACCATAAACGGCAAGAAGCACCTACCCTACAACAAGCAGCTGTGGTTCCCGGAGGGCGACGCAGGCTCCCCCACCATGGAGCTGGTGACGCCGCAGGGTCACAACCTTAACGAGAACGACATGCTAACATGGTTCTTCAACGGACTGAAGAGGGCGTCCAAGATACCGCAGGGTAGGTTCGAGAGGGAGAACGGTGGCGGCAGCGTGTACAGCGACGCGGCCGAGGTGACCCGCGACGAGGTCATGTTCGGCAACTTCACCGGCAGGATCAGGGCAAACTTCAAGGAGCTGATAATAAAGCCCCTGAAGCTGCAGATGTGCATGGAGTTCCCCGAGCTGAAGGAGGACGAGATATTCCTGAACCAGGTTGATATATCCTTCTATTCCAACACCCTCTTCGAGGAGTGGAAGAAGAACGCGAACATGGAGAAGCGGGCGGGAATAATCAGCACGCTGTCAGGCATCCAGGACGCGGACGGACAGCCTTACTTCCCCATGGAGTTCCTCATAGACAAGTACATGAAGCTGACCCACGAGGAGAAGGAGGAGATCAAGGCATACAAGATAAAGGCCAACGGAGGCGGAGGCGGTGCGGCCCAGGGCGGCGCCGAAGGCGGAGAGATGGGAGAGATGGGAGGAGAGATGGGCGGGCTTGCCGGCATGGAAGGTGGCGGGGAGTTCGGTGGGGCGCAGGCACCTCCGGCGCAGGGTGGGGCGCAGGCACCACCCGCACAAGGCGGAGCAGAGACACCTCCGGCGCAGGGTGGTGGCGGAGAGTTCGAGTTCTAGGTCACCTGACGTCGTACCGGTACAGTCCGTACTTTTCGATGCACTTTATGAGAAGCGAAGCGTATTTGGGATTCGTGGCGTAGCCAGACTTCTGCAGGCCGATCGCCCAGCCCCTGTAGTCGGTGGGTCCCAAAAGGAAAAGGGATTCGTACCTCGGCCGCCTGGCCAGGAACAGGGAGTGGTCCCTGAACGACTCGTCTATGCTGTTGTACTTCCTAAAGCACTCACCCGGCCGGTCGTCGTCGTGCCTGTACACACCCCCTTTCCACACCCCTGCGCACTTTATGCCGAAGTGGTTGTTCGCCTCCTTCGCAAGAGGGCTAATCCCGGATCCGCTCTCAAGAATCGCCTGACCAAGGATTATTGACGCAGGGATGCAGTATTCCATTGACTCGCGGACCGCCATGCCTCTAACCGACTCTATGTAGGACAAGGTCCGGTCCTGGCAGCGAAGTGCCAACCCCGACAGGAGGGCCACCACAAATATAAATGACCTCATTTCGCGGACTTGTTTTTTCTTATGGTCGAGGAGATCCTCTTTTTGATCTGGGCGTTCTGGATGGGGTAGTCCACCCCGTAGTTCATGTTCAGCGTCCTCTTGCGCTTCTGCTCGGAGCACTTCCTGCAGTAGTAGAAGCCCCACTTGTTGCCGTACCTGACGTAGTTCTTGAAAATTACCTGCTTCACGACCCCGCACCCGTCGCACTGGCAGGATATCTGCTGGTGGCTGCCTACGCTGAGGAACTCAACGGGTATGGGAAGTCGCTCGCCTATGTGGACCTCGTATCCAAGGTCCTCGAAGTATGAAAGGTTGGCCTCGTTGACCTTGACGAGAACCTCTCTCGTAAGTATCATCATTAGTATAGTGAGTAAAGTGATCTGTGTTGTCAATAAATGACCCATTACTAGGAGACGTGCAAGTAACTGAAATGACAATAGGTTCAGAGGGTTCATAAAAAATCCACCTTACGGGAATAAGGGTTTTTTAAGGGTAATATATACGTAAACCAAAAAATCGGAAACCAATAAATGAAGCCTATACTGATAGTTGAAAACAACACGAGGCCTTTGCAGATCAATGAGTCTGCAAACACTTCTAGGGGCTACGAGCTCAAGGGCATCTTCACGGAGTTCGACGTTAGGAACAGGAACGAGAGGGTCTACACGGCCGACAAGTTCATCCCGTGCCTGAACGAGCTCAACGAAAGGATGAACACCCTGGGAGTTGTTTATGGTGAGTTCGACCACCCAGACGTGTTCGACACCTCTTTGTCCCGCGCCTCGCACCTCGTTCAGAAGACTTTCTTCGTTAAGGAGCACAACCGGGTAGACGGTCAGATCAGGCTGCTCAACACATACTGGGGCAAGGAAGCCAAGGCGCTCGTCGACGACGGATGCCCTCTTTTCGTTTCCAGCCGCGCAGCCGGCGTGACCGAGTCCGACGGGACGGTCACACTGAAGAAGCTCTTCACTTACGACATAGTTGCAGACCCTGGCTTCGCTTCTGCGAAGCTAAGCTCAATCAACGAGTCCTTCGGGTTCACTGACAACACAAACTTCAGGATATACGACATGTCCAAGGAGTCAAAAATGAACGACCTAATCAAAATGAACAAGAATGAATTCGTGACCAAGAGTCAGCTCACTGACTACTCGAAGTACATCATCAACGAGATCGCTTCGACAAAGAAGGAAGTGAAGTCCGCGCTCAAGCAGGGCAACCTCAGCCCCAAGAAGCTGGACCAGCTTCTTGAGTACTACGAGGAGCTCAACAACAACAACGACAAGATCGTCAAGTACCTCGACTACCTGGCCGACAAGGTCCAGATCGTGGTGAACGAGAACAAGTCGCTGAAGAACAAGACCGAGAAACTGGCGAACCACAACGACTACCTGGCAGAGAACCTCGAGAAGGCAATCAACTACTCCGAGTACGTCGCCGAGAACCTCGACAAGAACATCTCCTACAGCGAGTACCTCGCCGAGAACCTGGACAAGAACATCTCTTATTCAGAGTACCTGGCAGAGAACCTCGACAAGAACATTTCTTACAGCGAGTACCTGGCAGAGAACCTCGACAAGAGCATTGAGTACTCCGAGTACCTGGCAGAGAACCTCGACAAGAACATCGCGTACAGCGAGTACATCGCCGAGAACCTCGACAAGAACATCTCCTACAGCGAGTACCTGGCCGAGAGCCTGGACAACTCGATATCTTATAGCGAGTACCTGGCCGAGCACCTGGAGGGTAACATCGCCTACTCCGAGTACATCGCCGAGCACTTGGACGACAACATCGCGTACAGTGAGTACATCGCCGAGAACCTCGACAAGAGCGTGTCCTACACTGGCATGATCGCCGAGAAGCTCAACTCAAGCAAGGGCATCCTAGAGAGCAAGGGAGAAAGGTTCCCGACTCTGGAGGAAGTAGGATTCGAGATGCAGTCCGAATTCGAGGAAGAGGGATCTAACGACGAGGATTCCGACATGCACTACACAGACGACGACTTCAAGATGCTCCCGACCGACGAGGTTGGCGACGCGCACGAAGAAGAAGGCGACTGGAAGGCATCCGATGAAGAAGGAACGCACGAAGGCGAATACGAAGAAGAAACAAACGAATACGAAGAAGAAACTGCCGGGGCCTACGAGGGTCATTCAGACTCGGAGCTTTCCCGGAGCATAGACAAGTTGATCGAAGAGGCCAAGAAGCGTAAGGTCGTCGAGAACAACGACATGCATTTCCTCACTTTCCTGAGCAAGTCACAAGTTGACAGCTACTACAACCTGAACAAAGAAGAGCAGGAGCAAGTGAAACTTTACCTAAGCGAAAAAAGTTACTTCAGCAAGGCAGAAGTGCTGAGGCTGATCAACGAGGCGCTTGCAGTGAAGGAGGAATCGCTGGAGTCTAAACTCATCAGATTGATGCCCGAAAACATCAAGCCAATCTGGAACTCACTGAATGAAAACCAAAAGAAATCGACTCTGTCCCAGGCTATCCTGTATCCCGCGTTGGACACGGAAGAGAAGATAGAGCATTTCTGGCTCACCCGCCCGTTCAAGAAGAACGAGCAGACGAGCAGGCAGTTGGTCTCCCATGAGTCAATCATCCTCGAGGACAAGCTGTCCGACAAGGAAGTAGAGATGATCCTTGAGAGATTCAAAGGCATCAAGTAAAAAAAAAACAAAACCTAAAAAATGTCACACATTCGTATAGACAAGGTTAAGGCCATGAAGAAGTGGTCTCCTGTCTTGGAAAACATGGGTGTAACCGGCGAAGACAGGCTCGACTGGATGTCCGAGTACGCTGAGTACCACTCGATCAACGAAAACGCATACCTGAACGCCGGCATCGCTGGCATGGGTGGAGTAGTATCTCCGAACCCCGGCGCTCTCGCAGGCGCTCTGAACGCAATCACCGCTACTTCTCCGAGTCCCAGCGGCAACATCGGTTCCGGTGACCTCGCTCAGAACCTGCTCCCGGTCGCAATGAAGATCGCAGCTCAGACGATCGGTCTGGACCTGGTCGCTGTAAAGCCGACCCCCGGCCCGAAGATCGACCTGCTCTACATCGACTTCCAGTATGACGACGTCGACACCGCAGAGGCTCGCCCTCAGGTGTTCAAGGTAAACTGCACACCTCTCGCAACGGTTATTGCCGGCCTGACAGCCGCAATGGCTTACACAGGGGGCGGTGCCGTAGCAACAACTCAGACTGTAGGTGGCCTCCAGGGCGGCCGCATCTGGGTTGACATCTCGACAGGTGCATACACGAAAGCCGGCGAACCGGAAGTTAAAACCAAAAAGGTAGAGTTCCTCGGATTCTCCCGCGTTGACGGCTTGCCGATGTTCCGCGCATACAACCAAGCGAACGCACGCAGCAACGCTACCGTATACGGCGGTGTTGGCGTGGCCCCATATCAGTTCGATACAGCTAAGAACACTTTCGGCCCAACCTCCTCGATGACAGCACAGATCGAGGCTCTTGGTGGCACTGCCGTAAGCAACGTTACCGTACAACTGATCAGCGCACTGGAAGACCACATCCCCGGATTCGTCTCCAACTGGACAGCAGCAACAGACGCACAAACCGGCCTCTACCCGATGAGCCGTGCAAACGACGACCTCAGCTACGCTGGCGTCATCGGTCCCAAGGTCTCTTCCAAGTCAGTGGCCGTTGGTACCATCGAGGTATCTTCTGCACTGCGCCGGACAGAGATCGAGGACATCAAGGCCAACACCGGCATGGACATCGTCCAGAAGATGGAGTCAATCCTCGTGAACGAACTGTCTCAGACAATCTCCAAGCAGATCGTTGCTAAGGTGTTCGAACTGGGCGCAGCTAACCGCCTCACAGCCCCGGCTTTCGGCGGATCAGCGACCATCTCCGGTCACACTGTGTTCGACCTCGACACCGCTTACGCTTCTTCTAGCGGACCCGGCGGCGAAACCACGCACGCAGTACAGCGCAAGCTCATCACGAAGCTCGTACACGCCTCCAACTACATCGCTACTGAAGGCCGCGTAGGCCCAGCCCAGTACGCTGTAACAAATGGTGGCCTGGCCGCAGCCTTCATGGACATCGCTGGCTACACCATCAACCCAGTAAAATCCAAGATCAACGGTTCAGGTCAGCTGTACCCTGTAGGTCAGATCGGTGACATCACCATCTACGTAGACCCTTACATGCGCTACAACGACAACCGCATCGCTCTTGGTCGTAAGAACAACCCTGATCAACCTGGTCTGATCTTCGTTCCATACCTCATGGCACAGTCGATCAGCGTGATCTCCGAAGCAACATTCGCTCCTCGCATGCTTCTGCGTTCGAGGTATGCAGTTGCCGAAGTGGGTTGGTTCCCGCAAAAGCAGTACATGGAAATCAAGGTTCTGGACGCAAACTCCTACCTGAACTAAGCCGACCGTGTAGACATAAAAAAAACCCTCTCGAAAGAGAGGGTTTTTTTCTTTTGACAAACACCTTCAAATTTAGTTAATAAATAGGATATGGATCATCACAGATACGAGAGGCTACTCAACGCCACCTTGGGCAAACCCGGAAGATTGCGAGAATCCTACATGTCCAGGAACCACCCAGGACTCCTGGCGGAAATAAATGAATATTCAGCGGGACATGACCTACCATTCCCGCAGAGGGTCTGGCATTGGGCCCAAGCAGTGAAGAAGAGGCCCCTATGCACTTGTGGCAAACCGACCACCTTCAACAAGAACTGGCTAGAGGGATACAGGCCTTACTGCAGCAGTGCATGCTCCCTACGGTCCGATCAAACAAAGGATAAGCGCAAGGCAACTATTATAGAGAAATACGGCGTAGACAACGTCGCGAAGAACGAACAAATCAAGGCGAGGACCAAAGAGACAAACCTCGAAAGGTACGGACACGAATCTTCAGCCAGTGGGCATA
>Ga0181556_1001943_pt1 | contig 19774 bp, 9 predicted proteins | sample 011ome_14_FD_148651 | JGI IMG/M metagenome (GOLD analysis project Ga0181556, IMG submission 148651) | Coastal salt marsh microbial communities from the Groves Creek Marsh, Skidaway Island, Georgia - 011505AT metaG (spades assembly) | ecosystem: Environmental > Aquatic > Marine > Intertidal zone >... | reverse complement strand
ACGAAGAAAAAGTATCCTCTCGCGTCGCGTTTTGCGAAGACGCGCCGACGTTTCGTCCAACTCAGGAAGAGTTTTCCGATCCTTTGCGATACATTTCATCCATACGCGAACACGCGGAGAGGTTTGGTCTGTGCCGAATTCAACCTCCGAAAACCGCGCGGGAGTTTTTCACCGAAACAGTGCTCAATACCACCAATGCGACGAGCTCAAAACACACTTCAAGATTGGCGATTGATGCGTCGACTTTTTCAGTCCAAACGAGAGTGCAAACGGTGAACGAACTCAACGACTTCGAAAAGGACGACGACGACGAGAAGCGCGACAGCCCCCAAGGAGGAAAACGAAGGAAGAAAAATCGAAGCGGATTTGGACAGCATGAAACCCTAAAATTTCGCCAAGACTATTGCCAAAAAATGGGCGCGCACTTCAACCGACCGATCGAACGGTGGCCGACGTTTTTAGGGAAGAAGTTAGACGTGCAGAAACTCTACGAACTCGTCAACACCAATCCTTTGAAAGGGTTTGAAACGGTGAAAACGAACAAACAGTGGAGAGATATCGCGAGGGTTTTAGATCCCGGGATGACGCAAACGCGCGCGAACGACGGGACGTCGAACTCGTTCTCGCTGAAATGTTTATATAAGAAGTGGGTGTTGCCGTTTGAGAAGATGAGGAGGAAAGAGGAGGATGAGGAGAAGAAGAAAAACGAGGAGAACGAGGAGGAAAGAGGAGGGAAAGGAGGAAAAGCATCATCCGGGAAAGGAGGAGGAGCGGCAAATTCAAAGGAGGAAACGACGACGAAAGAGGAAGAACCGACGGAGGAAGAGAAGGAGTTGATCGGGGCGATGTTGGATTTAGAGTTTCGATGTTCCAGACCGGCACCGAAAAGACCAAAATTGGAGAATGGTTTAGAAGAAATCGCAGAGCAGTTAGAGATTGAACGCATGACGGCGCAGTCGTGCAAGCATTGCGGCCAGAGCGGGCACGACGACGAGGAGACGTTTCTCGTGTGCGACGGATGCGACCAAGGCTTTCACACGTACTGTTTGTCGCCGCCGCTACAAAAGGTGCCGAAAGGGAAATGGTTTTGCGTCGGATGCGAAGCAGCCGCGCGTGCTGTTGAATTCGAAGACGGAGCGGAGTATACCATCGATGGATTTCGAGAGGCGTGCGCCGCGTTTGATTTAGCGTTTTTTGGTAGGAACAATCCGCAACAAACACAGATGCTTTTAGCGCAACAACAGCAATACGGTTCGTTCACTATTCCGTGCGGAGACGTGGAAGAGAGTTTTTGGCAGATGGTTGAAGAAGGGTCGCACGAGAACGTCGAGGTTCGATCCGCGGCGGAAATCGACACCACGAGACGAGGCTCCGGGTTCCCGAGGATGCGAGACGCGCCTTCTTCTTTTGCTACGAAAAAGAAGTCTGGCGGCGGCGGTGACGACGAGGAGGAGGACAACAACGACGGTAATAATGATAAAATGGAGGAAGAAGAAGAGGACGAAATGGTTGCAAAGATGCGAAAATCGCCGTGGAATTTGAATAACTTACCGGTGTTGAGAGGTCCGGGCGAACACGAAAGTCTATTAGCAAGTTTACCGGAACACGTGGCTGGTTTGTCGCAACCGTATTTATACGTCGGGTCGACGTTTGCCTCGACGTGTTGGCACGTGGAAGAAAATAATCTGTATTCAGTCACCTATCAACACGCGGGCGCCGCGAAAATGTGGTACGCGATTCCCTCGGCTTCCTGCGAGGCGATGGAGAACTCGTTCAAACGAGCCGTTCCGGATTTGTTCGGAAACCAACCGGATGCGATGATACGCGTAGTCGCGATGCTTCCGCCGTCTACTTTACGAAACGACAACGTGCCGGTATTTCGCGTCGAGCAAAACCCGGGTGATTTTATCGTGACGTTTCCAAAGAGTTACCACGCGCAAGTCGATTGCGGGTTCAACGTTAGCGAGAAAGTAAACTTTGCGCCTCCGGATTGGTTATCGCACGGCACCGACGCGGTGGAGCGATATCGATCGTGTCGAAAACTGTCGATGTTCTGTCACGAGCGGTTGTTGTGCGATAGCGCGGATACAACATCACCGAAACTTGGTGCAGAAGACGAAGATAAAGATGAAGGAAAAGAAGAAGCGACGACGATTAGCGAGAACACCGCGAGGTGGTTGTTACCGGAACTTCGAACGATGATGAACGAAGAACGCCAAGCGAGGGAACAGCTCGCCGCGGATGGGACCGTCAGATCGAAGTTAGTTGTCGATAAGAAGAAGAAGAAGAAGTCTTCATCGTTGCCGTCGTCGTCGTCGTCGTCTGAAGCCGAAGCTGTAGTTATAGTCAAGAAACCAAAAGAAGCTCGATTGCGAACGTCGCCGCGAACCGCCGAGGATGATCCGGAATGTACCATCTGTCGCTCCATATTACACCTCTCCGGCGTCGTGTGTAAATGCAACGTCGGGCGGAAAGCGTGTTTGAGGCATTGCGCGGAATTATGCGAATGCGCGGCGGACAACAGAGTTCTTTTCTACCGCAAAACGTTGGAAGATATCGAGAAGCTCGTTTCGACGGTTGAGAAATCAACCTCGGCGGAGCATCGGAAACAAATCAACGCGGACTTCAAACCAGTCGCCTGTGGCAAAGCTAGGATTACTAAAGCCAACGCCTGGGTAAAGAAAGTTAAACAAGCCTTGGAGAAAGCTCCGATGCCGGAAATTGCAGATTTGCAAAGTTTAGCAGTCGCGGGAGAAGAGTTCGTTTGGGGCGGAAGCGAGATGGCGGAGACGCGCAAGTTGTCCGCGAAAATAGCGCTCGCCAAGAAGTGGCAAGTCGACTTGACGGTTTTGAAAGCTAGAATGAACGGCGAAGAGTTGACGGTAGGTGACGTCATGCTCGAGGACGATCTATCCGAAGAAGAGGACGACGTAGAAGGAGGAGAAGAAGGAGAAACAGAAAAAGAAGAGCGAGAAGACGAGGAGGAAAAAGACGCCGAAGGAGAAGCTGCTGAAAAAGCGCCAGCCGGGGCTGACGACAACGACCTCATGGTTATCGACGGAGAGAAGAAAGGAGACAGAGAAGATGCCGGTGCTACGGCGACTACGACGGCTAACGTGGACGACGAACAAAAAGTATCCAAGAAGGACAGAATTGTTCCTCGAATGAAGCTGGACCGATTGGAAGAACTGTTGTCGACGAAACCGGTCCCGATGACTGCGGCGGATTTGAAATCGTACACCAACTTGAAATCTGATGCCGAAAACATCGAAAAAAGAGTCGCAGACGCTTTGAAAGAGCAACCTTACCCTTCCCCGAGAACGTGCGAGAAGTTGTTGAAAGATTCTACGAAAATTTCCGTGGAGATTCCCAGTCACCATCGACTGTTCGAGCAGATTCAAAAAGCAACGAAATGGGCGGAAAAAGTTCGCGCCGCGCTCCCTGGTCGCGCGGGTCGTACCGGCAGAGGTGGTGGTCGTGCGAGTTACGAAGACCATAACGACGACGGCGACGATACCGCGGCAACTTTAGTACGAATTCATGATCTCGATGAGCTCGAAAAAGAATCGCACGGTTTGCCGGTATCTTCGATGGAGCTGCAAACGCTCATCAAGGCGCGCGAAGAGACGCACACGTGGCGCGCTCGAGCCATTTCGCTTTTGGATACCAAAAATGCTCCCTTGCACGACGCGGAAATGTTGTTCAACGAAGGCAAAGAACTTGGTGTGTATTGCGACGAGATCACCACGATGGAAACCGCCGTCGACGACGCGTACGCTTGGGTCAATAAAGCGCTCAAGATGGACACGCCGATGACGTCAATCGATGAATTGAAGACACACTTGGAAGCTTCGAAAGCGCTCGCAATTACAGTTACCGAATCGACGTGGCTTAAGAACCGAATCACCGTTCGTCAATGGGCCGAAGACATTAAGAACATGCTTCTCGTGAAAGACCCGATCGACGACGCGATTAAGGCGGTGAAAGAAGGCGAGGAGTTACTCGACTCTGCAGACTACGAAGTCGCTCCAGACGAAGAGAAACTTTTGATAAGTTTGAAAGGCCACGTAGACGCTGGGAAGAAATGGGAAGTAAAAGGTCGTCAAGCAGTTCAATGCGCGAATTCTAAGAGAGAAGCGGACAGGAAGTCTCTCGATGAAGTCGCTCAAATTGTGCGCGAAGGCGCGAGCATCCCTCTCAAACTCGAAGGGTTCGATTTTCTTCAAGAAACTGTCAACACCACCAAAGCGTGGCTCGAACGCGCGCAACCGTGTCTGAAAGGTAAACAGCTCACTCGACGTGGGACGGCGCAACCTCTACCGACGTTGGAAGAAGCGAAGCAGCTCGTCAAGGAGGCGCCGGACTTGCGCATCTACGTGAAGGAAGTCGCCGCTTTGATCGAACGCGTCGAAGACGCCGAATCTTGGAACGAAGAAGCGGAAGATTGCGTCTCGCGATGGCGCGAAGAAGGTGCGGAAATTACGTTTAAAGAATTGGAGTTATCGCACGAAGACTTTGGTTTGGAGTTACCAGCGATGGCTACGGTGAGAAAACGATTACGCGCGTTGGATTGGGAAGAGAAAGCGAGAGAGTGCTTTGCGTCTATTCTTGAGAGAATCGAAGGCACCGCCGGGACGTCGGAGAAAGGGAGCGGCAAGTCGTCGAAAGCATCAAAGAAACAAGAGGAAGAGGAAGAAGACTTACCCGAAGATGCCTTATTGGACGAGCTTCACGAAGAAGCCGAAGACTTGGACGAACTCAATCCGAAACTTCTCGAAGAAGTCAACAAACGATGGAAACTCGTGGACGAGTGGCGTCAAAAAGCAGACGCAATGTTGAATCCAGAGTTGGATGAAAACGGCAGGCCAAAGCAAACGATCGGTCCGGACGAGTTGGACGCTTTGATTTCGGAAGGGAAAAACTTACCGGCGATTGTCGCGAAAGTGGACGAGCTCGAGGCGAACTTGGCGAATCACCAAGTTTGGTTTACAGCGGCGAGAGAGTTGTTGGCATCGGCTCCGGTTCCAGTAGCTGCTGCTGCGGGTGATGATGGTGCAGCTGGTGCGAAAGGAGCTGACGACGATGGTAAAGAACAAGAGAAGCAGAAACGACGCCCATTCTCGGACTTCAAAGATTTGTTGAAGGAAGTCGAAAGCGAAGGAGACGCGTTCATGTGCCCAGAACGAGCGCAATTGACCGCGGTTGTCACTCGATGCGAAGAGTGGAACGACAATCTGCGAATGGCTTTGTTGCGTCGTCCGGTAGTTAACGCGAGCACCCCTCCCACCGTTGTTGGCCCTGCAGGAGAAGAGAGCAAGCAAGAAGAGGTGCAACTGAATTCCAAGCAAGTTCTGCAAACGATTTTAGAATCTATCCACGCGGCTATTTTGGACGTCACCGGGACTGGTATTCCTCCGGAAACCGAAGACGGTCAATTTTGTCTCTGCAGACAAGCCGGGGGCGTACAAATGCTCGGGTGCGACGATTGCGGCGATTGGTACCATTTGAAGTGCATCAACATTTCTGCTTCTGCGGCAAAAACGATGAACAACTACGTGTGCGCGCCGTGCGTGGCAAAGAACGGAAAGCCGAAAGCGCTGTCCTTGGAGACGTATAAATCGGTCCATCGAACGAAACGGCCGAACATTTTAGCGTTGAAAAGAGCTTTGCAAGAGTCTGTGTCTTTTCCGTGCGAAATGCCCGAAGAAGAGTTGATTATTGAAATCGTCAACGCGCACGACGCGTGGTGCTTGCGCGTTCGCGAGTGCTTGCACAATCACCACGTCCTCGAAACCTCCACGTCTGCGGAGACGCAAGCCGCGCATATTGCGAGAGCAACGACCAGAAGAGAAGCCGAAGCGAGAGCGAGAAAGGTCAACGAGGCGCAAATGCGCGGTGCAAACCCGCACAACGCCGAATTGACGGCCATTCAGCACGTCATGCTCATGGGCCAATCTGTCACCGCCGCGGCGACGCAACGCACGATTGCTTTGCAAGGCGCGCAAGCCAATCCAACTTTACTCTCCGAAGAGTTGAAGAATATTACCATCAACCAACTCACTTTGCTGCAACAGTTTGGCGTTCAGCTGGCGTTGTGTCAAGCGCAGTTACACATGGCGCCGGCGATTTCGCACCCGCACATTGTCCACGTCTTGATTTTGCGAGATCGACACGCGAAGCTGATGGAGCAACTCGCGGTCGAGTTGAAGAAGGACGACGGGGAGCAACAGATATTGGCAGCGATTACGCAAGCGATGGATCCGAACGCACAAGTTGCGGTTCCTCCATCTGTTGCCGCCGCTAACGTCGAAAGAGAAGCGGCAGCAGCAGCAGCAGCAGCAGCGGCAAAGGAGAAGGACGATTCAAAAGGAAAGGAGGAACCTTCGCCCGAGGAGGACGTGAAAAAGGAAGCCGGAGAAGCGCCGGCTGCCGCGCCGCCGCCTGAGAAACCAGCGCCCCCGGTGAAAGGAGGCAAGAAAGGTAAAGCTGCGGCAAAAGGTAAAAAAGGCGCGAAGGGGAAGAAAGTTGCAGAAGAAGTTGAAGCTCCCGCGCCCGAAGCGGCGGACAAGGAAGAAGAAGCTGTGAAAGAAGAGGACGCGGCGACGCCGATGGATGTAGGCAAAGACGCGCAAGCCGCGCAAGCCGCGCAAGCTGCTGCCATCGCAGCGCAAGCCGCCATGCAGCAACAGTTCGCGCAGCAACAACAGTTCCAGCAACAGCACGATCAACAATTTCTCGTTCACCAGCAACAGCAATTGCAGATGATGGGTGCGATGCAACCGCAACCGGGACAAGAACAAATGTTCGCCGCCGCGACAGCGCAACATCAACTCAGCGGTACCGGTCCTGATGGTACGCAACAACCCGTCGGAATTGACCTGAAGAAACAAATCTTTGCGGGCATGAAAGGTGCATTAGCCATGGAATTGGAACCAGTCGAGGAGACGTTAGCGATGATGAGAGAAGTGTGCGGCCCGGCGTGGCGACAACGCGCCACGTCTTTAATGCGAGGCCCGCCGTTCCCAAAACTCATCGAGTTGCACGAACTGAAAGAGACCGCCGTAGCCGCTGGCCTTTGTCCAGGAGGTGGTGTCGATCCATTAGCCGATCGCGCGTTTGCCTTAGAATCCGCCGGTCAACTTTGGCTCGAACACGCCGCCACCGTCGTCGAAGATAAATCCATTCCAATCGAAGCCGCTCGCGTTCTTTTGCGCGAAGGTCGAGCGTTACCCGTGCATCTCAAAGACGAACTGGAGGAGTTGGGCGAACGATGCGAACTCTATTGCGTCTGTCGATCCGCGTACGATGCGAAACGATCGATGATTTGCTGCGACCGATGCGACGGCTGGTTTCACTACGAGTGCATCGGCATGCAACCGCCTGGCTTGGACGAGCAAGAAGAGGCGAATATTAAGTTTGCGTGCCCGCAATGTTGCGAAAACCAAGGGATTCCGTACGTGCCTTTCAGACCTCTTCGGTGATATACACCGCGAAGAGAAAATCTTATCTATCTATCTATCTATCTATAACAACATTTAGCATTAACACAACAGTGATATAAAACTACGTAGCTACAACTTTTTAATAATACAAACTTGAATACTATCTAGTGCGAGTGCGTCGTCTATCTCTCTCTTTTAGTCTAAGAACTTCCCTCGTTTTAAAAGTTGCGACGGTTGCAAAATTTCTTGGAAAGCAACGATGTCCTCGTGTTCTTTTTCGTCATCGTTGCTTTTCTTGTTGAAATCATCGTGCACGATCGTTGTTGTTGTTGTTCTCTCCTCCCCTTCTTCTCCTTTCTTCTTTCGTAATCTGAACCGTTCGATTAACCCTTTCATGTATTTTGGCCTAGAATAATTCGCGACTGAACGACTCAACCAAATCGCACGCAACAAACGTTCCTCGTCTTCGCTCATGTCTCCCCGTTGTTCGTGCGATGATGATGATGATGATGCTATTCTCTTCTTTCTATCTTCTGTCGCGTGATATAGTAAAAGAGCCGCCGATACGGATAAATTAAACGACTCCGTAAAACCCGACATCGGCAAGTAGACTTTCCCGTCGGCCAACTCCTTCGCGGTTTCCGAAACTCCATCCAACTCGTTACCGAATATCACAGCCGTTGGTACCTCTGCCCAATCGTACTCTCCAACCGATTTTGCTTTCTCGTTATCGAAATCCGTCACCAGAACTCGAAACCCTCGCTTCTTCACTTTTTCAATGCACTCCTTTGTGGATTCGTACTGCGAGATGTGCTGCCATTTCACGGCGCCTCCGCTCGTCCGTCCGGACTGTTTAAAAACCAAACCTTTCTCTGCGACGACGCCAACCGCGCCTATACCCAGCGCTTCTGCGGATCGACACACCGCTAAAAAGTTCCCGGTATCGTACACGTTCTCCAATATCGGGAGCACGCTAAACACTCTCTTCGATACCGTCTCCTCTACGCGCCGTATTCGATCCGCGCCGATCATATCGTTCCCGACGACAATCTCTTCGATTTCGTGTATTTCCGCTTCGACGCCTTCAAAATTTAACCCGTTCTTTGTCGTGAACGGGAATATCTTTTTCTTCATCTGTTTCTCGTCGTCTGAATCATCATCCTCATCACCTTGATACACTCGCTTCCTCCCGTGATAGAGGTACTTTTTATCGTACTCAACCGTTTTATCCATGAAACCTCTTCGAATAGCTTTCGCGGAATAATACTTCTCCTTATCATTCTCAGCATCAGTATCATCGCGAGTACTCTCGTCTTTCTCGTCTTTATGAGAAGAAAACGTTGAGGCGATGTGTCTTCCTCGTCCTCTTCTTCCTCCGTATAAAAGTCTTCCGTTTTTTGACGGCTTGAATTGGAAACGATTTCTGTCCGAACAAAAAGGCGACGAAGAAGCGACTGTGACACCACCAACTCGAGGCTTCATCGTCGCTGAGTGCTGAGGCGCGTTCGTGCCGCTGATGTGTGGAGAGAAGTGCTTGATCATTTTTATGCTTCTTCTGATGAGTCGTGGGAGCATAGTTTTGACGAGAATTGGATTCCCTTTTTGGTGTGTTGCTTATCATCATCCCAAACTACTTACAATAATGTCTCTAAATCTACAGCTGCTCTATCTACTTTCTCTCTCTATATGTGTGTTATTAAAAGTTTTCTTCGGCGTACTTTTTAACGTCGATGTCGTTTTCTTCGCACGCGTGCCCGGGACAACATATTCGAATGGCGTTTTCCGGTGTCTCCGTAACTTCGTACGCCATCGCCTCTTCGGCGAATCTTCGAAACAACTCTCGGTAGTACTTTAATCGCGCTTTCTTGGTGAAGTATTTCTGGGCAAACTTTTGACCGTTTTTGGCGATTTGTTGCATCTCTTCGTCGTGTGTTCGCGCGTAGTGTAAAACCTCTAAAACGTCCTCTGGTTTCTCGTCGTTTTCCCAAAACTCCAAGTAATGCGTCTTTGGCTTTAAAAATTTACTGAAATACGTCTGGAACAATTTCTTCTCGCTGACGACGACGGAGTTCAATCCGAGCTTTTCCTCGAACTGAAACGAGTGGCCCTGACCGTCCAAGTGTAAAATGTATTTGTGTTCCATGTGTTCTCTCAGGGAGATTTTCGAGTACATCTTCACGTCTAAAAAACCATCCTCCAAGGAGGTTCGATTCTCCGCCCAATCGACGAAATTTTTCCTCGCTCGAATCTCCGCGTGCCGCCCCATGCGAGGGTACATGGTAAACCTCCCGACTAACTTCTCGTCCTTCTTCGACCACGGGAAATCTTCATCGAACTCTTCTTTTCTCGCGTACACGTTCTCGTCTATCTTGTTGTGCCTAAACCCAAACCCAGGGTGTAAAATGCACCCGGTTTCCTCCGGGAACTCTAGGTCGCGGCAAAAGCAAAGCACCGGAAGTCGTTCCTCGTCCGGAGGGTTGTAATCGAACGTCGATAACGCCATTTCCATCGGCGGCAACTTCGAACCATCCTCGCTGCTCGTCTCTCCATCCTCTTCCCTCGTTTTTGTCTTTCCAAAAACCTCGCACAAATCGTAAAAGTACTCGTATATCAACTGGACGTGGTGTCCGTTAAACTCTCGCGAAGGTCTTCTCGTGGCGAGAAACAACTCGTTTTTCACCCAAACGAATCCGAACGCTCGGTGGTTCTCTGTCCCGTATTTCACGCGCGCTCGATTGGTCATTTCTCTGGTGACTTTATTCTTTAGGAATGGTTTTAAATCTTCGGTTATTTGCGCGTAGAGTAGTGATACATCCTCGTCGTCGTCTTTGATATCGAAGTCATCATCGGATGCTTCTGCGGGGAAAACAACATCGGATTCGATCTCTCGTTCCGCTTCCTCCGCGAATTCCAAGCGCGTTTCCAAAGAAACCACTCCTTCTTTCTCGCCACCAATACCTTCCTCCTCGATATTCGCGTTCGCGACGTTGAGTAAGAAGAACAACGCCGGGGCTGTGACGAGTACGAAGAGGAGGAAAAAACGCATTTTTTTGTGAAGTCTTGTCTGTGGAAAAGGTCAACGAAATGAACTCTCTTGTTGTATCAAAAATCTATCTGCGTTTTCTGCGTTTTTCTCATTCGACGCTGTCGTCTTCCTCGGAGTGCATTTGCTCCTTCTCCTCGACAAAGAAAGCGTATTCTTCGTCCGTTGGTTCTGGAGACCCTTTTTCGAGCAAGTAGTTTTCGCAGTCGGGGTGCTTGAAGTAACGAGCGTACGCGATGTCTTCCCAGTAGTTAAGAGGCACTTTCGCCTCTTCGACTAAGTATTTGAGGCAATCGAGATGGCCATACCCTGCAGCGTTGTACACGCACAAGCCCTTTACCTCCTCGGGTATCTTTTTTTCTTCGACGAAATATTTCAAGATGTCTAAGTGACCATATGCTGCTGCTTCTAGTGCCGCTTGTTCTTCCGTATCTCGCGAAGGTTTCACTTTGTCGAAAAGAAATCGAAGACAGTCGAGGTGTCCATCTATAGCAGCTTGTTTACACGCCTCTTTTTCATTATACGGGCAACCATTAGAGAAGCAGTACTTCAACATCTCGAGATTACCTTTAAATGCTGCCTGAAGAATCGTCTCTTCATCCCACTCGCAGTGTTTCACTTCTCTCGCCCACTTGAGCAACTCGAATTTGTTCGTTCCAGCAACTCCCTCGCAAAACCAGGCTTGATCCATCACATTTCCATCGTCATCTTTCTCTCCCCAATTCATGTCATTCCACCCCCATTCCAACGTCGAAATGGATGAACATTCGTGAACATTCCAACATAATTTCGATACGTTTACCCCGGCGTACGCAAGCACATCTTGACTCTCTCTATTCACCTTTGAAAAGAACCACCGATCTGTCGTATTCAATTTCGACAAGACGTGCGAGACAAACACATCCTTATGATGCAACACCAACCCGGTCCACAACTCCATCGGTCCGAGCTTCAATCTCTCCACATCTACCACAGCTTCCGCCATCATGACCCTAAAGCTTTCTTTTTCTCCTCCTTCTTCCTCGGTATTGTTCTTCTTCGTCGTCGTTCCCTCGTGATGATGAATGAATGAATGAATGATGTGTTTTTTTTTTTTCTCCCATTCTAAAAAAAAGACGTTTTGTATGCAAAAGAAATAAAAATTTCTTCTTTCTGTCTGTCCTCCTCAGTATTTTGAGAGAATTAATTAAACCCTAAACCCTTTTGGACGTTCGATATTGCATTTTCGAGCTCTTCTTGTAACAACAGAAGAAGACAAAGAAGAAGAAGAAGAAGCTCATTATTAAGAGAGAAAAGAAGACTATTAAAGAAGAGCAAAACCTTCTAAAGACTTTACGATTTACCACTATGTTTTTCTCCTCAATAAGCTTCTTCTTCCGAAGAAGCAAAGTTTGTCTTCTGTTCTCGATGATGATTTTGACGATTACATTTTGTACCCGAGAAGTTGACGCGGCGATTGGGAATCACGGAAGAGGAACAGGAGGACGGTCGCCGAGACGAAGTTCACCGAGGAAAGCATCCACTTCCTCGTCACAAGGAGGAGGACAACAAAATCAACAAAATCAACAAGTGCAACAACCACCGCAACTCGAACAACCACCGCCAAGAAAACGAACGTGGATGAACCATTTCGTCGTCCATAAAGGGTGGAACTGCACGCAAATTCCTTCGAATCCAGTCATCATAGGCGGCGACGGCGGCGGCGCGGGGAAGTCTTTAGAGAAGTTTTTATTCGAAGCGAACGCGGTACAGTTCGGTCCAGTGGACGAGGACGGGAATTCTGTGGCACAAAAAGAAAGTGGAGTGGATACGATGGTTTTAGACATCATGGAGTGGGCGAAGAGACCTTTGTACGATCCGAACGATATGCCGTATAAGTTGCAATACGACGTGGCGGACCATTTGTGTAGGATGTTCGCGAGGCAGGAGAAGTGGGTGCACCCGGATCAAACGGAAACGTACGTGTCGAAGAAAGATATTCCGAGGTGGGGATGGAAAGATCCGTACGCGCAGTATTTGTTGCCGTTGTTTGCGGATACGTATTTGAGGAAAGCGACGTACGTGCATTTGGTGAGAGATCCGAGGACGTTTCCCATCGGAGGTTTACACGAAAAGGAAAGACGATTGCAACGAAAATATTTCGGCGAGGAGAGATGGGAAAAGTTGACGAAAAAGTTTGAACGAGAGTGGGAACATTTGAAAAAGCACAAGCAAATGCGAAACGTGAAGAAAGAGGACGTGATTGACTTGTTGAGAACAACCGCGCATTGGACGGCGGTGAACTTTGAAGTGGCCGCGTTCGCGCTCGGACCGTATCGCAACCACGCGATTATTTTAAAGAGCGAAGATTTGGTCCAACCTAGAAACGAACACTGGAAGTTAGTCGGGAGCGACGGAAGTGCAAAACCGGCGCACATGTTAAGAGTGCGACCGCTGAATAAATTGATTCAGTTATTAAAGTTACCGGCGGATACGGCGAATGAAATTTCGACGTTTCAATACTTGCGCTCGAAAGCGTCGCATTTCTCAAGGCACGAGAAAGATTTCGATTACCGCGTCAACTCGCCTTTAGTGGACGTTCAAACGCGAATCGCTAACAGGACGTTGACGTTACTGAAATACCCAACCGACCCGGATTTGTTCGTCCCGGACCACCCGGACGACGACCACCCGCTCGCGCACGGCCACAGAGTCTCCGAATCCTACGTCGACCCCGAAACCAACGAACAAGACGCGACCATCTACGCCCACCCGGAGCACCGATACACGGACGAAACAACCTTTACACATCCAGACGACGAGCACGAAATCGACTCCCGCACCGGCCGCATCAAAGAATACGAACACATGCTCGGCATGCAACTCAAACCGACCGAGCGAAGAAACGAACACGAGAGGAAACAAATCCCGCCGGAAACGGACGAACACCGACGGATCAAGAAAATGTTAGACGATCACGTCATAAAGAACGATATCTTAGATAACATGGTCGTCAGAGGACAAAAAGTGAAAGATTTGATGATGCAGTATAAGAAAAAAAAGAAGATGTAGAGAAGTTTTGATGATTGATGACGACCTGCACGAGAGAGGAAAAGACGAGAGAGAGAGAGATGTTCACATCAGAGACTTTTCGACGACGATCACGACAACAAAAACTGTAACAGATGCCCAAAGAATACGCACAACCACAACAACACGCGTTCTGAAGTATTTCACGTTTTAATTCTTCTTCTTCTTCTTCATAACTTTATCCTCGTTCTTCACATGTCGATTTTTGCTTTCAAAATCCTCAGTCGAGTAAACGCACGAAAAGCACTCTTAGTACATAACAACAACAAGAACAAAGAAGAAGAGAAGCGAGATGAATACCAACAACAACAACAACAACAACAACAACATTGATTCTTATTCTTTCACGACCGAGGATCAGATTAAGTGTTACGAACTCCTCCAATCCGCGCGCATGAAAGACTTCATCGACGTTTCTTTCGTTCGCATTTGCCACCGAACGGTCGCGAATGCGTTTCCGGATGTAACGGCAGAGTGCGGTGGTTTTCGCGATACTGAGAGCGATAAAAGCACGAACGATACGGACAGATTGAACGATATATTCCGCCTGTGCGTACGAATTGGATTAGCGAACGTGATCGTACATTTTATCGATGAGATTTCGAACGACGCGAATTGCGTCTCGGCGGACGCCGTGGAAGCGAGGTTGAGGGACGGGGAGAATGTCTTTCAATGCATGAAGGGTTTAATGGAAGAAGAGAAACAGGAGATGAGTAAAACGTTGAAGAGCAAAGATGGTGGAGGAGATGGTGATATATCGTCGTCGTTGGCGAGGTCGATGGCGACGTTTCAATGCGCGCGGAGGGCGTTCGAGACGCTCGGCGCCGAGGACGGCGGGAGGAGAAGGAACAACAACAACATTAACAATAATAATAGCAAGAGTGGTGAAATGATTGAAAAGTTGAACGAATTGCGCGACGAGTCTATCAATTTAGCGAACAAAGCGGAAGCGGCGATGTGGGCGGTCGAGGAAGGGTTTTTGAAAAGAGGGCATCTAGGGAACAAGTTTTCCGGCGCCGCGAAGTGGTCCAACGAAGTAAAAGAGAGGCGAACGAACGCGAAGAGTGCGTTCGGGTTTGATAATGCTAACGACGACGACGATAGTGATGAGTGTTGTTTGTTCGTGGACGTTTTGTTGCGATATTTGAAAGAGAAGAGCGGAAATGCGGATGTCGCGTCTTACCCGTTCAAATCCGTACCGGACGCGTTGAATGCCATCTGGGGCGGCAGCGACGGCGACGGTAGTAATAATAGAGGACGCGGAGGAGAAGGAACAGAAGACGAAGAGGTTTCTCAAATCGTAAAGAAATCTTTGTTTCTGTATTACGTACTCGACGCGGGATTGCCGTGGAAAGACGCTCCAGCTCGGTACGCTCGCAACGCTCGAATCGGTTCCAAGACGTACTCTGAAATCCGATTGGCATCTTTACTCGACGAGTCTTGGACGTTCGCGAACGATCCGTTAAAAGATATCATCACGAACGAAGCCTTGCCGAACTGCGCGACGTTATCTGGCCGCTTCTTACCGTTACAATTTGTTAAAGTCGTGCACTTACGAGGCGAAACCGCGGCGGCTTTGCGAACGCTGCGAGCGAGAGATCGAAACGATTTCACGTTTGAAAGCGTCGAGAAGGCGACGTTGGAGGTAGAAGTACGAATTGAATTGGGATTAGTCGCGGAGGCATTTTTATGCGCGAAAGAGCAGTTGAGTTTAGCCGTGAGATCAGGAGAAGAAGAGTCGATCGTCGTAGAACAATTGGCGAACATCTTGACCATGAAAATTGCAGAGTACTGCGCGGACGTTCGACAACTCGATCAAATCATCGCCTTGCCGTTGCAAAACACGGCACTGAATGGTTGCATGGAACGCGCGTTTTTATCCTGGCTTTGGGAGAACAAAATACGCGAAGATGTGAGCGCAGAGCACACGATTCTTTACTTTTTACAGCGAGGTCGCGCGACGGAAGCGGTGGAAGCGTACGCGAGGATTCTCGATTTAGAAAAACGAGGCGGCGCGATCGCTTGGGGCAAAGCGAAAAAAGAAACGATTGAAATGTTAGAAGAGCGAGTTAGAGATTTACCGGTAGTTGTGCAACAAATGTCGACGGATAATTTAGGCACCGGGTCGGTGAAAGGCGGAGAAAAGTTAGGCCGCGAGATGGAGAGAATGAAAACGGAGGATAAATTAAATGCGGACGTGACGGTATTAGAAGCTGTTTCTGCGGTGGCAGAATCGTCGACTCCAGATTTTGTATTGAGAGCAGCTGGAAACTCCGAGGTGCAACCGAGTCCGTTCTTGAGACCGTTGACGACTTCGCCGGCATCTGGAGACGAGTTTCCTCGCGACGCTTTGCGCGCGTCGCAAACGCACCGATTAGCGCGATCGCCTTTCGATATTGCCGCCGCGGGTCATCGACAAAGTAGAAGAACTGTCGCACGAGCGGAAGAAGACGCGAATGCGATGCAAGTGTCGGACGTGGGCGCAAACAACGTTTCGTTCGCGCGACGACCGAAATTGTTCGTCCGATCGGAAACTGCGATACTCCCTCCTCCAACGAAGAAAGCAGATTTGCCGCCGTTGCCGAGTCTGTCGCCGCTCACCGCGAATAATAATAATAATAATAACACTAATGGTGCCGCAGGAGTGAGCATCGTGGCGCCGTCGCCAACCAGAGCGTCGCCTCGAACGCGATTGTCTAAAGGTACGCGTAGAACTTAGAAGATTGATCGATTGTATTTTTGACGCGTAATTGCACGTTATAATAAAACTGCCACGTACTCTCTTCACAGCTCATCATCGTCAGAGCGTCGTCGCAATCTGACCGCATCATCCGGCCAGGCAATCAACGTCGTCCCGTCCCCTTTCAGCTGCAATTTCAAATGCCCAAACGCGTATTGCTGCCTCAAAGTTGCCAAGAACTGTTCGGCTTCTTCTCGAGGATTTTCCAACGTCGTCAGCGCGAACATCTTTTGACGCATCAAAACAATTTCTAGTTTGCTAAAATTGTGCGTTTTCGCGTCGACGTCGACGAAATAGAGCAAACGCAAATGCCCTAAGTACGAGGTCTCGGGAAAGCCGGGATGCGGTCGAATACCTTCGTAATCGTTGAAAAATTCACCGCATCCAAACAAGATTAGTTTTTTCTTGTACAGCATAGCCGTTTTCGCGTGATGGGAGCTGTGACCGTGAACTATATCTGCGCCGGCATCGACGAGCGCTTTTGCCGCGGTCACGTGCGCTCTCGGAACCTCAAATCCCCAATTCGAACCGAAGTGTACGGACACGACGACGATCGCGTTGTTTGAGGATTCTTTCTTCATCTTTGCAATCGCGCTCAACAAGCGCTCCGGCACTTTGTCATCCTCTGTCGCCAAAAACACGCCCATTGATCGTTCCGTCGACTGCCACTCTCGAGGCACGCCGCTGTCTTCGAAGCACAGCCCAAACGCCGCGACGTCGACGCCTCGCTTATCGTTCCTCGCCGGCGCGAATCCGTACGGGTAGACGTTTTCCAGCACCGCCGGTTTCATCGCGTCTGCGATGTTCCAACCGGCACCGATGCGTTTCACGCGCAACCCGAGCGACGCATTATCACTGCTACCTTCTATCGAATCGAAGAATTTTAACGTATCCTCCATCCCTTCTCTCGAAAAATCCATCGCGTGGTTGTTCGCCAAGGAAACGATATCTGGTTTTAAAACATCCAACAACGCGAACATGTTCTCCTCGGATGCGCGGTAGTTGATGCCTTTGTGCGGATAAAACGACGACTTTTTCGTCACGCTGGTTTCCAGATTGAGCATTCTCGCGTGAGGTTCAAACCTCTCGATGACTTTGGCGACTTCTCCGAGCACATCTCGCGCGGAAACTTTCTTCTTCGTATCTGCAAAACGTCTTTTTTGTTTTTGTTCTGCCAATCGCGCGTAATCGAACGCATCTTTGCAGAATCCTTCGCGGATTTCCCGAGCGCAAGGTGAAGGCATGACCGCATCGACACCTCGTCCAGGCATGAAATCGCCCGCGAGAAAGAGTCTGATTTGAGATGACGACGATGATGATGATGAGAAAGAAGAGGGAAAGGAGGACATTTTTTTGTATCTAATTTCATGCTCCTTCTTTTTTTTAGGTATTCGCTCGCGGTATTACAATGATGAAATGTTCTTTTTTTAGTTATCCTTGACCGTCGTCGGCGGTAACTTTCCTCCCTCGGACCGATTTCAGAGCGCCAACTTTCAAATCGGAGGTGAAAAACTCGTCGATGGCATCCGCGGTGACTTGCGGGAAATCTTCTTGCGGCATGTGTCCGACTTTTCTCAGCGCTTTCTCGCTCGCTCGAGCGTCCGAGGCCCAGCTGAACATGGGCGCTTGGTCGAGGTATTTATCCGCGACGCCCCAAACGATTCTGGTTTTCGGCATGCCACCCTGGAAGTACGCGTCTTTTACTTTTTTCTTCAAGTTTTTAAAGTCTGCGTTCGCGACGGTCATTTCAACCGCCATTCGCGCGTTTTCCGCGTCGCTCCCGACGTACGCTCTCTCGTACTCTTTCATATCATCTCCGCCGATTGCAAACTCGTTCCCCATGTAATTCAACGACACCGCATCGAACGCTTTCCCTTTCCCCATGCCAAACATTTGCGCGTACGTCGCCAACGGCGCTGCCAAGTTGTGATTCCCGTCCAACGGCATGTTCATTAAAATTATTCGGCGAAACAAATCCGGTCGCTTCCTCGCCAACAATATCGCGTATTGCGGAATAACGTACCCTTGCGCGACGAGATCGACTTGTTTCCCATTCGCGACTTTCTCCACGTACGTCTCCATCGCCTCCACGTACGACCGTTCGTCGTACTTAAATCCTCCATTCGAGGAGGGTTTTTCCGAATCCCCGTGTCCGACCACGTCCGGCGCGAACGTCTCGTACCCTTTCTCTTGCAACAACACCGAGACTTGTCGAAACGTGTACGCCCTCGAACCTAAACCGTGGATAAACACGACCGCGTTTTCCTTCTTATTCTCTTTATTCTTTCCCGAAGGTGAACCTCGCCGTTGCGTCCACGTTTGTCCGTTTACATCTATCTGTTCGATCGATTGCGTCAGCGTTTTCACCATCTGCCCGGTGGAGGAGTCGAACGTTTCTTTATACGTCGCTTTATCTTCTTCTTCGGCTGCTCTGACGATAAAACTCCCGGCGACTTTTCCCCTCGAAGCAGTTGAATGTCTTCTTTTTGTTCTTCTTCTTGGCAAAACTCTTCCTCCCAACATCCGTTCCCGAGTCGTCGTCATCGAAGACGACGACGACGACGATGATGATGTTCCGATGCGTGTTGTTGCTTTCGTCGTCGTCATCATCGTCTCGAAAGAGTATTTTATTCGTAATGGTCCTGTGGTACTCTATATAAAAGAAATATACCACTCTGTATAATAAGAACAACGAGAAGACAGAAATAACAGAGAAAACGAATACTGCGTCTTTTCCTCTTTTATACCTCTCTTTCCTTTGATGAGAACACAAAGAGTCGTCGTCTCGCTTCTCCTTATGACGCGTTTCTCTTTGTTCCAATGTGTGGATAAAAAAAAATCGGAGACGAATGTTTTAGGGTGTCAGACACCCTAAATAAAAAAGCTGGACATTTCGAAAATCTTTTCAAAAAGCGCGAATGCCTCAAAACAGAGACGCGCGAGAAGAAGACGTGACGATTAAGGTGAATGCTACCACTCGTAACAGAAGAGCACTAAAGATGGCGCCTAATACTAATAATCCAAAGTCAAAAGCGAATAATACTAATAATAATAATAACGCTTTGTACAAACAAAAGAAAGGGAGAATAGCCAAAGCCTTTCCGAAATCGTACAAGAATAAAGCGAAGAGTTACGAGTTTATGATGATGCATCGAGAACAACAACAACAACAACAACAACAACAACAACAAAAGATGAACGATACGGATGGCGATAAAAACGATGATGAAGACGTCGCAAAAGAACAAGATTTGATGATGAAAACGAGCGACGACGAGAAAAAGAAGAAGGACGATGATGATGAAAATGACGAGAAACATTACGTCTTGGATTTAGGAGAGATGCAAAGACGCCTCGCGAGCGAAAGGAATACGACGAATACGAGAAGAAGTAATAATACTAATAATACTAATAAAAGAGTAGGCTACCAATCCGCGAAAGGAAAACGAGGCGGCGGGAGAACAATAAACCAGAACGCAA
>Ga0181556_1001937_pt1 | contig 19797 bp, 28 predicted proteins | sample 011ome_14_FD_148651 | JGI IMG/M metagenome (GOLD analysis project Ga0181556, IMG submission 148651) | Coastal salt marsh microbial communities from the Groves Creek Marsh, Skidaway Island, Georgia - 011505AT metaG (spades assembly) | ecosystem: Environmental > Aquatic > Marine > Intertidal zone... | reverse complement strand
ACTAATTAGGACAACACACCAAAAGAAAGTAGTGTAAGTGTCGCCGTCCTATTTAGTACAAGAACCAAATTGTTAAAGAACGGGGCTAGAGGCAATTACAATGAAAGACAAGGCAAACACTATATATGCTCTACCAATACTTATCATTATACACGAACTAGCCCCGTTGTCAACCGATATTCTATTTTATCGGTGTTTTGGTTGTTATAGTGGATAATCCACGTCTAAGTCATATCGATACTGCTTAATTAGACCTAGCAACTCTCTTGCGCGGTAGGTGTCCACGTCGTCTAAGGGTGATTGTCGGCTGAGGGTTTGCAGTTGTTCTAGCTCGTGCTCCATGTGGTGAATAGTGGCTTCAGCTTCCGCACGGTTTTTATCGAATTGCGCTACCCGATCAACGTAGCCTGACTCCATACCCATCAACTGTCTGACCTCACAAATCTCCCGTGAGATTGGGTCCATCGCAACAAGCTCTGTCCGCGTGATAGTCCCTGCATTGACCTTGTCCACATAAGGCTTGATCTGTTTGACCAGCTCATTGTATCGCCGCTTGGGGTCGATGGGTTTTTCTATACGAATGTGTACTTTGGGTAGGTATGTATGTATCAGGTTGGCGATGATCTGAGAATGAGATAAGCCCGACTCTTTGGCCTTCGCTACAAGTTGATCATAGATCTGCTGGGGAATTACGGGTTGAATACGTACGCCTTTTGCCATGATTGTTCCTAAAGTGGGTCGCCTCCCAATGAGACGATGAAAAACAGTGTATCACAAGTTACGCATATAGAGAGCGGAAAGTGAGTCATGTAGGGAGTAGAGAGTGAGTATGATTTTTCAGTGTGGGGTGTGTTGGATAGGGTTTGAATTGTCCTAAATAGGACGTTTTGGGCGTATTTTTGTTCTTTTTGGGTTTCTACTCGATATATCCGAACAAATTTACGGAACAGCGGAACACCTTATGGGGCTTGGGATTGCTCAGGAATCGCAATTATTTTTGTTCGTCACTAGGAACGCCTGAAAGCCTTATGTGGTGCGGGTTTAACCCTATATCGTATAGCGTGTTCTTGGGTTTCCAGAATATGGGGTCCGGTAAAATAAGTGTATTTGTTGCAGGGGGGGGTCCGCAGAAAGTTCCTTTTCCTATCTTATCTATATTTTTCTAGAAAACTAGAACATACGAACATCCTTACTCCCATGCGGGCTGCCGCGTTCTTGAAAAAAGAACAAACATTGCTATTTAGGTACAACTCATGTACCATAAGGCTTTGCGGTGTTCCTGCAAACAACCTAAATATGAGATTGGAAAATGGATAAAATTATTTGCGCTAGTTGTAATGAAGAAAAACCTTGGCAGCGTTTTCGGGTGCGTCGAGGTGATGGCACGTGCAAAGAATCTATATTTTGCTCGGTGTGCCGGAATAAGTTGGCTGCTGCCGCGATACGTCAGAAGAAGAAATCTGCGAAACAGGTCGTCCTAAATAGGACACACCAACAAGCTCGACTTAAGGTAGGCTATCCGCATTATCACCCAGATATTGAACAGGACATGAAAGTCTACTGCAATAAGAAAACTGCGATGGATCGGAAGTACCTGCGCGACCACCAACACACCCCGCTCAGTTTGACCCCGCATATCGCACACAAACAGCAGCTAGCTCGCGATCATGCTAAAGGATGGATCGCATTCTATGACGACATATGTAATCACGCTATAAATCTTTTAAGGACAACTGGGACTCGCCCACCTTGGGCGCAATTAGAAGGTAGCGCAGACCTGCAACTTTTATATGGGGTGTATCGTACGCGTCGTGCTCAGCTACTAAGAGAGCGAGGGTGATAGTTAAGGGCTTGTTAAGGGTTTGTTATGGGTTATGTGAGGGGATATTAAGGGCTTGTTAAGGGCGCACCAGATCGGTACTGGCTCAGCCACCATTAGTTCAAGGCTCAGCTACTTATACTCGCGTGATAGTAAATGATAGTAGGGCAATAAAAAACCCCGCTCAAGGCGGGGTCGGTTGGGGTTGGGGGTGATTCACATGGGGGTTGGTTGTCCTAATTAGTACAGGGGGCTTGCGCCCCCCATTGGGTTACTCGGCTTCCAGCTCTTTCTTGATAGCGGCAAGCTCAGCGATGGCTTCCAGTTTCTTAGCTGGCGTACCCTTGCCCTTGAGAATTTCCGCGACTTGTTGCGCGACTGATTTTTTCATTTCACCGCCCTCTTTACCCTCATTTTTAACGGCCTTGGCGAGCGCTTGCAGCGTGGGCTGAGTGTAACGCTTGCGGGTCAATTGTTCATTCTCCCAAGCGGTGCGGATGGTGTCGGCCTTACAATCCAAAAGAAACTTAACAGCGGCCTTGTCATTCTTAAGGGCACGCGGGAAGATATCCAACCCGCCTTTAGCAGTGAATTCCGGCGATACCGTACCGGCCAGCAGGTTGAAAGCCAGCGCACCGAGCGCGTTCCCAGCAGCGGCGATTTCCTTCGGATGTACCAGCGCAACTGATTCAGCCACAACGTAGACAGGGGCTTCAGCCGTACCGCCAGCAAGGATATTGTGAATGTTCGTATTATTAACTTTAGACATAATGTTCACCTTTATATGATTAAGAAAGAATGTTGTCATTACCTGATCAACACTTCCCATTATACACGGATGGCGCAGGATGTCAACCGATATTATCTTCTGGTGTATTGTTGTACTAATTAGGACAGTTTGGTCTTATATATACATTAGACGCGCGCATGAGTATATCATAGTTGATCCTGGTTGTCAAATGGCTGTTTTTTGTATGGGGCGACCCCACCCTACCGGGGGGCGGCCTTGTGTGGCAACGGGACTCTTTTGCTTATACATGCTATTCCACACGAGCAACCTCCAATTTTCACCAGATTTCAGGAAAACAACCCTGTTTATCTGAAAACACCTTGCAAGTCATGCTCATCAAGACCCCCCCTACCCCCTCAATAACTCGTTGATTTTAAACACGTTTTCCAGTACCTATGTGAAATCAACCTTCTACAGGAAAACACCCCGGGGTCTACAAAACAGGCGTTGTAAAAATTTTTTACTACCTAAAAGTTGTGAAACACTGGACAACTACGTAATAGCTACATTATTATCCGGCTGTGGGGCGTGAATATGCCGTCGCTGGCAGCCTTGTTTGGAGGTGAGACCGCCCGTTTTGCTGCGCTATCCCTTATCCGGATGTACTGGTTGCCCCAGATGAAGCCAAACCAAAACGGAACGCCAAATCCCCACAACCTTATTTTCACTGGAATCATATGATCCCAAACGAACTCCTTGACCCACCCCAGATCTCGGTGCTAATCCCACCCCTTGAGGACACCCCACCCATTCCGATGAAGATCACGGATACCCGTGAGAAGATCCATGCCGCTGCAATGACTGCTTGTGCGTTGATGGCGTTGGGGGACGACGAGATTCCGGTCGATGAGGTGTTGGATGGGCGAGACTTAGCGAGGAAGATCTTCCATGCTGGACGTGAGCCAACCGAAGAAGAGCTAAAACGCCCCGCAGTGGTACTACATTTAGAAGCGCTACTCACCCAGTACGACCACGAGATCATTCGAGACGCCACCCAAGTCCGTAAGTACGTCACCCATCGACTGCTAGAAGAGTCACATCCAGACAAAGACCCCAAGCAAGCGCTACGCGCTCTACAACTGCTGGGTAATATTACTGAAGTAGGACTTTTCACCGAGCGGGTTGAGGTCACAGTTAAGCAGCAGTCAACCGAAGAGCTTGAGGACAAGTTGAAGAAGGCACTTGAGATCCTTGATGCTAAGACGATAGATGGCGTTGTCATTCAGAAGGACTAAAACCCAGTGTTGAATGAAAACCTCTCGATTGAGCAGATTAAGCGCATTATCGAAAACGCATCGGCACTGCCTAAAGAGCTGCGGGTTGATACACTCACCGCTGCGCAAGAACTACTGCAACGTAAGCTTGGGGCACTAAAACGGTCGTCGTTGTTAGCATTTGTGAAACATATGGACCCGGACTACAAGATCGGGCCGCACCATAAGCAGTTGGCGAAGATCCTTGAGGATATGGCATACGGTCGGAAGGACCGGGCGACGGTCAGTATGGCACCGCGGATGGGTAAATCACAGCTGACATCCATCTACTTCCCGGCTTGGTTCATCGGGAACTTCCCCAACAAAAAGATTCTGATGGTCTCCCACACAGCGGACCTCGCGGTAGACTTTGGTCGTAAGGTTAGAAACATCGTTGGGCAGGACAGCTTCAAAGAGATTTTCCCCGGTGTGGACCTAGCGGCTGACTCGAAGTCGGCAGGGCGATGGAACACCAGTCATGGCGGTGAGTATTACGCTTGTGGTGTGGGATCGGCACTGGCGGGCCGTGGTGGTGACCTTATCGTGCTCGATGACCCTCACAATGAACAGGATATCCTCAATGGAAACTACGAGATTTTTGAGAAGGCTTACCAGTGGTACGCTTACGGCTTACGGACGCGCCTCATGCCGGGTGGTGCAGTTGCTATCGTCGCAACGAGATGGGCACCGAACGATCTCATCGGGAAAGTTGTTGAAGACTCAGCTAAAAACCCCGGATCAGACCAATGGGACGTTGTAGAATTTCCAGCCATATTGGGCGAGGGGACAGACCATGAGAAAAGTCTTTGGCCGGAACAATGGTCGCTCGAGAGTCTACTTCGTACAAAGGCGTCAATGCCCGCCTTCCAGTGGAACGCTCAGTACATGCAAAAACCCACCGCGGAAGAAGGCGCAATTATCAAGCGGGAGTGGTGGCAGCCGTGGGAGCGTGACGATCCACCAGCGTGTGAGTTCATCATCATGGCCCTTGATGCGGCAGCGGAGAAAAACAACCGTGCTGACTTTACTGCGTTGCTTACTTGGGGGGTCTTCTACACAGATGATGAGGTTACAGGTGAGAAGACGGCTAAAATCATCCTTCTCAATGCGATAAAGAAGCGGTTAGAGTTCCCGGAACTGAAGCAATTGGCCTACGACGAGTACAAATACTGGCAACCAGACGCATTTATCGTGGAAAAGAAGTCCGCTGGTACTCAGTTGTACCAAGAAATGCGCAGAACCGGTGTTCCAGTCCAAGAATTCACCCCAACTCGGGCTTCTGGAGACAAAGTAGCCCGTCTGATCGCAGTTAGTGATATATTTGCGTCTGGTATGGTCTATTATCCGGCAGGTCGGAGATGGGCTGAGGACGTAATTGAGGAGGTAAGCTCCTTTCCAGTAGGCGCACATGATGACCAAGTTGACTGCTGCTCTATGGCACTGGCTCGTTTTCGTAATGGAGGTTTTATATCACTCCATAGTGATCGCGATTTTGATGATGGTGGTTTTGTTCCACGCCGTGCCGCATACTATTAGCCTGTTATGGGACACAGCAGTAAGATATGTCGGACTTGTGGCGAAGAAAAGCCGCTTGAAGCATACAACCAAGACAAAAAGCGACCAGATGGACGCCGAAATAGGTGTCGAGAGTGCGATGCCGCATACTTTCAGCAGAAATACTCAGACCCAACATGGCGAGCAATACACCACAAACGATCAAAAGACCGGCGGACGCGACTAAAGGATGTTGACCCCGTTCGAATTTGGGCGTATGACGCAATCGCTAACGCTAAGATGCGGGCTAAACGATCAGGACTCCCCTGCACGATCACTATGTTGGATGTTTTGGATGCTGTGGCTGATACTTGTCCTCTTTTGGGACTTCCCCTCGTATACGCAACAGGTAAAATACACAGCAATAGCCCCACCATCGACCGTAAAGTGTGTGAAAAAGGGTACACAAAAGATAATATCGCCGTCATATCACACCGGGCTAACCGTCTTAAGAGTGATTCTACGGTAGAAGAATTACAAACATTACTGAACAATCTGGTAGTATATCTAAATTCCGACTAACTCCGGACCCAAGCGAGAAAATTTATGGCAAATGTAGACAAATCGATCGGCGCAGGTGGCGCTACCGCAATCCAAGATGGTATTTATCAGGCGGGGTTCGATATGCCGACTGAAGATGGGTATATTGAGGTCGAATTGGCCGCGGACTCGGAAGATGCGGCGCAAGAAGCGTTAGAAGACGCCTTAGAGATGGCTGATGAGGTCAAAGAAGCTGAATTTCGCCAGAATCTCGCTGAAAAAATCGATGAGAAAGAGCTTGATGCACTCGCAAATGAGTTAATTAGTAACTACGACGACGATCTTAACTCCCGTACGGAATGGGAGAAAATGTACAAGGAAGGTCTGGAGTTATTGGGCCTTAAGATTGATGAGCGCACGGAACCGTGGGATGGCGCTTGCGGTGTTTATCACCCGATGCTGTCTGAAGCGGTGGTTCGATTCCAAGCTGAGACCATTACAGAGACATTTCCAGCCTCTGGCCCTGTTAAAACACAGATCATTGGGCGACAGACCAAGGAAAAAGAAGACGCGGCTATGCGCGTCCAGAACGATATGAACTGGCGTTTGACTGAACAGATGCCTGAGTACCGCCAAGAACACGAGCGTATGCTCTACAACCTGCCAATTTCAGGTTCGGCGTTTAAGAAAGTGTACTTTGACCCGTCACTAGGTCGTCAAACATCCGTATTCCTCGCAGCAGAAGACTTTGTTATCAGTTATGGGCTGTCGGATATCACAACAGCTCAACGATATACCCACCGGATGCGTAAAACCGAGAACGATATTAAGAAGTTGCAGGTAGCAGGCTTCTATCGTGACGTTGATCTGGGTGACCCAGAACGTATTTTGGATGAGTTGACCAAAGAGAAAGATAAGTTGATCGGTTGGTCTGGTAACAAAGACGACCGCTTTGAAGTTCTCGAGATGCACGTTGAGTTGGATCTTCCGGGTTATGAGGATGAAGACGGTATCGCACGCCCGTATGTAGTGACCATCAACAAGTCTAATGGGAAAGTGCTATCGATCTACCGCAACTGGGAGATGGACGATGAGTGGAAGAAGAAGCGCGATTACTTCGTTCATTACCAATACATTGTTGGTTTTGGGTTTTATGGCTTTGGTCTTATCCATTTGGTTGGTGGACACGCCAAGTCTGCGACTAGCCTGCTCCGTCAGCTTGTTGATGCTGGCACATTATCTAATCTCCCGGGAGGCTTGAAGAGCCGCGGTTTGCGTATTAAGGGTGATGACACCCCAATCGCTCCGGGTGAATGGCGAGACGTTGATGTACCGGGGGGCGCGATTCGCGACAACATCCTTCCGCTGCCGTATAAAGAACCAAGTCAAGTTCTAGCCGCACTACTGGCAACCATTGTTGAAGATGGCCGTCGCTTCGCTTCTGTGGCTGACCTGAAGATCTCTGACATGAGCGCTAACGCGCCTGTCGGCACCACACTGGCTTTGATTGAGCGTAGCCTGAAGGTAATGAGTGCTGTACAAGCCCGTGTTCACGCTGCAATGCGCCAAGAGTTCAAGCTGCTGAAGAAGATCATCGCAGAAACTACGTCGGACGAATACGACTATGATGTGGACCCCAACCGCGCTGTTAAGGAAGACGACTACGAGATCGTTGAGATTCTCCCAGTTTCAGACCCTAACGCCGCTACGATGGCTCAGCGCATTATGCAGTATCAAGCCGCTACACAGCTGTCTACCCAAGCCCCACAGATCTTCGATTTGCCAGAACTCTACCGCGACATGCTACGCACGCTTGGCCTGAAGAACGCAGATAAGATCATCCCGTTGAAGGACGCGATGAAGCCAAAAGATCCTGTGGCGGAGAATATGGCAGTTCTGATGAGTAAACCTGTGAAAGCATTTGCTTATCAAGATCATGAGGCGCACATTAAGGTCCACACAACCGCGATGCAAGATCCAAAGCTCCAGATGATCATCGGTCAGAACCCTAACGCTGTAATGATGCAACAGGCAATGCAGGCCCATATTGCAGAACACGTCGCTTACGCATATCGCAACGAGCTTGAGAAGATGTTGGGCGTCCAACTCCCTGATCCAGAACAAGAGATCCCACCAGAAATCGAGTATCAGCTGTCTAGTGTTGTGGCTCAAGCCGCGGATAAACTGCTGGCTAAGGATCAGAACGAGATGGCGAAGCAGCAAGCCATGCAACAGGCCCAAGACCCTCTCATCCAGATGCAGCAACAAGAGCTACAGTTGAAGTCGCAAGAGCTACAGTTGAAAGCGAAGATGCACGAGGACACCATGCAGGTCCGACTGATCGAACAGCAGGTGAAGAAGGAGCTAGAGGACGCACGTCTGAAGGCCCAAGCTAACGTCGAAGGCGCAAAACTAGGCGCTAAGATCGCTTATGACAAGGATAAGCTCCAAACCGAATCACGTCTCGCAGGTACAAAGTTAGGTGTTGACATCGCCAAATCTAAAGACCAGATGCGCACACAACGTGAAGTCGCCGCACAAAACCGTCAAGCACAAACATTCCGCAAGGAAAAACCTAAAGGAGAATAACTGTGGACAACCTATACCTGTCCTTCGTCGAGTATTACAAAAAGACGCTTCGGGCAGAGCTAAACCAGTTAGCTGATGATCTTGCATCAGATAATTGCCGCACGATTGAGGAGTACAAGCACTACACAGGCCGCATCCGCGGTATCGCGTACGCAGAAAGTGTTTTCGAGGAGTTGGTCAAACAACTTCAAGAGAAGGAGTAGTACCAGTTTTTGGTACGGTCGTACCAGTTTTTGGTACGTTTTTACGACGCAAGTCGCTTTAGGAGTAATAGATGTCTGATCTGATCCTGCCCCCTGAGGGGCTAGTTCTACCACCGGGGGTAAAGAATCCGGAGGAGCAAACCCAAGAGCAGAAGGCTAAGCAGTTACCAGAACCAACCGGCTACAAGATGCTTGTTGCACTACCTGATGTTGAGGAAGCATTTGAAGGCGGCATTCTGAAAGCCGATGTAACTCGCCAAGCAGAAGAAGTAACTACGGTTGTCGCATTTGTCATCAAGATGGGTCCGGACTGTTATAAGGACTCGGCTAAGTTCCCAACTGGCCCTTGGTGTAAAGAAGGTGACTTCGTTATTCTTCGCGCTTACTCAGGTACCCGCCTTAAGGTGCACAACAAAGAGTTCCGTCTCATTAACGATGATTCGGTTGAAGCAGTAGTTCAAGATCCCCGCGGCATCACCCGCGCTGGCTAACATGGAGGAACACCATGCCTAAAGAAGACCAAGTAGAGTACGAATTAGATCCCATCGAACCTTTTGAGGCCGGTGGTCAAGTTGAGGAATCTAACGAGGATGAGGCTGAAGTCGAGATTATCGATGACACCCCAGCTCAGGACCGCAACAAGAAACCCCTGAACAAGAACCCGGAACCGACTGAGGAAGAGCTAGAAGCTTACTCCGACGGCGTTAAGAAGCGTATCAATGAGTTACGTCATGGTTACCATGATGAGCGTCGCGCCAAAGAAGCCGCCCTCCGGGAACGAGAAGAACTCGCCGCATTTGCTCAAAAGTTGTTGCAGGAAAAGCAAGAACTGCAAAGACGGTACGTAGCTGGTGAAGAGTTCGCCGTATCTCAGTTTAAGGAAAAAGCTGTTATCACGCTTGAGTCCGCTAAGAAGCAATATAAGGATGCTTTCGAGGCTGGCGATGTAGAAGCGATGGCTACCGCACAAGAACGAATGATGGAAGCGGCCCTTGAACGTAAGAAATACGAAGAATGGCGGCCACAACAGTTGCCAAACGACGAAAATTATGAAACTATTCAGTCAGTTAAACAAACACGCACTGAAGCACCGAAGCCTGACCCCCGTGCATCGACATGGGCAGAAGACAATAAGTGGTTCGGACAAGATGACGAGATGACGGCTTTTGCCTACGGTGTACATGACCGACTGGTGAAGGCAGGTGTTGATCCTCGCGTCGAACCTGATCTTTATTACCGCAAGATTGATGAACGGATGCGGGAAGTATTCCCGGATAAGTTCGAGGCTTCTCCAAAGCCTATCAGTAAAAAACCCGCTACCGTCGTGGCTGGTGTGTCTCGTACACCCAACTCGTCAAAAAAGGTAGTGCTCTCTGCATCACAACAACGTGTTGCCAAGCGGCTCGGGCTAACGCCGCAGCAATATGCACAAGAACTCGCCAAACTGGAGGCGCAAAATGGTTGATAACCAAACCCCAAAACGCACACCTCGTGCCCTAGAAACCCGTGAGCAGGATGCTCGCCCAAAGACTTGGATGCCCGCAAGTACCTTACCGGTACCGCAGGAACAAGAGGGTTATAAATTCCGTTGGATTCGTCGTTCGATGCTTGGACAAGAAGACCCGACAAACGTCTCGAAGAAACGTCGAGAAGGTTGGGAACCAGTACGATCGGAAGATCACCCGGAATTATCTTTGTATCTCGACCAGAATGCCCGTACCTCTGGTTTGGTTGAAGTTGGCGGTCTGATTCTGTGTAAGATGCCGTCTGAGATGGTTCAACAGCGTAATCAATATTACGCCAAGGCTACTCAACAGCAAGCTGACGCAGTAGACAACAACTTCATGCGTGAAAATGATCCGCGAATGCCACTCTATAAAGAGAAAAATTCAAAGGTTACATTTGGTTCTGGTTCGTAAGAGCCGAAATTTCTTAATTTAAGGAGCTACATATGGCTGCTACTAGCACTCCCTATGGCCTGAAGCCGGTTAATCTGATCGGTGGTCAAGCCTTCAATGGTGGTGTAATTCGTGAAGTGAAGTTGTCTACGAATAACACTGTCGCTTTCTATACCGGTGATCTGATCCAACTGTCGTCGGCTGGCAACCCGCAACCTCTGGCTGCTACCATTACTACTGGCACTACTGCTGGTGTGATCGGTGTATGCGTAGGTGTTTCGTACGTTGACCCTAATCTGAAGTATCAAGTGTACGCTCAGACGCTTCCAGCTAACGCCATCACTGGTGGTTACACCAATGTCACTATCCACGTTTGCGACGATCCTGATCAGCTGTATCAGATCCAAGGTTCTGCCGCTTTCGGTACCCTGACCAACGGCGCTGCCGGTGCGATTGGTAAAAATGCTGCTCTGGGCAACTTCGGTGGCAACGCTACGACTGGCCTCTCGACCGTAAATCTGGTTGTTGGTGCTAACGGTGGCTCGCTGGCCTCGACCGCTACGCTCGCTATGCGTGTAGTTGATGTTGTTACTGCTACGGCTGGTGACGCATATCCGGACCTGATTGTTAAGTTCAATCAAGGTGCTCACTCGTACTACTTCGCCACTGGCGTATAAGGAGCTAATAAATGGCTATTTCTCGTTCACAACTACTTAAAGAGCTGCTCCCCGGCCTAAACGCGCTGTTCGGTATGGAATACAAGCGTTACGGTGAGCAACACAAAGAGATCTACGAAACCGAAACCTCGGAACGTAGCTTCGAAGAAGAAACCAAGCTGTCTGGCTTTGGCACGGCTCCGGTGAAGACCGAAGGCTCGGCTATCGCTTATGACAATGCTCAAGAAGCCTTTACCTCGCGCTATACGCACGAGACGATCGCTTTGGGTTTTAGCATCACTGAAGAAGCTGTCGAAGATAACCTGTACGACTCACTGTCGTCGCGTTATACCAAGGCTCTGGCTCGTTCGATGTCGTACACCAAGCAAGTTAAGGCTGCAAACGTCCTGAACAACGCTTTCAACAGCGCCTACAAGGGTGGTGATGGTGTAGCACTGTGCTCGGCTTCGCATCCTCTGGTTTCGGGTGGTGTTAACTCGAACGTCCCGGGTGTTGCTGCTGACCTGAACGAAACCTCGCTGGAAGATGCCGTGATTCAAATCGCTGCATGGACTGACGAACGCGGTCTGCTGATCGCCGCTAAGCCGAAGAAGCTGGTAATCGCTCCGAGCAATATGTTCGTTGCAACCCGCGTCCTCGAAACTGAACAGCGTCCAGCAACCGCTGACAACGATCTCAATGCGCTGAAGACCAACGGTTCGATTCCAGAAGGTTACACTGTTAACAACTTCTTGACCGACCCTGACGCATGGTTCCTTCTGACGGATGTACCTAACGGTCTGAAGCACTTTGTCCGTACGCCGCTCTCCACACAAATGGAAGGTGATTTTGATACTGGGAACGTCCGATACAAGGCTCGCGAGCGTTATTCATTTGGATGGTCGGACGCGTTGGGTCTGTACGGCAGTCAAGGCGCAGCCTAAGCAACAAATAAAAGCCTTGTAGTATAAGGCTTTGGAAGCCCCCCTCGTGGGGGCTTTTCTTTTTTCACGTTCTATGTTACTATTACGGCTAATATGACATAGGAGGTGTTATTCATGAGCGTAATTTACAAGATTACCTGTATCGAAAATCAAAAGTTTTATATTGGCAGTACTGTTAATAAGACTCAGCGGTGGGCACGACACCGAAAAGACCTACGTACCGGATGCCACCCTAATAAAAATATGCAAGCCTCGTGGGATAAGTACGGGGAAACAGCGTTTCTATTTGAAGTACTAGAGGAAGTTGAGAACCCCGCAGAGTTACTGCTTGTTGAACAAAAGTACTTAGACGATCACGCAGGTAAAGACTATTGCTTCAACTGGGCGTTAGCCGCTGGTGCCCCCATGCGAGGTAAGTCGGGTGCAGAAACCCCAAACTTCGGTAAGTCACCGTCAATTGAGACCCGTGCAAAATTAAGCGCAGCGGTTTCTGGTAGGAGCAATCCAAATTGGGGGAAGCAGCCTTCCGCCGAGACTCGAGCTAAAATCTCTGAAGCCAACAAGAACAATCCGTGGAAAGGGCAAAAACACACGCCTGAAGCTATTGCTAAAATCGCCGCAGCTAGTAAGGCTCGGATTCAAACGGAGGAAGAAAAGGCAAAACGCCGTGAGTCTATGAAAGGTCACGAAGTATCAAGCACTACGCGTATGAAGATTAGCGCAACACTTACAGGAGAAGGCAACTATTGGTATGGGAAAAACCGTCCGGATCACGGCGCTAAGGTCAGTAAGGCAGTTATTGTTCGAGACGCGGATGGTGATACACAAGTGTACACAAGTATTTCATTGCTACGCGAGATGACTGGAATGAAGGCACCCACAATAAATCGCGCACTGAAAGCGGGAACCCCAATCATCCGAGGCCCATTTGTAGGATTTTTGATTAAATATGTTGACACTTCAAACACATAGAATATAATCCAACCATACCCGGGACTTACTTTACCCCATACGACTGGCCCGGCAGACGTTATAGAGACTTATGGGGTGTGTGCTATAACACAGGAGTTTACTATGTCGCGTACAACGTTTTCTGGTCCAGTTAAGTCGGACAATGGTTTTGAAGGTAATGTAACGGGTAATGTTACTGGTGCTGTTGCTGGCCCTGTCGCCGCCACTACGCTGAGCGCTTCGGGCACTGTTATTCTGTCTGCCCTACCCACTACGGACCCTGCTGTTGCTGGTCAATTGTGGAACGATACCGGTACGGTTAAAGTTTCTGCTGGCTAATCTTTCTTCTTGAAAGGAGCCAAGCATGGCTATGCAATATGATGTAAAGGCCACAACGCGTAATGACGACGGTAGTATTTACGGTTCGCGTACACGTGTCAAAGGTCTAGTTATTACACCGACGCCCGGTTCCGCCGGGACTGTAGCTTTGATCGATGGTGGTGGATCGGGTATTACTCGGTTGACAATCAACGTCGCTAACAGCGCAAGCAGTGCACCGTGTAACATAATCATTCCGGGTGAGGGTATCGTGTTCGATACGAATGTATATCTGGATATTACGACGGTTACATCGGTCACGGTGTTTTATGGCTAAGAAAGGCGTAAGCCTAGCGGTCGGTCGCGGTGAGAAGTTACCAGTCTCGAAAGGGGCTGGCCTCACTGCAAAGGGTCGCGCCAAATACAATAAAGCAACAGGCTCAAACCTAAAGGCTCCTCAGCCGGAAGGTGGCGCACGACAAAAGTCTTTTTGTGCCCGTATGAGTGGTATGCCCGGTCCAATGAAGGATGAGAAAGGTCGTCCGACACGTAAGGCCGCAAGCCTGAAAAGGTGGAACTGCAAATGAGTGACGAGCAATTGATCCGAGAGATCGCAACACACGGCGCGGAGATTAAGCATATTCAAGATGATCTGGATGCCATAGCCGCGGAGATGAAGGAAGTGCGTATCGCATTGTCCGAGATCAACAAGACTCTTTCTGAAGCTCGTGGTGGATGGAAGATCCTGATGATGATCGGTGGCGCGGGCGGTGCAGTTGGTAGCTTCATCACTTGGGTTGTGGCCCACTGGAAAGGTTGACTGTGCCAAGTACCTCAAAGAAACAACGTAATTTTATGGCTGCCGCCGCACATGACCCTGCATTTGCTAAGCGTGTTGGGATTTCGCAGAATGTAGCTAAAGAATTCAATCAAGCCGATAAAGGCAAAAAATTTAAAGGTGGTGGTATGGCTAAAGACCTAGACGCAAACATTTACACAGCTGACAAAGGTCAGCCTCCAAGCCCTAACGAAGGCCCAACCAAGACGAAGCCTAACCCACGTGATGCGAACATTTTTACTGCTGACAAAGGTATCAAGCCTCCACGCAACGACGACATGGGTTCAGTGGTAAAGAAGAAATGTGGTGGTTCAGTTAAGAAAATGGCTAGTGGCGGTAAGGTCCGAGGCTGCGGCTGCGCCGTAAAAGGTAAAACTAAAGGACGAATGGTGTAATCATGGCTAAGAAACTTTTTGGTGGTAAAGAAACTCCCGCAGAAGAAATGAAGGAAGCCAAGGCTCTGAAAAGTGGCAAAATCTCGAAGCAACAATACGTCGCAGGTGAGAAGTCCGAAGGTCACGGTTCAGGCGCTGCTAAGAAAGCATCTGCAATTAAGTCAGGTCGCATGTCACCGAAAGCTTATGCCGAAGAACACAAAGGCATGAAAAAGGGTGGCTGTGTTAAGATGGCTCGTGGTGGCGGTGTTGCACGTAAAGGTGTGGGGCGCGGACGGGTCTGCTAATGGCTAAGAATTTGTTGCATGATCGCCGTTTCTTAGAGAGTATTGATTCTGAGCGCGGCGGTAAACAGAAGGTGAAGAAGTATAGCGGTGAGTTTCGGGCAAACGAGATGGGTATTGCCAAGAAGCAACGGGATAAGACCCGTAGACAACCCAAGGAGTATTAAGATGTCAGGTGGTGGAGGTAGTTCAGGAAGCGAAGAAACACGGGACACGTCAAGCGTCTCGACGACGTTAGCGCCTGTGGATACAGAAGCGCTTCTTATGCGTACTCCAACGACAACCACTTACACCCCACAAATCGCAAACACTGACCGCGGGTATTATGTCCCACCAAGTGTGATCTACGCTAATATGTTTGGGCAACACCCGGGATACACCGTCGCTACCACACCAAGATCAAATTATGACCCAGCCCGTGCATTAGCTATGGCTGAGCAACAGCGAGCATACCAAAACCGATCTGCGGCAGAGTTGGCAACCGGATATAATCAATCCATCAACGCCCTTGCCGGACAACGCGAGGCGATAATTGCAAAACAAAAAGCGGACGCTGAGGCCGCTGCGGCAGCGGCAAGAGCACAACAATTCGCGACTTTTGGTCGGTTGTTTAACCGTGGTGGAGAGAACCCAATGCAACCTTCTGACGAACTAAGCACATCAACAAACAACGGTATTATTAGTCTTTTAGGGCGAAACCAATGACGACAAGCGGTGTAGCAATTTGGACCCCAGACTTCTCTGAGATTATTGAGGAGAGTTTTGAGCGTTGTGGCCTTGAGATTCGTACAGGTTATGACATCAAGACCGCACGTCGATCGCTTAACTTCATCTTTCAGGAGTGGGCGAACAAGGGTATCAATATGTGGACGATCGAGGAAGGGACTCAGGTTCTGACTCAAGGGCAATCTACATACACCCTCCCAGCAGATACTGTTGACCTGATGGAGCACGTAGTCCGCACAGAACAAGGCGGGCAGCCGCAAGATATTAACATCAGCCGCATCAGCGTCTCGGTGTACGCAACCATCCCCAACAAGGTACAACAGGGTCGTCCGGTTCAGATCTATATCCAACGACTGAACATCCCACAATTTACTGTCTGGCCGGTGCCGGATGGGGCTTACACGTATACACTCAAATACTGGCGGCTTCGTCGCATCCAAGATGTTGGTAACAATGGTGACATTACAGCAGATATGCCGTTTCGGTTTGTACCCGCTATTACTGCGGCACTGGCTTACCATATCGCCTTGAAGCGCCCTGATGTGGCTCCTGATCGCGTGGCTATGCTGAAGATGTTGGCTGATGAGGCTTATCAGTTGGCTGCGGACGAAGATCGTGAGAAATCACCTCAACGTTTTGTGCCACGTCGCTCTTACATATCGAGCTAAATCATGGGTAGTCAATTCGCTTCCGGTAAAAAATCGATCGCGTTTTGCGACAGGTGTGGGAGAAAGGTTGCTTACAAAGAACTCAAACCACAGGTGGTGAATCAGGTTGTAACAGGCATCCGAGTTTGTCCGAGTTGTTTGGATAAGGATCAGCCACAGTGGCGAGTAGGTAGACTACGGATCACAGATCCACAAGCCCTTCGTGACGCTCGTCCAGATCCTAACTTAGTCGCATCACGTGGCATTCAGTGGGGGTGGAATCCAGTGGGGTTTAATAACAACAACCCCCTATTTGAACCAGCAACGACCCCTAATAATCTTTTAGCAACCGGCGCTATCGGCACAGTTGCTGTGGTAATATCCTAAAAACTCTGAAGGAGCCTCACATGGCTGAAGATAAAAAGATCAAAGATCTACCCGTTCCGAATGTCGCCGGTTACCCAAATAAGGTCGCAAACACGCAAACCGTGAAGACCCGCGGTACAGGCGCAGCAACTAAAGGTACGAACTCCAGTAAAAAACTGGCGTAACGCATGAACTATACGACGCTAGCAGCTTCGATCATCTCGTACACAGAGAATAACGATCCGACGTTTATAGCGGAGATCCCCACATTCGTCCAAAACGCGGAAAAGCGGATCTATAACTCGGTGCTCATCCCTGTCCTACGTCGCAATATGACTGGTCAGCTGACAGCAAACAACCGATACGTACAAGTTCCCGCGGACTTCATGGCTCCATACGAGTTCGCCGCGATGAACCAAACGACAGGCGCGTATACATACCTCCTGCAAAAAGACGTTAGTTACGTCCGAGAGGCGTATCCAAACCCGAATCAAGTGGGCCTGCCAAAATACTACGCTTTGTTTGACCCCGACACGTTTATCGTTGGTCCAACGCCTGACGCCGACTACGATGTAGAGCTGCATTTCTACTACTACCCTGACAGCATTGTTACCGCAGGGACGACATGGTTGGGGGATAACTACCCGATGTGCCTTTTATACGGCGCGTTGATTGAAGCGTACACCTTTATGAAGGGTGAAGCTGACGTTCTACAACAGTATGAAAAGCTGTTTATGGACAATGTAGCTCTCCTCAAGAATTACGCTGATGGTCGTACACGCAACGACAACTTCCGATCCGCTTTACCTAAAGGGAAATTTCAATAATGGATACCATGCTAGGCTGTGCGCTAGTCCAAACTACTCACAACCGCGGCTTTACCCCCGAAGAGATCGCTGAACAAGCGTTAATGAAACTGGTGTATGTTGGGGATAACGCCCCTCCTGCTATCCGAGATCAGGCACTTGCTTATAAAGATCGCGTTCGCGCTGTATTAGTGTATTATCTAACCGAAGCCGTTAGGTCCGATCGACTGACTATGGCAATCAAATTGGAGCAAGCGGGTCATCCTGAGCTTGCCAAACTTTACGAATAAGGAGCTTCATCATGGCTATAACTCAATCTATGGCAACCAGTTTTAAAAAGCAACTGTTGGAAGGCGCACACGATTTTCGCGCTTCAGGCGGTGACACTTTTAAGATCGCTCTGTACACCTCGTCGGCTTCGCTGGATGCTGCTACTACGGCTTACACGACCTCGAACGAAGTTGTCGCGACAGGCTACACCGCGGGTGGTAACACACTGACCAACGTCAACCCAACCTCGACAGGTACTACGGCATTTACTGACTTTGCTGATACCACTTGGTCGGCCAGCTCGATCACCGCTCGCGGCGCATTGATTTATAACACCACGCCTACTTCAGGTCTTGGTTACACTAACCCATCGGTCGCTGTATTGGACTTCGGTGCAGATAAGGTGAGTACCAACGGGAACTTTACTATTATTTTCCCAACCGCCGACGCATCAAACGCAATCATCCGAATCGTTTAAAAAAATATTAATAGGAGCACCACATGGCGCTTGTACTCTCTGACCGCGTAAAAGAACTTAGCACGACCACGGGGACTGGGAGTTTCACGCTCGCCGGTGCTCCTCAAGGTTTTCAGACATTCAATGCAGGTGTCGGTGTCGGAAACACGTGCTACTACACCATCTCAGATGTTGCAAACAACGCTTGGGAAGTAGGTATTGGTACACTGTCAAGCGGCACAATTCTGGCTCGTGGTACGGTTTTGGCTTCCTCGAACTCGAATAGCCTAGTCAACTTCAGTACGGGCAACAAAGAAGTATTTGTTACTTACCCCGCTAGTAAGGCTGTTTATGAGGCCGCTGATGGTAGTGTAGCGCTTCCGGGCGCAGTAACGGTCGCTGGTAGTACGACTTTGAATGGGGTAACCGCAACAAACGCAAGTATAGCCGCGTTCTCAGACACCACGTTTGACGGTAGTGAACTCGAGACATTTGTTTCTTGGGATTCATCAGCGGACGCTTACAGCATTTATGCTGGTGGTGCGACACAAACTCATCGAGGTATGAAGCGTTGTCTATTGTTAGATAATGGTGCAGTCAACTACTACCTTGATCCAAATGATTCCACTAAAAAAGCTGCTGGCTCTGCCGCTGTTTTAACCGGCGCTGATGGCATGGTGATGGTTGAGATTCCTAAGTTCTACATCAAGAAAACCAAGGTTAGTAACTTAAACACTTGGTATATTTCTGCCGTTGCCAGAAGTGGCTACACAGTACACCCAGCATTTGTAAAGAATGGGGTTGAAGTTAATTACCGATATTATGGCGCGTATGACGCGAGCTACTGGGATGCAACTGACTCAACTTACAAGTCTGGCTTGAATCTTGACGACATTACATCACTATTAGATACTACCGCTGACAAACTAGCTTCTGTATCAGACGTTTACCCGATTGTTGGTGTTACTCGTGCGGAATGTCGTTTGATTGCTAAGAACCGTGGGTCCGGCTGGCGTCAGTTAGACGCTTATCTTTGGAATGCAGTTTTGATGCTGTACCTAACCGAGTATGGCAACTTTAATTCTCAGCTTTTGCTTGGGGCGGGCAACACTGCAACGAACTACGCCGCATCTTCCAGTACGCAAACAGATAGTGGCGCATCAGTCGCAGGAAAATCAAACGGTCTTGGTAACAATTCAACAAACACAGTAAGCGGCGCATCAAGCGCTAGTCGGCAGGTTGCATTCATGTCGTATAGAGGTATTGAGAACCTGTTTGGCAATACTTGGAACTGGGTTGATGGTTGGAACATGTTAAATTATCAATCATGGATGTCAAACACAGATACACAGTTTGCTGATGACACGAGCGCGAACTACACATCAATTGGCGCAACGGTTCCAACAACCAACAACTATGTAACTAATGTCCAAGACTTAAATGGTATTTACTTACCGTCAGCTGTTGGTGGATCGAGTACGACTTATATTACAGATTATTTCTACATTGCTGGTGGAAACCGCGTTGTCGCTGTCGGCGGTGACGCTAATGAT
>Ga0181556_1001928_pt1 | contig 19853 bp, 15 predicted proteins | sample 011ome_14_FD_148651 | JGI IMG/M metagenome (GOLD analysis project Ga0181556, IMG submission 148651) | Coastal salt marsh microbial communities from the Groves Creek Marsh, Skidaway Island, Georgia - 011505AT metaG (spades assembly) | ecosystem: Environmental > Aquatic > Marine > Intertidal zone... | reverse complement strand
TAAAGAGTTTTCGTTCGTTTTTTTGCTTGAGCTTTGAAGGACGCCAAAAACCCTAAATTAGTGTTTAGAGAAAAAATACTCGGGAAGAGATTAGATACGAAAAGAAAGCGCGCAACGCGCGCTTTGTGCTTCATCTTTGCCTCTGAATATATACGCACGCAGTATTCATCGGCGCATTGAGGATCGCACATCGTGAACTCCTTTTTACTCTCTTTTTCAGATATTTTTGGAATCATTGATCATGCTTCGACGTGAGCGCGGCTTGGTGGCTCTGAGGACGTTGGTGTTGGGGAAACGCAAGTGGTTGTCCTCCTCCTCCTCCTCCTCCTTTTCGTCGTCGTTTACGTCGTTTACGTCCGAAAGCAATAAAGACTTTGAGGAGAAACAAAGGCAAGAACGAACGGAGGAGGCAGAGGAAATGCTCGATCGAAAACAGCGCGAGTTATTGGAGGAAGAAATCTCCGCGGAGGAGTACGGCGAAAACCCAGAAACGAAGCCAGCGCACTTGGAAGCGAAAGCGTCTTCTTTGAGAGAAGACGCGATCGCGTTGGAGGAAGCCGCCGACATGGCGAGGAAACGCATCGAACGACACCGACGCCAAAGAACGAGAGAGCTGGAAAATCGAGCGAAGGAATTGAGAGACGAAGCGAGGGATTTAGAGCGCAAAGCGTACGCGTTGCGAGAAGACGAGGCGGATTACGGAGGGAAGTATTATCGCGACGGCGGCATCCCGCGAGACGGCGTTTGAATTCTCATCACGAAATGGAAACTCTGAGAGTGGAAGACTGGAGGACTGTCTGAGAGAGCGTGTGTGTGTGTGATTGTGTGTGTGTGCGTCTTTTAAAACGTGCGATAAAAACGCTTTCTTTTCTGCGTGCAAACTCGTCTTTCGCTGTTGAAAATCGTCACACTTTTTGCCCCTGTATAGACCTAAACTAAATCGTTCGGGAGATCTACCACGCGGGACAGCAACAAAGATATCGAGACTTTTCGAGGATTCCTCGAGGATAAAACGCAGAGCAGTAGAACGCATTCTTTTTGTACTCTAGTAGCTTTTTAAACGTCTCTCTGATGATGCGCGATCCGAAGAGGCAGACGAAGTGCGCGCGAATGGCGGCGGCGAAATCCACGCTTTTCTCTTTCCTCTCGCTCTCTTTCTTCCTCTTTTCTTCGGGGGTTGTCGAGGCGTCCGTGTCGTCGGATGCCGCGACGACGATTGAAATGCACGGTTCTGGCACGACCAACCCGTCCAAGTACTTCTGGAAGGCGATGGATATTTTGGAAGAGCGAGCGGGGAAACCGGTGCGAATGACGTACCGAGCCGTCGGGTCTGGGACGGGACAAACCGAGTTCATCGGGGAGGTTTCGGACTTTGGTTCCGCAGATATTCCGTTGAGCAGCACTCAACACAGCGGTTTCGCTGGTACTGTCGTGCAAGTGCCGTTTCAGCTCGGCGCGGTGAGTTTCTTTCACAACGTCGCCGCGGACGACTTGGGCGTCGCCGGTCGATTGAACTTGACCAGCTGTACGTTGGCGAAGATCTTTAGAAGAGACATCACGACCTGGGACGATGCGACGATTGTCGCGGAGAACCCGAACTTATCTGTCCCGGCTGGGCAACCGATTACGATCATCCATCGATCGGACGGGTCGAGTTCGACGTACGGGATTACGAGTTATTTGTCCGTGGCGTGTCCTACCGTTTGGACCGGCGGGCCTGTGAAAGATGCCAGTTTGTTCCCTACGCATGCGAACGCGAAACCTCACCAAGGAAGCGGTAACGTGGCAAACGCAATCGCTGAGCACCAGTATTCAATTGGGTACATCGACGCCGGTCACGGTCACGAGCTCGGGTTTCAAGAAATTTCCTTGACAAACAAGTTCGGTCAACAGTTGGTTTCGAAAGAGGCGAACATTCCCAAAGCGGCGACGGAGTATGGTACCTTACCATCGATTGAAGACGATTGGAGTATGGTGTCTTTGATTAACTTGGATGGTGAAGATGTGTGGCCGATTACCGCGTTTACGTACATTTACGCGAGAACGACCCTTACCGGCGAGGTCGGGAGGCTCGTCAAATCGTTCATGATGTATTGTTTATCCGACGAAGGTCAAGCCATGGTTCCGGACTTTTTGTTTTACGCGCTCGACAGCACGACGACGGCATCGATGAGAATGCAGGTGGACTCAAAGATTGCTTTAACCACGTGGACATTTGAATTGGCTTCCGCCACTCAACCGACTGTCGGTATGGGCGCAAACGTGTTTTCTGCTAAGCGGAAATCTTACGGCGATTACGAGCGCGAACTGCTCGTTTCCAAAGTGGAAGTCTTGGAGTCCTCCGTGGCGAACTTACAATCGATGGAGTCTATACCCGTTCACGGCTCTGGGACGACCAACCCGTCGAAATTCTTTTGGAAACTCATGGACACTTTGGAAGAGCGTTCGAGAATCCACTTGTCCATGTCCTACCGCGCGGTCGGCTCGAGTACCGGCATTAAAGAATTTGTCGGCGCTGACAACGGTTACGAACCTTATTCGCACTTTGGTTCTGGGGATATCGTCGTCCCTACGGCGGATTATACCGACTTGAACAACGCCGGCAAAAGCTTCGTGACGATTCCGTTCCAACTCGGCGCGATTTCCTTCTTCCACAACGTTCCGGGCGTTCCGGATGGCAAAGCGTTGGACTTACAACCGTGCGTTTTGGCAAAGATTTTTACTCGAAAAATCAAAACTTGGGACCACGCGGACATTTTGAGCTCCAATCCTGGCTTTTCACCACCGGCTGGTAAAGAAATTACCGTCGTTCGACGCATTTACGGTTCTTCCTCGACGTCGTTGATCTCCCAATACCTCCACAAGGTGTGCCCGAGTGATTGGGACATCGGTGTTGGCTCGGGTAACGCGGCGAGTTCGAACCCGACGGTGCCGACGAAGGCGCCATTTTGGCCCTCCGACACGGTCGGCGCGGAAGGTTCTGGTGGCGTTTCCGACGCCATCAGCGCCACGGAGTATTCCATCGGGTACATCGAATCCGGTCACGGACAAGCGTTGGGCCTCGCCGAAGTTGCCTTGCAAAACAAAGACGGCAACTACTTGACGGCCGCGGATGCCGACATTGGCTCCGCCGTGATGCAAATTATGTCCTCCATTCCAAACGCCGACGGCGATTGGGACAACGACAATTTGTCTTTGCTCGATTTGGGTGGCGAAAAGACGTGGCCAATCACCGCGTTTTCGTTCATGTTCATTCGAAAGGATTTGACCTCCCTGGGTCGCTCTGGCCCAGCCGTCAAAGCGTTCGCGGAAATGGTCTTATCCACCGAAGGTCAAGCGATGCTCCCGGACTTCGGTGCAAACGCCGTCCCGGCTTCCATCATTGCAAAAGGCGTCGCCGGTCTCGCGCAGTTGAAATTCGCCGCCACTTCGACCATGTTCATCCACGAACTCTCCACCTTGGCCGGCACCGGCATGGGCACGCACGTTCTCTCCGTCAAACGTAAACGTTGGGCGGATGTCGAACGAGAGCAACTCGTCGCCGACTTTGAAAAGCTCAAGGCGGACTACGAAGCGACCATTGCCGCTTTGAAAAGTGAAGACGCCAACACCATCACCAAAGACGAGTTGGAACGCTTAGCCGTTCCGGCGTTGGTATTTGCCGTCATCGCGTTTCTCATGATTTGCACCAGCTTAATCTTGGGCGGCGTTTCCTGCACTCGAACGCGAAGACACGAGCGCTTCTTCAACGAAGACGACACGTTGCGCGAGAAATACGCCACATCTTCGAGAGCGTAAACGAGCTTTTGAGGAAACGCGAGGAGAAGAGGAGGCGTCCAAACGAAGAAGGAAAGAAAAAAGAAAGAGAAAAGTTCCATTTATACATACAAACGCGCGTTGAAATGTGATTGTATGCGTGAAATTGATTCGTGCTACCGTATATCTATCCTTACATCTACATTATTCTAAACGCTCTACTTTTCTACATCGCGCGCTGTGCGAACCCTTTCGCATTCGAGCAGCTCCCCGATTGAATGCATTCCCTCGTGTTCTTAAACGCACATCTCCTACTCGTCCTCCCCGTCCTCTTCTTTCGGTGGTGGTGGTAATCCGCACGGCAGGAGCATTTTCTGTTTCATCTGGTACCCGACTCTGCTGATGCTCTCGTTCTCCGCGACTGCGAAATATTGGAGCATGGAATGTTTCCCGACGTAGTGCGCTAACGAGTCTCGATGTTGATTGACGATCCACTCGTACTTGGAGACGTCGGCGTGCCCGGTGCCGACGTACCGGGTTTGCAACGCCTCGAGCTGCGAATTAATGTTGAACCTATCCGCGCCGGCGAGTTCGGACATTTGAATGAGTATTGTTATGTAAACCTGTGAGTGTTCTTGTTCGTGTTTTTATGCGGCGGAAAGTGACTTGTGGGAAAAGACGAATGCGCAAAGAAACGCGAGATGCCCAAACTAAGCGAGATGTTTAGATGATGTGACTACTTATGCTATTATTACATACATTTTTTATGCGCGCGCGTTACTCTCTCTTTCTCTTTCCTCTTTCTCTGTCTGACTGTCTCTCCGTTCCTCTCGCGGTGGTCGTCGTTGTCACATGTTATACTTTCACGTAGACAAAGCACTCGCCGTCTCGATCCATCATGACCCGAAAATCCTCGTCTACGTATTTCACGTACGTCGTCGCGAGTGGCGGCTTACCTTTGTTCCACGGGAGCAGTTTCCAGACTCTGTTCACGGGATAGTCTCGATCTAAGAACCACGGTAAAAAGAGAGGCGGTTCGGGAATGCCCTCCGTTCGTTCGACTCTCGTTTTCACGAGCTCCAAATCTACGCGACCGGTCGTTTCGTCCACGTCCATATTTTCGGCGAAAGAAACCACCCTTCCCCCGAACGTCGGCAAGAGTTTAAACCATCCAAGGATGGGAATCACGGTCGATTTGAATAATATCGTGTCGAAGTCTGATTCTAACGTCTTCTTTTCGACGTCGATGCGTTGCGCGACTCTTCCCACCGTCGACGCCCCCCACGACATGACTTGCAAGTCGTGCAGACGAAAGAACACCTCGGAACTTTTCGCATCGCCAAACGTCGCGTCCCCGAACGAGTCTTGAATGGCCATGAAGAATGGAGAAGAGCGGAAAATCTGCTTCGTCGCCAACACGCACTCCCACTCTCCGTTTAACTGCTCTTTCTCGATTTTGTTGGAGTTCCCCGTCGATACTGGGTACGATGTCAAGAGCTCCACCAATACTTTCACTTCCTCTCTGTGTTTCCGGTTGTACTCGTCTAACGGCGCGTACGCTTTTTGCGGGAAGAGGAGTTGCCCTCGATCGGTTTTCGCGCCGAGTTTGATCAGTTCCAGTTTAATGCCTTCTTTCGTCGATGATGATGATGACGATGGTGTTTTCCCCGTCGTCGTCGTCGTCGCTTCCGAGGCCGAAAAAGATGAAGAAGAAGAAACGTAAGAACGACGCACGCGACGCAGACGATGAAGTTCCAATCTGTGGTTATCAGACACCCGAGACGATGCTGCGCGATGAGAGGGCAAAATCGACGCGTGCATGTTTGTTTTGTATTTCCTTTACAATGCGGACTAAAATGGATAAAATGGAAGCAGAGGAGACTTGTGCTGAATTGATGAATTCTTAACGAAGAGAACGAAAACGCTATCATCTGATCATAATCGCAACGGACTTTGACGAAGTCTTCTCTCTTTTCTACGCGTCTTCTTCTCCTCATCCTCCTCTTTAAACCTCTTCATCCTCCTTTAAAACGTCCAACAAATTCTTCGCGCCGGTCGCTTCCGCGTACGCTTTCAAAGGCGCTCGCAAATGCGTACCGAATTTTTCTAAAATTTCCTTCGTCTTGTCCATGGGCAACATGTTCGCGAGCACGGGGAAGGACCGCGGCGCGGCTTTTTTGCAGCTTCGCGCGAAACCCTCCCAGATGCCGCGGTCCATCGTCCAGACTTTTCTTTTCGCGAGCTTTTCGAGAAGTTCCAGGGAGAATTCTTTCAGCGACGGGTGCGCGGTTTCCGCGAGCATGGCGGTGCGCATGAAGAGTTTCGGCAGAGGCGTTCGGTCGACGAGATGCGAAAGCGCCGAGGCCACCGCAGAGGAGGTGAAGTAGTCCGCGGTATCGGCAGAGAAGCAGGTGTTGCAAACGTTGACGAGCGATTTGAGGGAGACTCCTGCTTTATTCGCGGTGTCGTTTGCGGCGTCGTCGGTGGTGCGAATGTCGAGTTCGTGCAAGGCGACGAGAACGTCCGTGGCGGACGCCCGAGCTTCGAGGTTGGAGTTTTGCAAACTCACGACGGCGCATTCAAACGCCGACGGCGAAGGCACGTCCACCAGTTTTGGGAGCAATTCTTTGGCTTTCTCTTTTTCGATGGACCCGAAAACAAGAGCAACTTCCATGTAAGCGTCCGGTAAACTCGAATCTTTTTTGGTCGATTCAACCGCGAGCGTTTCGCAAGCGTTCACGAGCGCTTTCGGCAACGGTGCCGGCGCGGAGGCTTTAGCGAGCGCTTGGACGATGTACAGTATCAACGGCCTCGATTCGATCGTAGACGATGCGATGACACGAACAATGTCGGGAGATGATGGGCCTAACCGCCGGGCTAAGCCAGCGACTGGTCCGTGTAATCCTTCGCGAAGTTCGAGAGGAAGCGCTTCGTACGCCGCGAGGACGTTTGGAAGTAAAGACGGATTTTTCGCAGTCAACGCGCACAAAAGCAAAGAAGGCGCAACGGCAATCTTTTTCGCGCTCGCGTACGGGTCGGACAGTTCTTGCTCTTCCTCCCTTTCTTCTTTCTCTCGATGGTCGTCGCCTTCTTGTTCCGCGGTGTCTTCAATTCCAGTCGTCATGCCTTTGATGGCTTCCGCTTCGTTCTTTTCAATCGCGCGCGCCTCGATCGCTTCGTTGGCTAATTGCAACTGCGCCGCACCAATATCGCGGCCGTTCTCCGTCGCCGATTTGATGGCGTACTGCTCAACTTCGTTGGTTGTTATCACCCCAGTCGTACTCGCGTCCGCCTCAGCCGCGTGCTGTTGGTGTAATCGATTCGCCACGAGACGAATAGCTTTCGCCCTCGTGCGTTCGTCCGCGCTCGCGTCCGTGTTCGTCGCACACTCTAAGAGAATTTCCAACGCGTTTGCTCGCGCCGGTGGTCGGTCGACGCACAAATCTCTCAACACGTGCAACGCAAGGTTCACGACAGAATCGTCGTTCTTGTTCGATTCGACGCTAAACGCCTCGTCTCGAGATACGTCGTATTCGTCGATGCCGCTCATACCGAGCATCTCGCGAAGCGCGTCCCAGGCTTTATTAGGAATATCGAACGGAATTTCACAGAGAATTTTTGAGAGGAGTTTCTTTTCGCCCGTGAGCCTTTTTTCGGAGATTTCGTGTCTTCTGGCGCGAGGGTCGGAGGCGAGAATGCGCATGACGGCGCGAATGGCGTCATCTTTGCGCACGCCCATGGAGTAGTAGTGAAACCCGTCTTTGTCCTGCGCGTTGGCGGCGTCTTCGTCTTTTTTCTTCTTCTTTTTATTGTTTTCCGCTTTCGCGGATGAAGCGCCTAAACTCTGCGCGAGCTCCGCCGCGTGCAACGCAGCTAACCATCTCGCGCACGATTGCACGCCGTCTCTTTCTAAAGGCGCGTTCTCATCGTCCACCGGGAACAAAATCGAACGAGCAACCATCGGCGCGTCGGCGACGTGGGACGCTATTCGAAGATTCCCATCCATCGGTTTCAAAACGCCAACTTTCGTTTCGGTCGCCATGGGTGGCCGTTGATTTCGGTCCTCTTCCCCGTCTTCGTCTTCGTTCTTCTTACTATTATTATTACCGCTACCGACGGAAGAACCGTCTGGAATCGCATCCGCGCAGGCTAATCGTGCTATGAGCGCTAATCGAATACTACTCAATGAATTCGCCTTGGCGTCGCCATCGGCTCTCAGTGCTCCGTACGCTCGTATGCGTTTGGCGCAATCCAACGCGAATTTACGATTTGCACTTTTCGAAAGCTTCTGCACGCGGGCGATGGCGGAAAGAATCGCCCCGGTGCCCAAGTCTTTCTGTTGCGCATTTTCCAGCGATGAAGGCGCCGCCGGAGCGAGCGCACCTTGAGTAGGCGCAAAATTCATCCCCAAAACCGCTTGATTCAATGTCGTCGCCGGATTTCTAAAGAATAAAAGCACCGCGTCCGCCAAGGCGGCTGGCGACGTCGTCCCTAACTGCGTCACAAAATTCTGCAACATGTTCAAATCCGACGCCGCGAGTTGTTCTAAAGTTGCTAAAACTTGTTGTAAAATCCCGGGATCAGTTCTCGGGTGTAACGGCGCCGGCGGTGGCGGAGGTGGAATCCCGTGTCCACCTAGACTGACAACGTGGTGCGGTTGTTGCATCATCGGCAACCCCGCGCCTCCGTAATGTACTGGTTGTTGCTGATGATAATACGGCTGTTGTTGTTGCTGCTGGTAATGTTGAAACTGCTGCTGTTGTAACGGCGGCGGTGGCGGCGGAGCGCGTAAACGCGCTCTCTTCATCCCGCCGTCGTCCCCTCCCGCCGTTAACGGCGCTAAAGAAGCGTCCTCTGATCGTTCTCGCTTAATGCCGCTCCCGCCTCGAATCGAGGAACCGCCGCCGCCCGCCGCGTTCTTCAACAACGCGCTCTTCCCTCTCTCCCGCTCTCTCTGTCGCATCGCTTGTTCAAACGCCGCGGTCGCACCCAATTCTCTACACGCCGAAGCTAATCCATCTTTTAATTCTCCGGAAATAGCAAACGAAGGCGCTTTCTTGGCAATTTCCGTAAACGTTTGCGCGAACGCTTTCGACGCCGACGCTTTCGCCGACGCGGAAATAGCACCACCGCTACTACCACCGCTACCCTCCTCAGATTTAAACCGTTTACTCAAGGTCGAAGACGCGTTCACCAGCGCCTGTAACGATTCTACCGCGTGTCTCTCCGATTTCACGCACACCGTCCCCAGCGCGCCAATTAACGTCAACGTGAACGGTCCGCACGGTTTCGCGCCTTTCTCGATGGTTACTTTCAGCCCGTCCCCTAAAGCGTCCCTTTTCTCGTCCGACAACTTTCCCAACTCGTCCAATTTCAACAACTTATGCGTCGGCTTGACGACCGAGGCCCCCCACCCGACGCCGGCTAAAAGTAAGCACGCGCTTTCGCAAAACTTTGCCGATTGCATTCGCACGCCGTCGTTGACTGTTTCGTTCGAGACGTTCGCGCTTATCGCGCGCGCCAGCGCCAACGCTTTCTCCCACATCAAAGCGACGTTTGAATATTGCTCTTTCTTCTTCGTCTTCTTCTTCGTCGTCTGTGTATTCGTCTTCTCCTCTCCCTCGTCAAAAGAACCCTCCGAATCAATCATCGGATCGACGTTCGCGCCTTCGATCGCCGCGTTCACTAAAACTTCTCGAAACGCGTTCGCGCTCGCCGCCGTCGCTCTCTTTTGCACCGCTGGAAATTGCCCGTCGGAGACTAAGACGAACAAACTCTCCAACACAGACGCGAAATGTCCTCCGTTGCGTTCCACCGCCGCTCTCGACGAGACGGACGATGCGGACGAGAGAGTGGACATGTTTTCTCCGAGTAAAACGCACACGCGTTCGCTCAATTCGCACCCGAACTTGCGCACTCGCGGATCGGTTTCCGTCACGATCGATTCAAACATCGGGCGCAACACGACCGTCATCGCGTCTTTTGCCTCGCTCTCTTGGTCGTCGTCTTTGTTCGCGTTGTTCCCGCGAAAGAGTTCTTCGATTTGTTTCAGTTTTTCCAGTTTTTCCGATATGTTCGAGGTGAGTTTCGAGCTGTTGAGGAGATCGACGGCGGCGTCCGTCGCCCACGAGGATGTCCTCCGCTCGTCGTTCGCCATCGCTCTGATTTCAACGCTCTCTTCTCTCTCTGCGTCGTCGTATCGCGTCTCTCCGCAGAAAAAGCGGGAGGACAGAAAACGAATATGCGTGTAAAAGAGCGGAGAGGCAGAGAGACGCTCTCTTCTTTGTCTTCTTTGTCTTCCCGAAAGAAGGAAAGAGAGAGAGAGAGAGTGCAACACTTGTGCGGGGAAATTACGTCAGACTGTAACGGAACACGTGTTGCATCGAAAGATGACGAAAGAAGAAGCAGCGAAAGCAAAAGAAATCGAGGAAAAGAAGAAGAACGATACTACTGAGAATAAAGAGGAACAACTCGAAGCAACGGAAGAGGAGGAGGAGGAAGAAACGTGCGGATTCTGCGCGTACATGAAAGGCGGGTCGTGTAAACAGGAATTCATGTGTTGGGAAAAATGCGTGGACGACGCGAAGGCGAACGAGGAAGATTTCGTCGCGAAATGTGTCGAGGAAACGACCGCGCTGAGAGAGTGCATGATGAAAGATCCCGGATATTACGGGGAAATGGACGACGAGGGTGGCGGTAATGACGACGATGATGATGACGATGACGATGAGAAAAGTAAGCGTAGTGAGAATAATAAAAGTAGGAGTGAGAGTAGTCGAAAAGATAGGAGTAGCGAGAAAGAGCAGAAGAGGTGAAAGAACAACAACGACGCGTACGATGAATAAATAACAACACTAATGATTTAATCGGAGTCGTCGGAACTTTCCGCCTCGCTTCCAAAACCCCCGAAGCCACTTTTCTCTCGTTGGCGCATCTTTTCGGCTTCGCGTTCGGCGGCTCGACCGATGAGTTTCGGCGCCGGCAACGCCGCGCGTTCTTTGGCTCTTTTTTTCGCCTCTCTCGCGGCTGCTTCCGGGTCGTCGAATCCGTGGAAACCGCTGGTTTTCTCGTTTTTACGAGGACTTTTTGGTTTTGGACGCGAGCGGCTACGTTCGGGGACTTTTATCGTCGCGTTTGATTCTTCTTCTTCTCGATGCGTTTCTTTTTTGGTTTCTTCTTTGTCTTCTTCTTTTTTCGCTTCCCCGCCGCCGTCTGCTTTCTTTTCTTTCTCTTTGCTATCATCGCTACTTTCCCCCGCCGCGTTCTTTTCCGGTGCTGCTGCTTTCGTCAAGGAGTCTTCATCACTCGTGCTGCTCGTAGTAATGGTGGTAGTATTTTTTGTATCCGCCGCCGCGTCTGCTAAAATCGCGTCGCCTTCGCGCGGTATCCCTCCCGGCGGAGAAGCGCACGCCATCAACGCGTTCGATAAAGCGCTACTCACCGGTTTCAAGTTCTTCCCTAACCACGCCAATCTCCCAGTTAACGATCGACTTCGTCGGTGTTCTACAATCTCTTTCGTTTTTTTGCTCGAAAACCCAGCCAATGAACACAAAATAGACACCACTGTCTCGTCGTTTCGTTCCAAAAACGCCGTCAAATGTTCTCTCGTTTGCTCTCGGTGCGAAGCCAACGTTTCTAACTGGTAGACCAAATCGTCCAACTTTTCGTTCTTTTTCGCCAGCACTTTCAACGCGTGGTCTTCTAAATACTGCAACTGCTCTCCTTGTAAGTTCGCCGCCACTTCCAACGCTTCCGTGCTTTCCTGCAACCTCTCCTCTAACGAGTACTGATACGTATCCATGAACTTACCTTTAATCGTTTCAATCTCCTTATCCTTCTCGCCGATTAACCACTTCTGTCTTCCGTTATCTTCCTCCACTCTCGCCAATTCCGTCGTCAACTTCCTCGCGTGTTCGGCAATCTCCCCAGAATGTTCGCTCGCGTTCACACCAATCAACCCAAATCCAGCGGAGGTGACTCGATGTTTCGCCGCCTCGCCTTCCAACACGGTCACTCTCGTTTTCAACTTTGCAATCTCCTCCACCGCGGCTAACAACAGCGCGCGATTGACGCCGTCTTCCGTCTCTCGAATATTTGCCACCTGCTCAGACGATACCTCGTCTTGCAAACCAGGCACTAAACTCCTCAACCCGGCGTTCTCGGCTAATATCGTCTCCTTCTCGATTAAATGTTGCGCGACAATCTGCCGCACGTTCTCGTCCTCGTAAAATTTCAACCGTTCCACCGTACTCACCGGTACCTTCACGTACGTCGGCTTCAAGTTCACGTTCGTTTCCAACGGCATCCATTTCGCCGCGTATTGCGTCGCTTGAAACCTCGCCACCGACTCCGCCGCTTTCAAAGCGTACTCTCCAACCTCTTCCTTCGCGTCCGTCAGCGCTTGCCCGAACGCGTCCGCCGTGTGGTGCACTTGCGTTGCAAACGACAATCGGTCCAACGCGTTGTGTACTTTCGTTTGCGTCTCCTCTTCGCCGTCAAAGTTCACTCTCGCGGATAAGAAATCCAATTTCGCCGCCAAGCGATTCGAATCGAATTGATTTTGTGGTGAATTCTGCGCGGACTTTGACGACTGTCCTCCTAAACCTCCTCCCATCGATCGCTCTTTCCTCGTTTTCCCATCCGGCGTCAAGGATGATGTCGTCGTTTGCCTCGTCGTAAATTTAGGAACCGGAAGCGCTTTTTTTTTGTTGTACTTGTCGTCATCATCGTCAACCATTATTAGTAGTAGTATTACTACTCTCTCTGACTCTCTGTCTCGTCGAGTGTGCGCGCGCGCGTGGTTTCGTCTCTGCTGAATGTGACGAACGCTTCTTCCAAAAGACAAATTCGCCTCAAATGTATTAGAGTTTAGGAGTGCGTTTGTCCCCAAACATTTTTTTAGGGCAAAAACAACTCTTCACAAGACGAACCATTCATTCATTACACGCACGTTATTGTTGCGCTGCTTTGAAACGCGACCACACAACAAACCTTTCGGGGCAAATTAGTATTATTAAAAAGAGAATGACGACGACGACGAGGATTCAGACGAGGATTTTTTTCGGCGCAGGATGCGGTTTGAGTACTCTCAGTAAAAGAAGAAGAACGAGCGCTTCGATGATTAAGAAAAGGAGCAGCGCCGTCAACAACAACAACAACGACGAAAAGAGATTCTCTTCTTCTTTTGTTCTTCAAGCGACGACGAAAGAAACGAACGACGAGGAGGAAAAAGAAGAAGAAAAGGAGACAGAGGAAAAAAAGAAGACGTTCGAGGAGTTCCTCTCCATTTCCTCCGCGATGAAAGCGACGGAATTGAAAGAAAGTTTGAAACAGTTGCGAGTGCCACAATCGCCCGGGAAGAAAATCGACCTGGCGGAGAGATTGGCCTACGCCAAAGTGGACGAACAAGACGGGAAAGATCCACTGAAGATGTATAAAATGAGGAAGAAAGAAGAAGAGTCGACGAAAGAGAACGTAGCGCGAGAGTTGAACGATCGACGGGAGAGGAGGAGATTGAGAAGCGGGAGGATGCCGACGACGACGAGGAGGAGGGCGGCGGCGGAGGCGGCGACGACCGATGCAGGTATTGAAGACGCGGAGTTTACCGTGGCAAATTCGGCGAACGTGGAGAATGTCCTGAAAGAGACGTTTCAAGGGGAGGAGATGACGGAGCGAAAACGGTCGTACGCGAGAGATCATTTGTTGAATTCGTTCGTAAACGCGTCGACGAGCGAAAAGGCGAAAGGATCATCATCGGGAGGAGAGAGCGACGCTTCGGCTTCCAGTGATGAAGCGATGTGGTACACGATTGAATGCTCAGAAATGCGAGAAAACGCGGCGATGGCAAATTGCTTGAACGTTTCTGGAGTGGTGGACGTGTGGTGTCCGCGAAAACCTCCCCCCGGGTTTGTTTTGGCCGAAGAAGAGACGCACGGGAGAACGGATTTAGAAATTCGACAATTGATTGTTGAGGGCGAACCGATACAGGCTGGGTTCATCCTCGCGAAAATTGCAAACATGTCTCAAGACACTATTCGAAGTTTAGAGAGCGAGTACTTTGTCCAAGGTTTGGCGACGGGTGGGACGACGAGTTTCGGGAAACGACAGGCGACGCGACGCGAAATCGCCGAGCCGATTGACCCCGGGTTGTTTGAAAGTTTAATCCGAGCTTCGGCGCCGACGATTGTGTCCAGAGTTGAATACGACGCGAAAATTAAAGAATTGATGAGCGAGATGGATTTGTCCAAGAGAGAGGAAGAAGAGACAAACATTTATGGCGTGAAGATGAAGAAACGCACGGAACGGGTCGCAGAGTTGAGAGCGGAGAATCCAACCGAAGAAGAAGAAGAAAAGAAAGCGAAGAAAAAGACGTACGATTTAGAAATATTTAACGGACCGTTCAAAGGGTTTCACGGAAATGTCGTCGAACGGTTAGAAGACGGCGTGGTTCGCGCCGAGGTCGTCATCTTCGGAAAAACAAACACGGTCACGCTGGAATCGTCCGAGTATCGAGAAACGTCTAAACCCCCGTCGAAATGAAAAACGAGAGAAGAAAAACGAGAGAGAGATGATACATTTGTACATTATATAATACACTAATCGAAGAACTACTATAACGACTATTCTTTCTATTTGTTGTTTGCTAAATCTATCGAACTGACGAACTGATACAACGCCACCGCTTCCGGCGAAGGCATCTTCAACTCCACGAGTAAATGTTTCGCTTCCAACGCAAACTTTTTACTAAAAATTCTCGCCTTGTCGCCTTCTCTCCGTTTCATCACCGCGTCTTTTAACAACGACACGCGTAACTTCAAATTATCCATCGCTTCGTTCGCGGATCTGTTTTCTTTATCCTCTCTGTACTTTGCGTCTAACGCGTAGACGTACTGGGAAAGAAACTCGTTGTACCGCGCGCGAACCCGCTTCGCGGCGGCTTCGATTCTCGCGCTATCGTTCCTCCTCTCGTATTCAAACTCTATCCTGCTCACCGCGGCTTCCCAAAACTCCATCGTTTTCCGCGACAGTATTTTATCTTTTATATCGGCGATATCATCATCGTCAAAATCGTTCTCATCATCGTCTCGTTCTTCTTTTCCTTCTCCTAAAACTCCTCCTCGACCCGGAAATAAAATCTCTCGCGTCGCAAACATCTCGCCGGCGACTGTTGGGTTCTTGTTGGAACAACCACAACTCATCAGTGCGAATTTCAACGCGTTTGATGCATCTCTCCTGATCATATCGACGACCGCTTTCGTTTCCTTGGGTAACAGTTTCGTCGTTTTCGCCTTCTCCAACAGTAAACCCTCCTTGTCGTCGTCGTCTGAATCGTCGTCTGAATCGTCTTCATCATCGAGCAGCAGCAACCCTTCCATCGCGCGTCGAGACGCCTCCTCGCGCGCGACCACAGGGGATGATGATTTTGATGACTCTCCAAAAGCAGTCGCAACACCACCACCGTCACAAAAACCACTCAAAATCTTCTCACTCGCGTACCTGATGTCCTCTATCTGTGTTCCTCTTCTTCTTCCGGGTGTAGGGCTTTTGTTGTTCTCGTTGTTGTTGCTGTTGTTCTCGCTCTCCTTTGTGTTCATATCTTCATAACTTTTAAGGGGCGAGACGTGACCTTCGAAACAGTCCAAAAAGACGAGCGCAAAAAATCCAACGAAGCAAATATCCAAAAGAGATAAAAAGTTTTTGTGCTCTTGTTTTATTTTAAGGTTAATTAAAATGGTTTTTTTTGCGCACGCCGGCGCAAACACACAACAACGCGCTTAAAAGAAGCGCATTTTTACGATCGCGTGAAAGGGAAAAAGAGGTCTCTCTCTCTCTCTCTCTTTCTCTCTTCTGTTCGTGTCGTTGTTGTTGTTGTTCGAACGCATCGCGCGTGGTGCGTTTTGAAAGCGAAGAAGAGGGAGAAAAAAAAAACGATTCGGAAAAAATTTTTTTACGCACGCGCGAAAAGGCACAAAATATATTGCAAAACAGTTTTCGATTTTTTCCCTCTCTCTCTCGTTCTCGTTCTCTCCGGTCGTCGTCGTCGTCGTCGCGTGCCACCACCCCGAGAGAGAGAGAGAGAGAGGTGCGCGCATCTCTTCAAAAACGCTCCCCGTCTCTCGTTTCGCGAAACATACTTGTGTGTGCTCTCTCTCTGTTCTTCTTTCTGCTCTGAATATTTTTATTCTTTTTCTTCATGCAGAGAAAAGTGGATAAAAAAAAGCGGTTTGTGTGGTCGTTTCAGATTTTTCGACGGGATTTTTTGATTCAAAAAGTGCCTCTCGCGTTTGCCCCATTTAACCTAAGAAAGAATTCGCGCGCAAACGACAAACGAGAGAGACGACGGCAACATCTTGCGAACGCGCGATCGCGAAAGAAAGAAGAACAAAACGTTATTTATATACCATCGGACTCGAATCTTTTTGTTATGGGAGATTCGAGTCAACAACAACAGCAGTACGCGCTCGTGGCGCAAATGCTCGCCGCCCAGCACCGAGACCAAAACGTACAAAACAACAATTCCGCGCAAAGGATGATGGAAAACAACGCGAACGCTCAAAACAACAACGCGAACAATACCAACACCTTTCACCCGCAGTTTCCGTTCGTGAATTATAATTTGCACGGACAACCCGTCGTCGTGAACCAAATGAGTCAACAACAACAACAACAGCAGTACGCGAACAACGGAAAACCAACGGCAAATGGTCAAAAAAGCGTCCTCGTCGGTGCCACGATGGCACCGTCGGAAGGGCATTTTTTGCCCCAAAATACAAGCGCGAGCGGATACACTCTCGGCGGACAACAACAACCTATTCCAACGCATCACACGGTGAACGGCCAAACGGTGAAAGTACGCAAACCGTACACGATCACGAAACAGCGCGAACGGTGGACGGAACGCGAGCACGACCGGTTCGTGGAGGCGTTAAAGTTACACGGGAGAGCGTGGAGGAAAATCGAGGAGCACATTGGGACGAAGACGGCGGTGCAGATTCGAAGCCACGCGCAGAAGTTCTTCGCGAAATTACAGAAGGAACATCAGAAGAATTTAGAGGCGGACCAATTATCGGACGTGACGAGAGGTGGTGGGACCACGGAAGATGGAGCGACGGCGACGAGAGATACGCAGACGAGTGGGGAAGGTGGGTTGACGCAGACGACGACGGAGAATATTAAAGACGCCGATACGGCGAAGAAGATTAGCGGAAATAATAATTCCAAGTTGTTGATTCAAGCGTTGATGGGGAAGAAGAGTAAGAGCGAAGTGACGGGAAATACAAAGGAAGAAGACGAGGCGGAGTTGTTGAGTAACTTGGCGGCGAGTGGAGATAAGCCGGCGACGGTGAAGAGGACGTCGAGCATGTCCACGGGAGGGAAGACGACGGCTTCGGATATTCCGCCGGCGAGACCGAAACGGAAACCGTCGCACCCGTACCCGAGAAAACAAAGTTCATTGACCGAGAGACAAGTACGAGGGGTGTTACCAGTTGGTTTCGTGAACGTTAATAATAAGAAGAAAGGGCATTCGATCAACAACTCTTTGATTGACGTGGCGAACGTTGAGCAGCACGCGTCCGCGTCGGCGGCGCAGGCGCTCATGAACGCCACGTCTGAAATGGTTCGCAACAGAATGATTCAAGAGATGCAGATGCAACATTTATTGCAACAACAACAGCAACAACGACAAAATAATAAGAATGGGAATAACAACGATACGACGGCGAATCCGCTTCTCGCGCATCTCGCGATGCAACAAGAAGTTCCGAATCCGTTGTCGCAGCTGCATGCGCTCATGGCGGCGAATCCGATGTTTACCGCCATGAACTTTGGCGGAGGTCTTCCGGGTATGCCGAATATGGCTGCTGTTGCCGCAAACAGCAACGGCGGCTCGTTCATTCCCAGCTTCGCGACTATGAATAACAACAACAACAACAATAACGCAAAGCTGACGACGACGACGACGACTGACGCGAATAATAATAAAAGTGGAACCGAAGAAGCTAAACCGACAACAACTACGACGACGGATAAAACAAAGAACTCTGAAGTTTCCGAAGACGCAAAAGCATCACTCAAGCCGAATTCGCAGTCTGCATTCTCTGGTTACGTGAGACCGACGACGACGACGACGACGACGAATAGTAATCAATATCGTCAAACCGGAAGCGCGGCAACCACGACGACGACGGCGAATAATATCAATAACAGTAGTAATAACAACAACGATTCCGCCGTAATGGCTGCGGTGCAACAACATCAACAGATGCAGTATTGGAACGCGCAAATGGCGGCGTTGGCGGCGATGCAAGATCCGAATAGCTTTGCACAGTTCCTCCAGCACCAGCAAATGGGTAACATGGCGATGGCGCAACAACAACGACAACAACAAAACAACATCGCGTACGCCGCAGGTGTCAAGTCGGAAGCCGCGGCGGCGACGCAAGAGAAGAACGCTGCTGGTGAGGTGAAGACGGCTAGAAAGGCCCAAGCGGCGACGCAAACGCCAGCGGAGGCTACTGATGCAGGTAAAACGGCGAAGATGATTGCAGCGTCGCGAAAACCGAACGCTCCGCAAGTCCCGAAAGAGATTGAACTCGCCGTCGCCAATAAGGAAAAAAGTCCGGACTCAGATAAGGCCACGGAAGAGGAAGAAAATAAAAACGCCGACAACAGTAACAAAGATACCATCACGAACACGACGACGACGACGACGACGACGACGACTGGAAGACGCTCTCGACGAGCGGCAGCGGTTGTCGCCGCGGAGAAGGTCACGAAGCAAGTCAGCGGTGGGAGAGCTACGCGCCGAAGCAACAACGGAGGCAGCGGGAGCGGAAGTGGGAGCGGTAGTAGGAACCAAAACCAACCCGGAGGCAATAAGAATCAAGGCTCGAGCGGTAGTGATGGTTCTGACGACGTCGCGCAGAAAGGTTTCGAAACCACCTCGTTTCGCGTGTATCAACAAGAAGAATAGGGAGCACATAGCATCAACAATCCCTTCTTCCCGTTGCTGTGAATGGATGTATATTTCATCGATATAACAATGTATTTGTAATTGTATTTTTTAAACAGTAATAAGTAAAACAGTATTCTTGTTTCAAGCGTGTCTCTCTCCTTTCTTCTTCTTCTTTCTCTCTGGTGTTCATAACGCGTTACGAAAACACTCATCAATCCTTCGTGTCGTCAAGCGGCGTGGTTGGTTCAATTTCTTCTTTTTCTTCCCCTTTTTCTTCTTCTTCTTCTTCTTCTTGTTCTTCTGGCTCTTTTCTCTTCCTATCGTCCACGTCGTGCGCAAAAGCGCCGCTTTTCTTCGTCAAAAGCTCGTTCGCCGCCAACACCGTTCTCCGCTCCAAGTCTTTCTCTTTCGCGATGACGCGATCGAAGTGCGCGTTCATCTCCTTCCCGAAATCTTCGAACGTTTCAATCTTCACGTCGACGAATTTCCCTTCGCACATTTTCCTCAACCTCGCCTCGACCAGTCTCATTTTCTCTTCTTCTTTCTTAATCTCTTCCGGATATTTCTTAATCTCCTCCATCTGACTCGCCAGCTTTTCGTACTCCTCGAGTAACTTCACCCTGTTTCGCCTCTTCTCCTCTTTTTCTCTCAAGTGTTCGAACGTTTCTCTTTTCAACTCTTCTCTCAAGCGACAGATTTCTCCTTCCTGGTGGTTCATCTCTTCTTGTAAATGTCTCAACTCTTCCTCTCGTTCTCTCGCTTTCTTCATCTCCTTTTCCAACGTCGCTTTCTTCTCCTCTTCCTCGTGTTTTTTCTCTTTCAATTCTTCTTGATATTTTTTCTCCATGTCCTCCAACGCCTCGCATTCTCGCTCCAACTTTGCCACGATATCGTCGCGATCGAACTCGCGAGAAATCGTTTCCATCGGGTCGTTTTCATCTCCATCTTTTCTCTTGTTCAAATACTCGCAGTTGTTCGTGGCGTTGGAGAACATCGAGGAGAACATCGTATATACTTTTTGTGTCAGGTTCTTTTCTTCTTCCTCTTCTCGTTGAATGTGTTGAATCTCCTTCTGTCAGAGATGTGGTGAATCGAAAAGACGTTTTTTAAGAAGGTCAAGAAAAAAAAAAAAAAAAAACCA
>Ga0181556_1001910_pt1 | contig 19926 bp, 10 predicted proteins | sample 011ome_14_FD_148651 | JGI IMG/M metagenome (GOLD analysis project Ga0181556, IMG submission 148651) | Coastal salt marsh microbial communities from the Groves Creek Marsh, Skidaway Island, Georgia - 011505AT metaG (spades assembly) | ecosystem: Environmental > Aquatic > Marine > Intertidal zone... | reverse complement strand
TCTCTTCTTGCTTCTTCGTCTTCTTCTTCCGTTCTTTTCATTTTTCTTTCTCTCGGAGTAAAGTGTGAGATTGAAGGAATACGCGGTGGCTTTGTCTCTCTCTCTCGTTCTCTCGTTCGTCGAGAGGAAGACTGTGAAGAAGAGGAGGGGTTTCGTTGTTCGTAGTAGTAGTATTGGGCTTTTGCGGTTTTTGTTGTCGCGCGAAAGGCGTTTGAAAGAGAAGCACTGAAGAAGAAGAAGAAGAAGACTCGTATCAAAAATGTGCTTTTTGTTTTACCCAACTTTGAGAGGGTGATGAACGTAAACGTCGAGAGAAGGCGACGAAGACGACGTAAACGACGAAGAGCGAAAGAAGAAGAAGAAGAGGAGGAAGGATTTTTCGTGTACAGGAGAGACCCGTGGACGAAAGAGAGGGTGAAAGTGAACGAGGACGGAGAGGAGATCGAGAGGAGTTGTTCTTCTGAATCCTCGGAGTCAGATTCCGAAGCACATCGTCCCGGTTCTTCTTCTTTTTCTTTTTCTTTTTCTTCTTCTTCGTCGTCGTCGTCCGAGGAGGAGGATGAGGATGACGATGCCGACGTCTCGGGCGGCGAAGAATGTTGCGAAGATGAAGAAGAAGACAAAGAACAAAACGAAACGCTTTCAATCGATGAGGACGACATCGCTTTACTCGCGGTGCATCCTTCGACAGGGGCGAATACTAATACTAATACTAATAATACGAGTGTTATCGAAGACTCGAGAAACTACTGTTTGTTTCGGTTCCGTTGGTGTTGGAAGTTTGATTCGTTGTCTTGGTGGGTGGCCATGTGTTTCTTATTCGCCGCTTTGTTTTGCGTCGTCGGTTCCGCGTGTTCGTGTTTTCGCCGGGTGACGAGAAACCCAGAGATGTACGTGAGAGCTGAACTGGTTCCGTATTTAATCGGCGGCTTTTTCTTCTTTTTTGCGAGCGCGTTAACGCTGTGGGCGTCCTACCGAGCAAAGAGGAAGTACTCGAGAGCGAAAAATAAGCGACGCGTGAAATTCGGGGGTGATGCAAGATTGAGAGAGCAAATACGAGATGAGAACGATTTGAACGTGGTTTTGTTTGAACAACGAACACGCGAGATGGAACCGAGCAGACAGATGTGGTTGAGAGAAAATAACGACGAGTGGATTAAACGAACGAGAAAGTTAGAATTGATTGGAGCGCTGTTGACGTTAATCGGAAGCGGTTTGTTCGTCGCCGAAATCATAGCGACGATGGTGATTGCAGATTCCGCGCACTGGGTTACCGTTCCAATACACGCGAATACGAACAGTACGCATCACGGTCACTGGTGGTATCACACGCACTTTGATTCCTCGGAAGATCGAAAGCAGTTCGTGCAAATGTCCACCGTAGTCGAAGTGCGAACTGGGCACTGCGGTGCGTTAGCTTATCTCTTCGGCTCGTGGTTTTATTGGTGCGCGAGTAAACGCCAGTGGGTGTGGAATCCTTTTCTGTTACCAAACGGCGCGCACGAAAAAATTTCATTTTATTCCTTAATCGGATCGTGGTTATTTTTAATCGGGGCGATAATGACACCGCCAGCGTCAACGTTTGCAGTGGCGAATAGCATGGCGAGCGGCGCGCCTTCTACTTCTTCGACGACGCATAACGAAACCGTGTCCTCATCGATGGTATCGATGGTATTAGAAAGACTCTACGATGAGATGGCGAACAATAATCATACGACGACGCCGAATAGCAGCGGTAACGCATCGAGCTCGCCGTATGGCAATGACTTTCCAACAAACCACGATATCAAAGCAGATCACGCGCGTTTTGTAAAAGGTGCGTTGTGGTTGTTTGTTGGCTACGTCATGGGCAGCGTTTGTTATTGCGTGCAAGCGCTTTTGATGATTCACACCATCGCGCTCGCGGAGCAAAGGAAACAGGCGCACGCGAACTCGTCGCATTCCCAACATTTGCGATCACATTTGCGACGTTCGCACAGTCACCGCCGAAATACTGCGGTTTAGTAGAGCATAACAATAACAAGTAGAAAGAAAAAAGGAATACATGTACGATACGATATGTGTACAGGTACCTGCTATAGCGCGATAGAAGAAATTTTTGTAATGTACTTTGATGAATGGAAATTCAAAAAGATGTTTTTGTCTCTCTGTGTTATATTACGTATATATTACTCGCGCGACTAAAGTTTCGCGCGCTATCTCTCTCTTTCTCTCTCTCTCTCTCTCTGTGTGTGTATGTGTTCCTTTTCCTCCTGCTGCTGCTGTTCTACCTACCTATCCCCCTTTTCTTTCTTTTCTTCTTACGAAGCCGTGACTGGCGCGTTGAAAGTGTCGTCCAAAATGCTTTGGCACTCGTACTGTAACTCCACTTTCAAAGCGGTCAAACTCCCGGCGTCGGATTTCCCACTCAAACCACTCGCGGCGGTATACGTGTCCCCAGTCATCACGCACAAAGGCACCCCGTTCATTTTCGAAATGTTCGCGGCCAAATCCGGCACTAACTTGAACGTCGAAAAGTACTTTCTCACGAACGTCTGCGTTAAGCTCCCTCCTTCTGGTTTTAAATCCTCGATGCCGGAAAAGAGACTCTTGATGTACTCGCTGTGTTCACACGCCGCCCACATTTGTTGCGCCATGTCGTCCATTTGCGCCTGCGTCGTTTTCGTGGGCGTAAACGGCGAGTGAATGCCTCGCGGCGTCGACGTCGGCTTGTTCGCCGTTTTGTCCACGCGAGTGAACACCATTTTCTTCACTCTCGCTTTCAACTGGTTCTTGATGTCCATATCAATCATCACGTCTTGGAACAAGGCGTTCTTGGTGACGTCTTGAAACAATCGATTAAAATCGACGTCGTCGAACGACAACGGGACGACAACTGATTTCACCGAAGCCAAAGCCAACTTTGTCAAAACGCACGCCGAAAGGTGGTCGGTATCCACAAACACCGTATCAAACTCCTTCGGCAACGATAAAATCGCTTTTTCCATCTCCTTTGCGGCAGGAAACCACTCGTCGCCAGTTCTCGCCCACAGAGGAATGTCTTGCTGCCCTGAACCGTCGTCCATGACGATATCCTGCGTGTGTTCCAAACTCCAACTCTCCTGCCCGCACCCGGCGATTAAATACAAGTTCTTCGGAACGTTCTCGTTATACTTCCCCGGTTGCGCCGCGTATTTCGTCAAATCCACAATTTCCTCCTCTTCCTGTTTCTTCTTCATTTGCTCGATCCTCCCCGGCGACGGCGTGAAATACGCCCCAAAAATCGATCGATGTTGTTGCGCCGGGGCGGCCACGCTCCCGTACGAGGACGCCTCCTCGTCTTCTCTCCTCAACTTTTTCCTCAACGCGGCCAACTCTAAATCTCGAACCAACGCGTCCGCTCGTTCGTCCGGATCCACCGCATCCACGGCCACTTGTAGTCCTTTCATCGGTCTCCCGAAGCCGTCTCGCGAGGACCCTCCCATTAACAACGCTGAAATATCCGAATATATTGAGAAATCAACGACCAAAATTTTGGAATCTGGTTTCGCGCGCGCCGCTTCGCACGCCAGTTGGTACGCCATGAACGTTTTCCCCGCGCCGCCTTTATTGTTCGCGAAACATATACCTTCACGACGCGTGAGTAGTATCCACCGCCGGAAAAGAAGACCGAAGAAGAAGAGAAAGTGCGCGTCAATATTATATAGAAAAGTGCCAACAATTTTCAAGCTTTTCCTCACGTAGAGTATTCAATCGAACGAAATCAAAATCATCAATCAAAAGCGGAGGACAAAAAAAGAACGACAACAACAACAAAACTTCGTACTGTGCGTCGGCGACATGTCTTCGTTTTTACTGAGAACGACTTTTATCACGCGCTTCTTCTTCTTCTTAAACGCGTGTGATAAAACAAAGAGGAGAGATGAGAGAAAAGTTTGCTCTTCTTCTTTTTAATTAATGAGGCGAACTAAAAAGTCTTCAAAAAAAAAAAGAGGGTGCCTTTGAAAAAAATGCCCTCGACCTTTTCTCTCTCCCGCTCTGCTTTCTTTCACACGAATGCGCTCTCTTTGAAGAAGGACGGAGGAGGAGGAGGAAAAGGAGAGACGAGGAGGAAAAGAGAGAATTTGAGCAAAAGTAATGCGACTGTTGTTGTTGTTGCGACGAGAACGAATTTTGATGAGAGGAAAAGCAGAAGACGCGAAGCGTTGTTGGTTTCCTTTCCTTCTTTAACGAGCGCGTTCGTTGTCTTTTTCTCCCTTCTGTTGAATGATGCCGACGCAAAGTCTGTCGAGGAGTGGAGTGAAGAAGATGAAATAACGTCCTGCGCGTACTTTGACATCGGCCTGTGCGAATCTATCGTTCGCGCGGAAAGGGCGTTGGGTGGAGACGCGGTGTGTTCGGTAGGAGACGCCGAGAAAATCGGGAGAGTGAAAATTGGTCTGTATGGGAAAAAGTGTCCAGATACGGAGAAAATGTTTCGCAAGTTAGTCGAGAGCGGCGCGTACGACCGAACTGTTTTCCACGACATACGGAAAGGAGAGTTTATCGCGTTTGGTGCGAACGGGAGCAAACGTTTAGGGCAAGTTTCGGTACCGGAGGGGACGTTTAGCGCGGGCGAGCGAAACGCGGATTTAACAAAGGCGTCGGCGTTTCGCGGGAACCATTTGAAACCGGGCACGGTTTCGTTGGCGTTGAGTTACGACGGAAGTCGGACGGCGAGTCCCTTCGATGGCAACGTTTATAGTGAAGTTATAATAACGACTGGACCGGCGCCGGTTCCGAGTTTAGACGGGAAGAATATCATTTTCGGACGAGTCGATCGAGAGAGTTTGGACGTGATTTCGAAAATAGCGAGCACGCCGGTGTTTTCGCCGTCGAGTCAAGTGAAAGCGTGGAATTTCGTCGCCAGTCGCGTGGGCGACGAGAGAGCGGCGACGAGCAAATTAGTTTGGACGAAGCCGACCAAAGCTGTGGCCATTTTTCAAAGCGGAATACTAGAAGTTTAGAATTTATCGTCGAGTTTAGGTACGCAGTCCTCGACGATGTATTAAAAAAACTATTACGTCGTCGGTACTGTAGTTAGTTCTGTTCGCTCAAAGTCTTCGGAAAAAGTACAAGTAGCCTAATCCGAGGGGCGGGCTTTCACTGACCGCAACTTTTTCGTCGTTGAAGAGAATCCACTGGTTGTTCTTTTTGACGTGGGCGACGTAATGACCGCACGCCGTGTTTGAACCCATGTGACTGACCACGCCGAATAACTCGTACTCGCCTTTACCGTCGATTATTTCGTTCATAGTAGTATCATCGGTCGATGACGCGTCTCTTCCAGCTTGTTCTTTCTCCTCCAACTCGCGTTCAGCTTTCGCGCACGCGTCGTCGATATTGTCCATGTTTGCGAAGAGCCACTCGCACGCCGCTTCGACGCTGTTGCTATTCCCACTCACGCGTAACGCCGTTCGGCTCGCCGCGCTCGAAAATCCCATCGACTCGAGTTGCGAAATCGCTTCGACCGAAACGCTATTCGTTTTGTCGACGTCTTTACTCAAATCCATAGTGGTCACCGGCGGGTCATTAAAATCTGGGTCCTCGGAATGTGCAAAAACCCACTCCATGGCGACTTCCGCACTCGCGTTGCTTGTCGCGATAGCGGCGCGTTTACTCCCGTTTTCGCTAAAACCCATGGCGACGAGCTGCGCGACAATCGCGTCGTCCGCGGTGATTTCCTTCGCCGCCGGGGCTGCATTTGCCGCCGCATTCGAATCCATGTCCACGTCTTCCGGCAACAATTCATATGCATCCACGTCTTTTTTCTCGTCAACTCGCATACTTTCGATGTTGAGTCTTTCCGGAACGTTCACCACGCAATCCATCTTCGTCGGTCTCCAATCGTCGCCGACGTAGTATCGATTCACGCACAGAGCCAACACGTTCGGACAAGTTTTCAAAAACGTCTTCCTCGTCGCAAACGTTTTCCCTTGAATTGCCGGCGAATAATAGTCTTCGATGATAGATTCTTGCGTGAACGTTTCTAAACACGTCGCAAACGGAACTTCTAACGGTGCGGGAGCGTCCTCTTCGCCTTCCTTCTTTTGTCTTTTTGACGCGGCCGTTTCTAGTTCCTCTTTGGTGGTTTCTATTTTCACCGCCTTTTCTCTCGGTACGCACATATCTAAAACTGTGTGCGAACCTACTTCGAACTTCGCTTTGTGCGAGCTTCCGCACACGGTCCTTGCTAAAGTCTCGAATTGAAATTCGGAGCTAATTGAACTAAGAGCAACACCACCGGCGTGTTCGTTGGCGAAAAACCGAGATTCGCGAACTCCGTCTTTTTGCCATTTGTCAAACTTCTCTAAGCAATGCTCGAAAAACTCGCGCGCGTCTTGCTGTCGTGCGGTGGAAAACTCCGCGTGACCTTCTCCAATCAACCGCTTAAACATTCGAGGCGCTAAACCTTCCGCTAATCCTCGCAAGTCTTGTTTCTTTTGCGTTTCGTCCGAGAGTTCTTCGCTCGTCCGCGCGTACTCGCTGGAAGTCAACGAGGAAAAAAGTTTTACGGTTTGCGCCAACGGATCGTTCTCGATTGCTTTGGCTCCACCACTGTTTCCGGTTTCAAAAACGTGCTCTTTCTGCTTTTCGTCCGCGAACACTTTCCTCACGTTCGCGCACTCTTTCATCACTTGCACGACGGAGTTCACGTAGCACGAGTTCCCTAAATTTCTCAATCCAATCAACCCCTCACCGCTGACTTCTCTTAAATCCTTCCCGTGCTCCGTGATCGCGTCGAACTCAAACGTTCGATTTTTATCGATTTGTATCTCGTTCATCGTTTGCTCAGTTTTCACTTGCGACATGATATCGATGCCCCAAAATTTTAAGTGTTCGGCCAATTTGGGATCGGTTACCGCGTCGTCTTCATCCGCGGCGTAGGAATACACGTCCGCCCCGTCCGGCGTAATCGTGCCTAACTTGACCACCAGCGGATACTCGTTTCCTTTCGCCTTTTCGCTCTGGTAATGTCTCAACGCGGACCCGTTTCCACCGCTCCCGTCAAAATGTCTGCGCCCGCTTCCGATGACGCCGTCGCTCAAGTTCAACCATAAATTCGTCGTCTCCCCGGTTTCAAAACATTTCCACGTCTTTGGATCCGGCGAAATCCTCGTCTTCCCTTCGCTCTTCACTTGCACTAAATTCTCGCTATACTTGGAAACATTCGGCACGTCCTCCCAACTCGCCATCACGTCCTTCTTCGCGTCGTAACCTTCCTTTTTCGAGATGGTTTTCGCGCACTCGAAAACAACCGTCGGCAACTTTGACGACGCGTCGTCGTTTCGCGCCTCCTCCGTTTGACGATCCTTTTCAAAATCCACCTTCATTCCCGCCAAGATCACGTCTCGCTCGCAATCGTACACGACGATCCTTTCCTCCTTCGCGACTGTATATTTCGGTTTCGCGAAATCTTCCTCTTCGAATCCGCCGTGTATTCCTACGCCCAGTTTCGTAATAGTAGTACTTTTTCTCTTCTCTTCTTTCTCGTCTTCCTCGATTTTGACATCATCGAAAACCTTCCGAAACCGTCTCTCGAGATACAAACCTTGCCTGTTCGTCTTTCTCGAATCCAGGCGTAAATACTTCCTGCTCACCGCGCGACGCGTTTTCATGTTCACGAAAATCCCACGACATTGTTGTTCTTTTTCGCCGCGAGAAAGAACGAACGGCGACGCGAACGTGTACGCGCACTCGTCGTTGACGATTTTCTCGTCGACGACGGATTCATCTTCGCCGCAGGAATAGCACTGGTTTTTGTGCGCACACGCGCGAATCATCTCTAAAACGACGTCATCATCGTCGAGACTTTTCGCAGCAGTTTCAACCACGCGGTCGTTCGGTGTCGTCGACATGTTGTTGTTGTCGTCGAAATGTTTTGTCGTTGTGGTTGTTGCAAAAGTCCGTTCAAAGCGTCGTTTTGTGTCGCACATTCGGTTTCCAACGAGATTCGAAGAAACAAACGAAAAGACGAAGCGAAGGCGAGAGACTACTTTGATCGCGATGTTTTAAGACGCAAGAAAGTCGCACACCAAAAGAAGAACACGTTTCGTGCGAACGCTCATTTGCGACTGTCTACTCGTGATGTGCTAGTATTACGTGCTATGATAGTATGTGCTATGAATAGTAGTATTCGCCGCTCGCGCGTACCGAGCGGAGCGCGTCTCGTATTCCTTTACGCGCCGCCGCCGCCGCCAATGATGTTCTTCTTCTTCTTCTCCTTCTCCTCCTCCTTTGCACGCACTCCCGCGTCTACGAGCGTGCGCAACAAATCGTCGATCTCTTCGCTCGCGTTCTCAATCTCGTGCGCGGCGCACTTCGTTTCCTCCGCGCTACTTCCAATCTTCTCGAATATCCGTTCGGCCTCGTCTCTTCCTTTGCTCAAGTGGTCGATCAACGCTCGAGACGCTTCGCGGAGTTTGTGTACCACGGACGTCACGAGCGCCGTCGCTGGAACGCCGAATCGATTTTGACGAAGACGCTCTTTTTTTCGCACATAGGAGTCGTTTCGAAGCGTTCGAAGACGACGCCTTCCCGTCGTCGTCGTCGTCGTCGCTTCTTCGTCTTTGCCGTTCTTTCCGTTCTCAACCGTCGTCGTCTCTCCTTTGGTCGTCGTCGTCGTCGCGAGAGCAGCAGCATCGGCGGCAATGGCGGCGTCGTTGTTGTTCTTCACCATCTTTCTCTCGTTAGTGTTCAACTCTTCGTCTTTCTCTTCTTCGTCTTCGTCTTCTTTTCCGTCGTCGTCGTCTGAATCATCGTCGTCGTTCTCGCTCTCTTCGCCTCTCGAGATGATTCTTTCGTGCTTCTTCTCAACGCGCGCAGTATTCGTCTTCTCCCTCCTCTCCTGCTTCTCCTCCTCCTCGCGCATTACTCTCTCTCTCACTCTCTCTCTGATTTCCTCTAAAAAGCGTCGTAAAAATCGACTCAATTTGCTTTTGGCAGAGGTGTTTACGACTTTGCGCGAACGACACGAATGCGGAGAGCGAACGAGAATCTGCGTTTCCCCCAGAGAGAGAAAGAAGAGAGAAGAGGGGCACGCATGACGGTCGAGGACGAATGCATCTCCGGGTCGGCGTACCCGGCGTTCATGGGTTTAGGCGACAGATTTGGACCGACGACGAATTCGTCGAGGAGGAAAAGCGCTGGCGGGGGTAACGAAAACGCGACGAGTCACAACGCGACGACGATGCGTAGTACGCGCGCGAATAAAACTTTGCGCGGGGAGGGAGAGAAATTCAAAATTGGAAACGAAACGAACGAAGACAAAGAAGACGACACGGATGAAGAAGAAGAAGAAGAAGAAGAAGACCAAGACATCAAACGACTCACCGAGCGACACGGAGGACGCGGCATGCAAAACGCGTGCTCGATAGGGAACATCGCTCGAGCGATATTCAGAGACATAAGAGAGAAAAAGAAAGGCTTGAGCGAAACGGATTTGGTCGCTTTGGAATGCATCTTTGGCGAGACGAATTTGGGGAGAGCGCTGGACGTCGCCTCGAGTCGAGGAGGGGTGACGAGGTTTATCGGGAAAAAATCGAGACGAACGGTGTACGCGGTGAAGGCGACGACGACGACGACGACGACGAATGGTGGTGGTGGTGGTGGTATGAATGGTGGCGGCGCGACGATGAACGACGACTACCGCGGCGGCGGCGGCGGACAACAACAACAACAACAACAACAACAACATCTGACGTACCCGGACCATTTTTGCGCGTGTAAAGGTTTTACGTGGGACGTGGTTTCCAGGGACGAGAAGTTGATGTGTAAACACATGTTGGCGGCGGCGTTGGCGGAGAGCGTTGGTGGGTGCGACGAGGTGGAGATGGACGACGCGGTGTTGGCGAACGTGTTGGCGCGAGAGATGTTAGAATAAGATGTAGAATAAGAAAACGAGGATACACGCATAATAGATAGATAGATAGATAGATACAGAGAAGAGAAACACAGGCAAGCCGCCGCGTAGGAAGGTGATGATGTAGATAGAGATAGAGAACTAGTAACTGGTGTTCCTAGTAATGGAATATAATAATTTTACATTTAATAACAACATATATAATAAAATTTTTAAAAGGTGATGAAGTTGCATCTTGTAACGCGAAAAAAGTTAGTTTTGCAACCAATGCTTGAATCTACCGAAGAAGGATGCCTTCTCTTCGACGTCGGTGTCATCGTCGGCTTCGTCTTCAGCCGCCTTCTTCTTGGCCATTTCCTTTAATTCGGATTCGCTCTTCCCGGCGCTCGCGGCTGCGCCGACGCACGAGGAGATTGGTCCGTGGTCGACGTGGTCGCACACAAACTTCGATTGGAAGTTATACGCTTCAAAGAACATGTCGACTTGTCTCGCGTGCGGTTTGACGCTCCAGCTGGTAATATCTTGACCGAAACCTTTGTCGAAGGTACCCGCGAACATTCTCGTGAAATCATTCACTTGAGAGACGTCCCAGCGAGAAATGTCTTGGTCAAACGCAAACGCGTTTTGGAACATGACGTTCATTTTGCGCACCTTGCCAGTATTCCAGCCAGAAATCATCGCGTTGAATCTATCCGCGTGTTTAAACATACCAGACATGTTTTCGACATTCTTGACGTCCCACTTGTTGATGTTCTTCCCTTCAAACGCCAAGGCGCGGCTAAACATCAACTTCATGTCCGTGACGTGCGAGACGTCCCAGTTGCCGAGATCACCGTTGAAAGAAGAATATCGGTCGTTTTTGTTCTTCAACGGCGGGTGGTCGAAGAGTTGCGACATGTCCGTGACTCTGGAAACGTCCCAGGAGGAAATCTTGCCAAACTTTTGTTTCGGGCAGTCGCCTTTAATCGGGTCGTCGCCTAAACATTTCGCGACTTCCATTTGGATGTTGTCATTCGTCAAGTAATGCAACGAGTCACCAGACAAAGAAGCCGTTTTCGTGATTGGGTTAATCACCGATTTGGCTAAAGTCGCGGAAGAGCCCGGGCATCCCGGCGCCAAGACTTCTGTCGGTAACTTGCACGTTTGTTGGTCTCTGTTGTTAAAGCACGAACCGAAGACGTACGTGTGGCCCGGGTTGGACGCGTCGTGGATTCTCGGGTAGAATTCCGCATCTTCCGTGACGTGCTTCGTCGTGCACGAGGCCATATACTTAATAACTCTGGTCGGATGGGATTGACCGTAGCCCATTTCCGGCAACGAGGTTTGAACGGAGTTCTTGATGTCAAAAATCTTGGACAACAAGCGTCTTCTCGTCGGCAACACTTCCACCGTCGTTCCCAAATCTCTTTGCGCTTTTTGGATCATATCTCTGTTTTGCTCGCGCGTCTTTTCTTGCGGCGTCATGGTCGCTTGGAAAAACTTCTTCTCCTCGGTCGTTCTCACGGCAACATCCGCCGGGTTTTTGAAATCCGCGGAGACTTTGCACCCCGGCTTGCCGGCGTCGCAGTCGTGCTTGGTGTATTCCGTACACGCGGCACCGGCGCACGATTTCAACGTGCACGTTTTCTTCAAACCATCGCAAGCAATCGTGTCGGACTTGATTCTCGCGTTGCCGTTAAAGTTAGAATACGTTCTCGTTTCGACCAAGCCGAGGTTGGAAACGACTTCGTCGCCGCTCGCCGCCGCGCTTCTTTGCGTCACCGTCTCCGTCTTGGTGTGAAACGTCTTCTCCGCGATTCTCTTCGCCGCGGCATCCGCATCTTGCGCGTCTTTCTTCGCCGCTTTACGCATGTCCTCGATGTCGATCGTCTTCGCGTTCTTCGTCGCCGCGTTCTTATCGTTCAACCACCCCGCCGCTCGAATAGACGACTCCGTCACCGGACCGCCCTTCACTTGCGCGCCGATGTCTGACATGTGATTGCTCGGGTTCCCTTTCTCGTATAAATAGAAACCAAACTTGCTGTTCTCGCTCATTTGATACGGGAGTTGGTACACCCCGCATTGCGACGTCGAAACCATCTCTTTCGCTTGCGAGAAATCAAACGTTTTCGACATCGCGGAGGAGACGAATTTCACTCCAACCTCAGCCTTTGTCCAGCTTTTCGGTTCAAACGGCAACAAAGATAACAAATCGGTCGGTGAACACCCCAAGGTTAGCGTGACCACGTCCGCAGATGCCGCAGAACCGAGACCGTTAAACGCTTGGTGCGCTCTCGACGCGGAAAGCGTCCCGGCGGAGACCAAGGCGAGACCGGCCGCGCCGGCAACCATTTTGCTCGCGCGGGAAAATCCATTCGCGACGAGAGACGTCGACGCGGAGGAAGAAGAGTCCAACGCGCCTCTGGCTTTCGCCAAAAGCGGTTTCTCCTCCGCGGTATTCGTAACAGTGGTGTTCATTATGTGTGCGATGATAAGAAAAAGAAACAGAAACTGCAACTCTTTAGCGCGCAAGTTTAAGTCGAGGGAGGAAAAGTGCAGACGGATTGCATTTTGGCCGCGGCTTCAATCTCGCTTCAGTTTAGGGATCGCTTCGTACTTGGGAGACGAGACGAAGAGAACGGTCTCGACGACGACGATATGTACGCGTGTAAATAATAACAGTAATAATGTGGATTAAAACAATCGTCGTTAATGTCTAAGAATGATGATGATGATAATAATGTCGTGATGTGGTTTTAAGTGTACAGTGTGTATAAAAGAGGAGAGACTTTCAGTCCTTCCTCTCTCGTCCCTCGTCTCTCGTCGCCGCGACGAGGCATTAGTGCTTGTGTAGCGCTTTCTTCGTCTTCTTCTTCGGAGAAGAAGAAGAAGATAAAGTTCCGAACAAGTCCACGTGACCGGTTTGGCGGATGATTCTAGGCTTCACAGGGTCGGAGGCGTATTTGTTCAGCGGTTCTCCCCACTCGTCGAGGTTTTCTTCTTCCTCTTCCTCGTTCTCGTCCGAGCCGAGTTGACCTTCCTCTTCTTTCGTTTCTTCTTCTTCGCGCGCGACGACGCCGTCGAGGACGTTTTGATCTCCTCCTCCGGCTTCCTCGGAGGTGGCATCAAAACCCTCGGATTCTTGCGAAGTCGCGCCGTATAAATCTTCGGAGTTGTAATCCGCGTACGTCAACTCGTCGTCTTTTTCTTCAGATTTTTTACCGCCGGTACTTCCGAAGAACGAGCCGAACTTGTTGAACAAAGATTTCCCCCCTCGAGCGACTTCAGTCGCTTCCATCACCATATCCTCCGCCTCGGAATCCGCGGTGGAATGGACTTGCGGAACGAACTCGACGTCGTTACCTTTCTTCGACTTTGATGACGCTTTCTTACTGCTATGACTACTACTGGTGGTGCCGCGTTTAGACGAAGAAGAGTGCTTTTTTGAGAACTTTCTCCCGTCCTCTTCGTCCGTACCCATCGCCGCGGCGATCATTTCTGAGACCGATTTTGCTTTGCACGAACTCGGTGGCCCACTATCGGCGTTCGCGCACGTAAATTTCGCCGCGTACGCATCGTTGTGGAAAAAGATATTGTTCATGTTGGCGTCGTTTCTGGTGTTCCACGTAGAGATGTCTTGCGCGAAACCGCTTTCGAAAACGCCGGAAAACATCCGCGCGAAATCTTTGCAGGAGGAAACGTCCCAATCCTTCAGCGGTTGGTTGAAGCTCAAAGCGTTTTGGAACATGGTGGCCATAGTTTTGACGTTTCCGACGTTCCACCCGGAAATTCTCGCGACAAAACTTTCCGCATGTTCAAACATACCGTGCATGTTCGTCGCCGACGAGACGTCCCAGTTGTACAAGTTCGTGCCTTTAAACGCGTTAGCGTTTTTAAACATCTTCTCGAACGAAGTGACGGAACTCACGTCCCAATCGCCGAGCATACCGTCGAACGATTTCATCTTATCGCCGCCAACGCGTGGCGGGTCGTAGAATAATTGGTCCATGTTCGTCACGCGAGAGACATCCCAATCGGACATGACGCCATATTGACTCTGCGGACATTCACCGGCGAGCGGTTCGTAACCCAGGCATTCAGTCACGGCTTCGTGGATGTTCGCGTTGGTGATTGGCGTGTATTGCGAAGCGATAGAGGTCGTCGTCGCCGCCGCCGCCGACGCATCTCCGGTTTCATCCGTATTCGTTAACGTTTCGTCTTCAATATCGGTAGCGGTTGACACCGTCGATTGCTCAGCCGCGTTGCCTTTTCGCGTGTTTCCAGTCGTCGTCGCCGTGTTCGTGTTCGTTTGCGAACCTGCCGTGGCGTCTTTACACCCCGCCGGATGCGTATCCGACGGCACCGCGCACGTGTTCTGATCGCGCGAGTTGAAGCACGCACCAAAGATGTACACCCTACCCGCGTTTGACACATCGTTTATTCTCGGGTAATACTCCACGTTTGCGTTGCCGTTGTTCGTCACGTGCAAATGCTTCGTATTACAATCAGCCATGTAGTTGATCAAACTCGACGGGTACAGTCGACCTAAACCAAGCTGCGGCGTTGATTGCGTCGTGTGCGCTGGAGTGTACGAAAACATCCCGTTCTTGATCGACGGAAACGATTGCAACGCTCTTCGAACGGATCGACTTCCAGCCGCGGATTTGTCCCAGTGGAAAGCTCTCGCCGCGACGTTAGAAGTTGGCACGATGACGTCTTCTGCGATGTCTTCAACAATCGTTTCGACGATGTCTTCTGACGGTTGCTCGTATTCATCGACGACAACTTTTGTTTTTGAGTGACTGCGTGACTTCTTTGTGGCCTTTGTCGACGAAGAAGGCGCGGATTTTAAAATGACGCGCTCCCCGACTTGCTCGATGCCGTGCTTTTTCAAAGTCTTCAAAGTCGACGAAGAAGCGGAAGGAACAGTCTCTGAAGAACTCTTCTTCTTCTTCTTCAACTCTCTCACCTCTTTTGGCGCCCACTCCCTCTTTTCTCTTCTCGCTGGCATCGATTTCGGGTTCTTGTACCTCTTCACGGTGCCTAACCTTCCCAATTTCGCCTCGCTCATGAAATCTTTCGGGTGCGTGCAACCGGTGATGCCTTCTTGACACGGCTTAGTGTAATCCGTGCACTGCCACTTCGAGCAGTGCTGTAACGTGCACGTGTTTGCGCTCGGATCGCATTCGATTTGGTTTTCAGCGTGTTCGACCCCGTGAACGATGTATTTCAACCACGCGCCCCAATCGTAATATTCGGTTTGCCCGTATCCCGCCGGCATCTGCGGCGCCATCTTGATGTTCTCCGGATCGGCTTCTGTCACCAAGTGTCCGTTTTTGTCAACGTGTCCGCTTTCCACGGCCGCTCTGTACGCGGCCAAATCGGAATACTGCACGTCTTCCTCCGCATCAGTAATCTCGCCTTGCTCTAAAGTCCCGCTCGAATCTAAATGGTTCTCCAAACTCGCCTGATTTTGGTTCGCCCACGCGTGCGCGGCAATCTCCGATTGCTTAATCGGCCCGTTTTCAACTTGCGCGCCAATATCGGACATATATTTCGTCGTCGAATTTCCAACTTGGTACAAGAAAAACCCAAACGTCGCGTTCGGTGCCATGGCGTATTCCGCGCTGTACACGCCGCACGCGACTTCCGTCATATCTAAAGCTTTTTCGTAGAGAAACTCGCTGGACATTCCCGAGGTGATTAATTTCGCCCCGACTTTCCCGGTCCACGTGCTTGGGTCGAAATCTAAGCTGTAGATTAAATCTCTCGGGGAGCATCCGGTGACGAGCGTGATCGTTTCCTTCGCCGATTGCGACTGTGACGAACCGAGCAAAGACACACCAGACGAACCTTTGTTTCCCCGAAGGGAAGAAACGGCGAACGCGCACGCCGATAAAAAGGCGACGAAAGCGAACGCGGTGGTAAAAGTGGTGGTCTTCATCTTCGCGTCGTCATTCTTTGCCTCTTCCTCGTCGCTTTTAATGTTGTTGTTCGCGTCGTGGATTAAGGGCACTCGCTCCCCCGAGTGCGAGAACGTGGACACGAAAGGTGAAACCATTTGTACCGCCCGCGGCTTAAATAATCTCTCCAATCAGGTAAGAGATGACGGGAAAAAAACCACGCGCGAAGGAGGGAAGCGACTTTGAGATGACTTTACCGAGACGAAGGAGTCGATGAATAACAGCGTCGCGAGACGTTCTTTTGTTTTCTTCGAGGTGTATCGATCGGATCGCGGTTTTTGACGAAAGGACAGTCGCACCTTTAATGAGAGGCTTTAAGATGGTACCACTACCCTAAATCAAATGGATGTTCGAAAGGTCAACGAATCCAAGAAGGCGAGTATATGTGATAATATATTCGTAAGTACAGATTCTCTTTAAAATGCTAATGTATGTGTTATGTGTGTGTGTAATAGTAACTCTCTTCTCTCTTTAATAATGGTGATGAAAAAAACTCTCTTTTTCTTTCGCTCGTTTCGCCGCGTGTTTTTGATGATGAGATCTCTTTCGCGAAAAGCAGCTCCGCTCGTCGCGTTGTTAACCAAAGATTTTGGAAAACACGTTGTTGTTCGATTTGTCCTTCGTCTTTTCGCTCTTATCTTTGCACGAGACGATTGGACCATCGTGCCTGGACGCGCATTCGAACTTGTCGTTGAACGCGCTCGCGCCTTTGAAGATGTCCTCTTGCTCGGCGACTTTGGCCACCGACCACTTTCGTAAATCTTGGTCGAAGCTTTCGGCGTTGCGAAACATCGAGCGCATTTTCAAAGCTTTGCCGACTTGCCATTTGCCAATGTCTTGGTTGAACAGTTGCGCGTCTTCAAACATGTGGTGCATGTCTTCGCATCGAGAGGTGTCCCAGGAGCTAATGTCGCCGTCGAAAGAGTTCGCGCCGGAAAACATTTGCGACATGTCTTGCACGTGAGAGGTGTCCCACTTGCTCAAGTCGCCGCCTTGAAACGCCTTGGCGTTGCTAAACATTCTTCGCATGTTGGTGACGTGCGAAGTGTCCCACTTGGATAAGTCGCCGTTGAATGAAGAGGATTCATCACCCTCGACTAACATCGGAGGGTTCTGGAACGTTTCGTACATGTTCGTGACTTTCGACGTGTCCCAAGAAATCATCGGCCCGAACTCGTTGTCCATGCAATCGCCCTTTTTCGGCTCTTCTGCTAAACACAAAGCGACTTGCCGTCTGAAGTTCTCATCGGTTAAATCCTTCTCCGTGAAGGTTTTGGAGGAAAACGACGACGAGGAAGAAGAGGAGGAGGAGGAGGAGGAGGAGGAGGAGCTCGTCGTTCGGTCGTCGTCATCGGAAGATGCTAAGGAACTCGCGTCATCTTTGGCGAGTTCTTCTGGTGCTGTTGGTGTCGGTCGCTCGTTGCTACTTTCGTAATCGCCATCATTGGAAACAGTTGTAGTTGCTGCTGCCGTTGGTAACTCGTGTTCTTCTTTTGGTGCGGCTGAGGAAGAACTACCGCCCCCAAAAAGCTTCTGCAACAAACCACCGGACTCTTCCTTTTCGTTCGCTTCCTCGACTTGCTCGTTGAAAGCTTGCTCTCTTTCCGCGGCGTACTTTTCCGCGTTTTCGTCATCAAAAGCCGTCGCCGAAGAAAGCGGTTCAGAATCTTCTTGCACCGCGTTCTCTTCTTCCGGGTTGTATTCCGGGTTCGAGACGAAGTGCGAGCGTTGCAATCTGTCTTCGACTTCTTTTTGCTTTTTCAACGTTTCGGACGATTGGCACGAGCTGAAATCGATAATCCCAGTCGCTTTGAAGCCACACTCCCACTTGGCGTTGTACTTGTCGGCGCCGTCAAAGATTCCAGTGGCGGAACCTAAGTGTTCAAAGTTCCACTTTCGAATATCACCGTTGAACGCTTTGTTGTTCGCAAACATTTGGTTCATGTTACGAACTTGAGAAGTGTCCCAGCTCCCGAGGTAGCCGTTGAAATCGGTATCCGCGAAGGCTTTTTGCATGTTGTGGACTTGCGTCACGTCCCATCTCGGCAAGATCCCGAACTTGGACTCTTTGCCGTACTGAACGCACTTACCATCGATCGGCGCTTCTTCCAAGCACGCGTTGACTGCTTCTTGAAAGTTTTTGTCGTTCAAATGGACAATCACGCATTGCTTCGGGTTCACATCGACCGGGATGTTACACGTCTCGTGGTCGCGGTCGTTGTAGCATCCACCAAAGATGTAAACGTGGTTGGCGTTCGCCGGACCGTGAACTCTCGGGTAAAACTCCATGTTCTCAGCGACGTGTTGCGTCGTGCAGCTGGACATTCTGGAGGCGATGTGCGCCGGGTGACGCGTGTCGAACTCGTTCGCACCAGTATCCGCAATATCGTCTCCTTTGTGCTTCTTGGAGGAGGAGGAGGAGGAAGATTTCTTGGAAGACTTCTTAGATGAAGACTTCTTGCTCTTCGACGAAACCTTTTCTTCTTCTTCTTCAACTTCTTCTTTCGCCTCCTCGATTTCTTCGTCGAGTTCTTCAACTTCTTCGGTTTCTGCCGCCTTAGCCGCGTCGGAACCGAAACCAGCAAAGTGTTTGTTCTTGTGCACCTTCGCGTGCGTCGGTTCGACTTCCTCGACGTCAGCCACCTTAGCGTGGTGAGAGAGCAAGTGTCTGTGATGAGACTTCGTCGACGACGACGACGAGGTCTTGATCTCAAACTCGGAAACTTCCGAACTTGCTTCGGTGGCTTTGTTCAATGCCTTTGACGCTTGTTTCTTGGTGATGCCAGACTTGCCCATCGACGCCGTTTGCTCCTTCACGAAGTCGCCGAGATCATCGCACACTTCCGTCGTCTCGCATTCCTTCTTATATTCCGTGCACTTCGTCTTCTCGCACACTTGCATTGTGCACGTGGTGTTCTCACACGTGATATCGGTGGTTTGGTATTGCGATCCTTGCGACAACGCAGACATCCACCATCCCCAGTCAAAGTACTCGCCGACGACTTCGATGCCGGAAGACTCGAGTTCCTCCTTAGCGACCGCGACGGGATCAGATTTCTTCGAACCTTTCACCGTCTTATCAGCAGCAGCAGAAGAAGAAGAAGAGTGCTTCTTCGAGCTCTTCTTTTCAACCGCACCGTCCTCGGATACCTCTTCCTCGATTTCTTCTTCGACGTGCTTTTTCACCGATTTCTTCGAGGACGCGTGCTTCTTCTTCCCGACGCTCGCCGACAACAACGCGGAGATTTCCTTCGCTCTTTCGTTCGCGTTTTGCTCCGCCGCCACGGCTTGCGCGGCGTAATCGGTGGTAGTAGAGGACGACGATTCCGTGTTGGTCGTCGCGGACGGTTTTAAAACCGAAGAAGACGGACTCATCTTCTTCATCTTCTTCTTCGAAGAAGACGCGGCGGTTTCGCCAATCGCCGCTTCCTCCTCTTCTTCCTCCTCGAGCAATACCAACTTCCCGCCAATATCGCTCACGTAGTTCTCCGGGTTCGCTTTCTCGTACAGGTAAAAACCAAACTTCGCGCCGTTCCCTAACTTGTACGGCGTTTGAAACTTCCCGCATCCGATTTCTTTCATCTCGATCGCGTCTTCGTACGAAAACGTTTTCGATTTGCTCTCCGTGATGAGTTTCGCCCCGACTTTGGAATCCCAACCTTCCGGGTCGAACGGCAAACGTTTCAAGACGTCTCTGTGCGAACACCCCACGGTTAAGGTGACTTTATCGTTCGAACCTACAGTTGTCGTCGTCGTGGCATCTTCGCCTAAATTCGCCACCGCTCGTTTAAACAGGTCCACACCTCCTTCTCTTTGAGAAAGATCGCCCAATCGCGACGACGACGATCCCCGCGTCCCCGAAACGGAGTACGACGCGGTGGCAAAAAGGGACGTCGAAACGGCGACGATCGCCGTCGCCGCTTTTAACGGTGACGTGAAAGAAGAAGAAGACTTACTTGTTCTCTTCTGTTCGTCTCCGTTCAAAAGCGCTTGCGTTTCCGACGACGACATGATGATGATGTCAGATGATATACTAAACGCGCGCGTATAAATTTCTGCCGCGTCTGTCCAAGAGTCGAGAGAAAAAAAAGTCGAAAGCAGTAG